>CAJDXC010000008.1_pt1 | contig 22034 bp, 27 predicted proteins | sample 7391681 | NCBI WGS metagenome assembly CAJDXC01 (sample SAMEA7055742, study PRJEB34461) | soil metagenome | biome: terrestrial ecosystem; feature: Peninsula; material: soil | place: Antarctica | collected 2016 | reverse complement strand
GTTGGATAAGAATGATGTAGATTTTATTGTTTTTGCCACCTTGAGTCCGGATTATTATTTTCCTGGACCCGGAGTTCTTGTGCAAAGGGATCTAGGAATCAAAACAGTTGGAGCCTTGGATGTACGCAATCAATGCTCCGGGTTTATATATGCCATTTCCGTAGCAGATCAGTATATAAAAAGCGGTATGTACAAAAACGTGCTGGTGATCGGATCTGAACTTCAGTCCCACGGTCTGGATATGACCACCCGGGGAAGGGGAGTATCTGTAATCTTTGGTGATGGGGCTGGGGCAGCGGTAATGAGCAGGGAAGAAGATCCGAACAAAGGAATCCTTTCCACTCATTTACATTCGGAAGGCCAGCATGCGGAGGAACTTTCGGTGATAGCCCCTGGAATGGGCAAGCGTTGGGTAAATGATATCCTTGCCGATAACGATCCTGAGGATTATTCCTATTTCCCTCATATGAACGGACAGTTTGTCTTTAAAAATGCCGTTGTAAGGTTTAGCGAAGTGATTAAGGAAGGCCTAGAAAAGAATAATCTAAAAACAACCGATATCGACCTGTTGATCCCCCATCAGGCCAATTTGCGGATTTCCCAGTTTATACAACACAAATTCAGCCTTACAGAAGAACAGGTTTTCAACAATATCATGAAATACGGCAACACTACGGCCGCTTCCATCCCTATTGCCTTGACCGAAGCCTGGGAACAGGGTAAGGTAAAGGAAGGTGGTCTGATTGTCCTTGCCGCCTTTGGCAGTGGATTTACGTGGGGAAGTGCCATTATTCGATGGTAAGTTGTGGAAGGCATTTAGACGAGTTCAATAAAAAGACTCCTAGAAAGATAAGGGAGAAGACAGTATTTTTTGAGGACTTAGCGATTTACTGAATGGGAATAATCGGTTTTAATAATGAAGAAAGGTAGCGTCAAGAACATTAAAAGGGAGATACTTTCAGATAATTGGTATACCCTTAATAAAATCACTTTTGAATATCAGAGGGAAGATGGTAGCTGGGAAACTCAATCCCGTGAAGCCTACGATCGCGGAAATGGAGCCGCTATTTTGCTTTACAACAAATCCAAGGGAACTGTCGTGCTCACCCGTCAGTTTCGTATGCCAACTTACATCAACGGGAACAGCACAGGGATGATGATAGAGGTGTGTGCCGGGTTGTTGGACGGCGATAGCCCGGAAGAATGTATTAAAAAGGAAGTGGAGGAGGAGACCGGATTTAAAATAGATAAGGTTCAAAAAGTATTTGAATCTTATATGTCGCCCGGTTCGGTTACGGAAATCCTGCACTTCTTTATCGGTGCTTATGAAAATCGAATGAAAGTCGGCGAGGGTGGAGGTGCCGATGATGAAACCGAAAATATTGAGGTTTTGGAATTTTCTTTTGAAAAAGCAATAGGAATTATAGCAACTGGGGAAATTCGGGATGCCAAGACCATAATGTTGTTACAGTACGCAAAAATTAATAATATAGTCTGAATTAGGATTTTTAGGATTAATTGATTTTAGGACTGTGCTTCTCTAATCATTATTATGATTTTTGTTTTCTGGGTGGTTTACGTTATAAACTCTTTTAAACTGAAGGCTTTTTGACCCGAAGTTTATTAGCAGCCCGATAGGCAGGTTATAGGCTTGACAATAATTCATGGCTTGTGCCAAATGCACATCTTCCAATTGGATTAATGCTTTCAGTTCAACCATAATCTGATTCTCCACAAAAAAATCTACTCGTCTTGTGCCAATGTGCTGGCCTTCATATCGGACCTCCATTTCCATCTCCCTTTGAAAAGTCAATCCCTGCAGTTTGAATTCTATGGCTAACGCACGTTGATAGATTACTTCCTGAAAGCCATTGCCAAGAGTCGTATGGACTTTCATGGCACAGCCGATGATACGATGTGTAATTTCTTGGTATTTCATTTAAGTAAAACATTAAAATCATATAATCCTTAAATCTCAAAAATCCTAATTCAGACACTTTTCAATAACTATCCCTGATCCATTCAAAAATCCGCTGCATATGGTTTTTCACTTCCGTGGTCGGTTCTAGATAGTGGTTGTTCATAAAACTAAAGATCAGGGTCTTGCCAGATTTGGTTATTAGATAACCACTTAGATTGTAATTATTGCTAAGACTTCCTGATTTGGCATATATATAGGGTTCCGGATTTCCTGGATACCAGTCTTCCAACGTACCCGAAACCCCACCGACCGGGAAAAGATTGAACAATCGCTCTTTTGGAAATTCGTGGTACATTTTATTGAGAACTTGCACTATAGATTCCGGAGTAAACAGGTTGTAGCGGGAAAGTCCCGAACCGTCCACCCATCTAGGAGGTTGTTTTAGATCGGCAAGATTGTGTTTTAACATAAACTTTTGAGCCCTACTTCCATCCAATGTGTCCGAAAGGGTAGAGGACGCCAAGATCAACAACTGCTCCGCAATAAAATTGTCGCTTACGTACATCATTCTTTTGTAAAGCGTATCCGAAGGGATGCTGTACAGGATAGACTTTTCCCCTTTGGGCATTTGGTTCTTTATCGATACGTTCCTACCCAGTTCCTTCGTCCATAATTGCTTGATGAGCGTGCTATCTACTTTAAAGGGAACTTCCAAAGTGTCCTTACTGTGGGGATCCAAATAGAATATATTCCTGTCTTCCTCTCGATTTTTGATATAATTTAAGGCTACCACCTTATCCGAAAACAGGGATGGGGATACATAAGTGGGAGATCTGTTTTGCATGCGAACCACGTTGCCATAGATAGGCATCCCGCTTCGTTCTGTGGAATAATAGTAATCATAGTCATCCCAAGCCCATCCAGGGCCAAATTTGGTTTCATGAAAATTGTTGAGGTATAGAGTAACATTGGGGAATACTCGTGCAAATTTCAACACTGTACTATCCTTAAAATAAGGATGGAGTAGGGATGGGTCACCGGTACCTCCCAAAAACAGGGTGTCATTTTGTATCGTATATTGTATAGCGGGAATATTTTGGGGCAGTAACTTAAGGCCGGTATACAGGGTAAAAATTTTGGTATTGCTCGCGGGAGTAAAATATTTCTTCCCATTATAGCTAAAAAGGGTGTCCAAGGTTTGTGGATCATAGACCATAAATCCTACAAATTGGTTTTGATAAAACTCAGAATTAAAGGCACTAGCTATTTTTTTGTTGTATTTTTTGTGTTTAGTTGATGCACAACTTGTTATAATTAAAATAATTAGTATCTTGATGATTAGTTTACGCATTTAACCGGGAATATTTAGAAGGATTGAAACTGCCGATAATCTAGATTAAAATGAATTTAGCTAAATTTTAACGAACCTGGGACAATAATTTTATACATTTTATTGTTAAATTAGTCAATCAATAATTAAACATATCAAAATCATGGCTAGAGCAATGCTGGAGTACACTAAAACCGTACTGCAAAAAGTTAGTTTTGATGCAGCTCTCTTCTGTAAGGAACTCAAAAAAGCAATTGTAAATTTATTACCGGTCGAGATCGAAGAATTAAAACTCTGGTTACAACAGTTTATAACCGACAAACCGGAACTACAACAAAGTCTAATTTATTTAAATCCATAATCCAAAAGCCACGTAATCATCGTGGCTTTTCTAATTATAGGATTATACGAAAAAGACTATTTCTTCTTTTTGTTCAGAGGACTAATGATTTTCACGTCCTGAAAGGCGATCGCTCCCCTTACTACCCCCGAAATGACATCTTTTAGCGCTTCCGTGATCTGTATTTTCAATTCGTTTTTATGATAGATAAGACTTACTTCCCGAGCGGGGGACGGGTTTCGAAAAAATTTTAAATTCTGTTTTTTCCCTGCATCTAATTCCAAGGTATTCAGATAGGGCAATAAAGTCATTCCCAGTCCTTCATTTGCTAAATTAATCAACGTTTCAAAACTTCCACTTTGCAGCTGAAAATGGTCGTGTCCATGATTTCTTGAGGTATGACATAGGTTAATGACTCCGTCCCGAAAGCAATGTCCATCCTTTAATAACAATACATCGTTTATTTCCAGATCGTCCGTGCTAAGGTTGTCCAAATGGCTCAGTCTATGGTTTTGAGGCACATAGCCTACAAACGGTTCATAATATAGGGGCCGTTCCTTGATAAACTCGATTTCTAAAGGGGTAGCGGCAATGCCCGCATCCAAGTGCCCGTCCTGAAGGTTTCTTATTAGGCTTTCGGTATTTTGTTCTTTAATTACAAGATTTACTTTCGGGTACTTGGTTATAAAGGTTTTCAAGAACATGGGGAGAAGGGTGGGCATTACGGTGGGGATAATGCCTAAAGTATATTCACCACCAATGAACCCTTTTTCCTGATCCACAATGTCTTGCATCCGTTCGGCCTCATTGACGATATTTTTGGCTTGGGCTACTATTTTTTTTCCCACTTCGGTGACCGAGATCGGTTTTTTGCCGCGGTCGAAGATGAGTATGTCCAGTTCGTCCTCCAGCTTTTGCACCTGCATGCTCAAGGTCGGTTGGGTTACAAAGCTTTTTTCGGCCGCCAAGGTAAAATTTCGGTGTTCGGCAACGGCCAAGACGTAGTATAATTGGGTAATGGTCATAGACTATAATTTAAGGCTATAAAATTATAAAAACTATTGATGAAACTTTAGTATAAGACAATTCTGTATTTGGTTATAGGTTTTTGTCAATCTTTTTGGAATCTGATATCAATTCCTTGATTCCCACGAGTTCCCTATCCGTCAGATAGCGCCATTTCCCTACGGGAACATCCAATAAAATGTTCATAATACGGATGCGTTTAAGGTGTCTTACCTCGTACTCCAGATATTCACACATCCTGCGGATCTGTCGATTTAGTCCTTGGGTAAGGATTATCCGAAACTCAAACTTTCCTATGCGCTCTACTTTGCATTTGCGAGTTACGGTATCCAAAATTGGGACTCCTTCTTCCATTTTCTGAATAAATTCGTTCGTTACCGGGCGATTAACGGTTACTAAATATTCCTTTTCGTGATTATTGCGCGCTCGCAGGATCTTGTTTACAATATCTCCGTCATCGGTCAAAAAAATTAAACCCTCGCTGGGTTTATCGAGTCGACCGATGGGAAAAATACGTTTGTGGAAGTTGATATAATCGATGATATTGTCTTTCTCTACCCTCGTATCGGTAGTACATACAATGCCCATAGGTTTGTTGAACGCAATATAAACGGGCTTTTCTTTGGCTTCGGAGATAAGCTTTCCGTCGACCATAACCTTATCTCCAGGAACGACTTTGGTTCCCATTTCCGGGACAGATCCATTTACCTTGACCCTACCTTCTGTAATAAGTTTATCTGCGGCCCTCCGGGAACAATAACCAACCTCACTCAGGTATTTATTTATTCGGATAGCTTGGGTGTCTTCCATAATTGTTGTTTTGTGGAGCAAAATTACAAGAATAAGCGATGGGGAAAGCATTCCTGAAGCCTGATTTGGGAGAATACGATGACAGTTTTCCTGTTCTACCATCAACGATGGGCGTTTACAGAGCGAAATTTGAGTAGGTTCTCAGGAAAAGGAGGTTTTTTAAGAGGGGTTTAACCATTTAATACCGTAAACATCTTATTTTTACGGAATGGAGGAAGAAATGGTCATCTTGGTAAATAAAAACGATGAACAAATCGGCACTATGCCCAAAATGGAGGCCCATGAAAAGGCACTGCTACATAGGGCATTTTCGGTTTTTATTATGAACGATAAGGGAGAAACTCTTATGCAGCGCCGTGCCGCGCAAAAATATCACTCTCCGGGGCTGTGGACCAATACCTGCTGTAGCCATCAACGGGAAGGGGAGACCAACAGGGTCGCTGGCAAAAGAAGGTTGCATGAGGAAATGGGCTTCCAGACCGAGTTGGAGGAGCTATTTTCATTTGTTTATAAGGCTCGATTCGATAATGGACTGACAGAGCACGAGTTAGATCATGTGATGGTGGGAACTTTTAATGGAGAGCCCAAGGTAAATCCTGAAGAAGTCTCCGATTATAAATGGATGCAACCCGAAACCGTCAAGACAGACATGGAAGAAAACCCTGAAAACTATACAGAATGGTCCAAGATTATTTTTGAAAAATTTTATGACCACTTGGTTCAAAAGGAAGATGGAATATGAGAGTAAAAGTAAGCCGAAAGGCACATTTTAACGCAGCGCATCGCCTGTACAGGGCAGATTGGGACAAGGAGCGGAACGAAGTCATTTTTGGAAAATGCAGTAATCCCAACTTTCACGGACATAATTACGAACTCATAGTGAGCGTAACCGGGGAAATTGATAAGGAGACCGGATTTGTAATGGATATGAAATTGCTACGGGAACTCGTTGCCAATGAAGTGGAGGAGGCCCTAGATCATAAGAACTTGAACGTGGAAGTGCCAGAATTTAAAGATTTGAACCCCACAGCCGAGAATATTGCAGTTGTAATCTGGAACAAACTTAGACCACATATTGCAAAAGACATGGAACTGGAGGTCATCCTATTTGAAACCCCAAGGAATTTTGTGACATACTCAGGGGGGTAAAGTCTAAGTTTAAGTTCAAGCTCAAGTTCAAACTCAAGCTCAAGTTCAAACCCGAAAAAGAGCCTTTCCCTATACTTTGTATTAAGTACTTAATACTAAAAAACATGTATCCCATAAAATTTCATCCCATTTTAAAAGAGCGCCTTTGGGGAGGCACCAAGTTGAAGGAGGTTTTGAGAAAAACTATAACCAGCGAGATAACAGGGGAAAGTTGGGAGCTTTCTGCAGTGAAGGGCGATGTTTCGGTCGTTTCCAATGGAGAATTGGCAGGAAAAAATCTGCAGCAATTGATTGATGAAAATCCAATTGATCTTCTTGGAAAAAGCGTGGTGGATAGGTTTGGCAAAGAGTTTCCGATTCTTATCAAATTTATAGACGCCAAACAAGACCTTTCCATTCAGCTACATCCCAATGACGAACTGGCCAAGAAGCGTCACAATTCTTTGGGCAAGACCGAAATGTGGTATATCATGGCCGCCGATCCCAAGGCCCAACTTATCGTTGGCTTTAATAAGGACATAACCAAGGAAGAATACGTTCAGAGTCTGGACCACGATACATTTTTAGATTTGCTAAATTATGAATCGGTTAAGGAGGGGGACACCTTTTTTATCAATACGGGAAAAATGCACGCGATAGGGGCGGGGGTACTGCTCGCGGAAATTCAGCAGACTTCCGATATTACGTATAGGGTATTCGACTTTAACCGACGCGACAAGGATGGGAACCTTAGGGAACTACATACCGAGCTGGCATTGGATGCTATCGATTATCGAAAAAAGAACGATTTTAAGATTACTTACTCAAAGGAAGCCGATAAAGTGAATGCCATGGTTGATTGTCCTTATTTTAAAACAAACTTTCTTCAGCTTACCAAAAGTAAAACGGTGGACACTAAAAACCGTGGATCATTTACTATCTATATGTGCGTAGGGGGATCGGTGTTGGTGACCAATGAATTTGGAGAAGTTAAAATTACTAATGGGGAAACGGTGTTGGTCCCAGCTATGTCCAAAAACATTACCTTACGAACGGAGGGTGCCAAATTACTCGAGGTAACTATATAGGTTCCGTTAGGCCCATGCGCAAAAAAGGTATATAGCGAACAGCACACGGTGGACAGCATTTTCTATTAGGTATTACACATAAAAAGGTTACTTTTGCAAAAAAAATAGAATAAAATGGCAAGTATTAGGGATTTAAAAAAAGACATCAATTTTGTATTGGGAGATATCATCGAAGCGGTTTATCTATGGGAGGTTGCTTCCAAAAAGCAAAACTCCAAGGAAGGGAATGCTGTTATAGAAAGTGCGATCAGTACTTTTGACGATCTTATAGCCAAGGTCAACAAAAAGAAAGTAGAGAACAAACAAAAACACTTTCAAGCGGTTCGCGTGGAACTGGAAGATAAAGCAACCGGATTGGTAGAGCAACTGAACAAATTGGGATAAACGTAACTTAAGAATCTGTTTAAAAATTCTAATAACAAATCCTTAAACAGACTCTGAATAGAATTGGATAGAAAAGCATCTGCCTCGCAGGTGTTTTTTTTTGCCCTGAACGGGGTTGAAGTACGATGAAATACAAATAAATCGGATGAAATGCATGCGTGTGCAGGTTTCATTGACCACCATAAATGAGTGTTTGACCACATAAACGAGAGCTTCCATAACAATTATTTTACTTCCCTTATAAATAGGTGGACTTTTAGGACAGATATTAAATGGAGTTTGGGGATTGTTAACCGACCCATGGAATTCAATTGAAATTTTAACTTAATTCTAAAGTCCGTTTGAAACCGAAAGACCTATCCGCAAAAATTTCCGATCTGGAGTCCTTGCTTCATCATTTTTCATTTGAAGAGCTTACCATGGAAGAGGCTGCCTACCTTAAAAGTACGTTCAATGCCTTTAAGAAAAGTATCGAAAACGACAATTTGAATGTCAATACTGATAAGTCAGAAATTCCGAACCAAATAAAAAAAGAAATTCTGCCGGCACTAGAATATCTTATAGACTGTTCAAGACTTCTAAGCACGGGTACGCTTACCCAAGAACAAAGGGCATATATAAACGGAATGCAGCAAATATCCCGTATGCTGTTAAAAAAGGTCCAAAAATCATCATCTGTTGGGTCAATACCTTCGATTGGTGTAGTAAAGGAATTAGATTTTAATCTACATCATCTTTTGCACAATGTCCTTTTTATCAGTAAAACACTTATAGGAAGCCCTGACTTAAAAATATCTGTAGACATAGACAAAGAGATATCGGAGATTCAGAAGGGAGATCCTTCCGTATTGAGCCAAATGTTGATGCATCTTTTTGGAAAAGGAATTCAGTCTATGGATACCGGATCAATATCCATTAGAATCAGTTTGCTTGAGGAGACAAAAGACATCTCTTTTCTGGAATTTGGACTAATGCTGAAGGATGGTGATTCCCAAAATCCAAGTTCCGATACTCGGTTCCAAACTCCTGAATTACTATATAAATCCTTTCAAAAATTGATGGAAAAACACAATCTTCAATCGGAGTTCGTAAGGGTTTCCGAAGCGGAACAAGGAATGAAATTTGTACTTCCTTTTCGAAAAGCTGATCATAGGACTTCAATTTCCCAGAGAACTTATAATAAACCCGATAAATTTTCTTCGGTACCGATTGCCCCTAGCTCCAAAACAGATAATTGGGATTCATTGTTACTAGAATGTCGAGGAGATTTAAGAATTTTGAAAGAGCGTTTAGACCGTTGGCAGGGGCAGTTGCTAGGTTTTGTGGGTAGCACAAAGGTACAATTGAAAAATGCGGATTTTGCCGGACTGGAAAAATCCAGTATTGAGACCAGAGATAATTTGAATGGAATTCCCTTTCATGACATTTACTGCTTGTTGGAAAGAATGGCCCAGACCTGCGCTACTGATAGGGATTTAAGACACTTGCGATTTTTGTACAAGAGTCTGTTGGAAGAATACGGAAATATGGACAAAGCAATTGTTTCCGAACTAAAACGATTGCAAACGGAAGGAAGATTGTGAAAGATAAAGGGATGTTCATAGGTTCAATAAGTGCAATCACCTCATAAAAACGTATTTCTCACAACAAAAAATATCGTTTTCACCACATTTAATTGTGTTTCTAAACAATAATAAATAGGTTTACTACATGATTATTGAACCCCAAATCAATAGTAACCTAAACCAAATTTTACCATGTTATACGACACCTACGGGGAGGAATATTTGATATTTCTCCAAGATTTAAATGAAATTTTAAGTTTAAATGAGTTAGTGGAGTTGGATTATATGTAATCGACTCTACTCGAAACAAAAACCCCGGAATTATGGCAAATCACAACCAAGACAACGTTGCGTATTTAAATTTTCTCGAAGATTTAAATGAAATCCTAATGGATTATAATATTTCACGATTAAATTATTCATAATTGTTTTTTAGTGTTCCAATTACTGAACTGGTTTAAATTTTTTTGATTGAAGCGAAAAATACCATTTTGCAGCCAATTGAAATAAGTTTAAACCAGTTCAATATGAGAACAGGCTGTCCAAAAATAATTTCGGACAGCCTGTTTGCTTTTGGAAGATCGAGAAATGATATCCTTACGGTTGCATCAGATTTATTTCTAAGTCCAATAAATTTCTGGGATGTTTCACGAGATAGGACTTTATAATGCGTTCTGTTTCCATTGTGTTTTTTTGTGGGATTAAAAATGCCATAAAATCTTCGAACGAGCTAATGATTTCCCTTCGATCTATGAATCCGTATCCTATGTAAAGTCCATCCTGAACTAAAACAAACGCATCTTCGTCGGCATTCCTGCCTTTTTCTTTAAGTACAAAGCTTCCTTTCATGGATTTTAACTCCTCTATGGCCAAGGCCAACCTTTCATTGTAAGCTGAAGCATCTTCCATGCCCCTGCAGATACCCTTGCAGTTTTGAAGGCTGTAATGGGAACAATGGGAAACATTTTCCTGTAAATGACAGTATTTGGGGCAAAGAAAATATCTGTCGCAAAGGTCTTCCAAACAAGCCCTGCATTCTACTAGGTTGTAAAAAATGCTAAGGGCACTAGGAACATTTTTGGGCTTGTTATACGCGAGATGTAATATTCCGCTTCTGTCTTCATAGGAAAAAATGGCATAAGCACTCCCTTTACTCTTTTGGGCCTTGTTGTAAACGGGAAAATATTTTTTTATCGCCGCCGATTCCATCAACAGAGCTATGAGTTCACTACCGGCAAGTTCACAGTCTATATCGACCGTTTCTTGACACAGGAGCATTTCCTTACTGGATTTATCATAAAAATGGCCAAGTGCTCTTTTTTGAAGGTTATTGGCCTTTCCTATATATATGATTTTTCCTTTTTGGTTCTTAAAAAAATAGATCCCTGGCTTGGTCGGAAGGCTGTCAAAAATAGTTTTGGGCAGGGCAGGAGGTAAGGTGGCTTCTTGTGAACGTGTATTAAGAAAGTTCTTTATGGTTTCTAGAGCCCCTTCTTTATTTAATAACTGCTGGAACAGCAGTACGGTGGCATGGGCATCGCCCCTGGCCCTGTGCCTATTGGTCAAAGGGATATTTAAGGACGAACACAGTTTTCCGAGACTGTAGGAGTTAAGTCCTGGCACTAATTTTCTTGCCAAGCGGACGGTACACAGTTTCTTTTTAACGAAACTTAGTCCCAAGGATTTAAACTCGTTTCTGATGACATTATAGTCAAAATTGACACTATGGGCAATAAAAATGGCCCCTTCTGTAATTTCCAGGATGTTTTGGGCTATATCGGCCAGTTTTGGAGCCTGTCTAACCATATTCCCATCGATCCCTGTTAGCCGGGTTATATAGAAGGGAATTTCACATTCAGGGTTTACCAAAGACGTAAACTCATCCACGATATTTTCCCCATCGAACTTAAAAATGGAAATTTCCGTTATCCGGTTCCCTTGTGTTCCGTTCCCCGTGGTCTCTATGTCTACAATGGTGTACAAACTTGAAACTGTTTTTTACGTTTTTGCAATACTGAATTGCTCCCTCATAGGAAGGGGCAGGAAAGACTGGCGCTTCCATTTGTCTCTAAGATGAAATTGGTGTATATTTAAAATCTTCCCATTTCATTTGTAAAGTTATGGGAATTTTAGATGTTTGTATACATCCTTTTTGTTTCTGTCTTGATATTAATGGATGAAATTGAATCTTACTGAGCAGAAACAAAGATGCAAGAAACATTTATTTCGGATAATTTTGTCCGAATTGATATTTTAATCTATTTTTGCCCTGAACCAAGGGACCAAACTATGTTTTCCAAAGCGTGTGAATACGGAATTAAGGCGGTATTATATATTGCCCTGCAATCCATACAGGGAAGTCGCACTAGTTTAAAGGACATTGCACGGGAGATAAATTCCCCAGAGGCCTTTACGGCCAAGATTTTACAGCAATTGGCAAAAAGTAAAATCGTGGATTCAACCAAAGGACCTGCAGGAGGGTTCCAAATAGAACCCCACAATATCGATAAAATTAAACTTAGCCAAATAGTCTATGCATTGGATGGTGACAGCATATACAATGGTTGTGGACTTGGATTAGATGTTTGTAATGCGGACAAGCCTTGTCCGTTGCATGATAAATTTGCGTCCATTCGGGACGAATTGAAGGCAATGTTGCAAAATACCACTTTATATGAATTGGCCACTGGCCTCGAAGTGGGACTCACCTATCTAAAACGATGAACTCGATAATTTAAACCCCTATTTTATACAATGAGAAAAGGAAAGTATACGTTTCTAACGGCTCTTATCCTGCTGTCCGAATTTGCCGCGGCCCAGTCTAGAGAAACCGTAAGTACCGAAAATTGGCTTACAAGCCCAGGTATCATAGGTACCATAGTATTGATACTAATCGTGTTCTTTGTAGCGGTTATAATCATGTTGGTAAAATTGAATTCCTATATCGAGAAGTATAAAAGCCGGCAGATTATAAAAAAGGAAGAAGAGCTTCGCAAGGAACTCATAGATTTGGAAGAATCGGAAATTGACGCACTTTTGGAGCAAAGGAAAAAAGCGTTAAAATACAGATTGACTGGCAAAGAGTTGGGGGGCAAGAATGCTGCCTTGGACAAAAAAGGCTTGATAAAGAAGGTTGATGGCGACCCGCAGAACCCCATGTTCGATGAAAAAAAGAGGTCTACACCCCAATTGCATGTTCCCGAGCCGCTAAAAAAAATAGTTTTATATTACTTGGGGGCAGCCACTTTTTGGTTAGTTTTTGGAACTACTGTAGGAGAATATTTGGGACTGAAATTTATGTGGCCGGATATGGATCATGTGTCTTGGCTTTCTTTTGGCAGGTTGCGACCAGTACATACCAATACGGTGTTTTGGGGATGGGCTTCCCTGGCCATGATAGGTCTGGCGTACTTTGTTATAGCACGTACATCAAATACTAGGATTCACAGTTACAAAATGGCCTGGTATGCCTTGATTCTTATCAATGTCTCGGTGTTTTTGGGCAATTGGTGCCTTATGGCCGGCATCAACAACGGAGGGGGTGAGTATAGGGAATATATATGGCCCGTGATGATGTTGTTTGCCGCCGCACTGGTCATCACCTTTATCAACTTTTATAGGACGATTGCAAAAAGAAAAATTGCCGAAATCTACGTTTCCAACTGGTATCTCATGGCAGCCCTTATTTGGGCTACCGTACTTACGGTCATTGCTTACTGGCCAACTTACCAGAATGGTCTTGGTGAAACGGTTATCCAAGGATATTACATGCACCAAGGGGTGGGAATGTGGTTTATGACCTTTACCCTTGGGCTTATTTATTACTATCTTCCGTCCTCTTTGAACAAGCCTATATATTCCTATTCCTTGGGAGTACTTGCTTTTTGGACGCAGATGTTGTTCTATACCATGATCGGCACACACCATTTTATATTTAGCCCCCTCCCTTGGTGGTTGCAGACCGTGGCCATAATCTTTAGTGTGGGTATGTTTATCCCCGTAATAGCAGGGACTACCAACTTTCTGATGACTATGAGGGGAAGTTGGAGCCATATTTCTAAAAGTTATGTGCTACCCTTCTTCTTGGTAGGGGTCATTTTTTACTTTGTGGGCTCTAGTCAAGGTAGTGTGCAAGCATTTAGGTTCACCAATTACGTTTGGCACTTTACAGATTTCAACGTGGCCCATTCCCACATAACCATGTACGGGATTATCTGTTTTATCCTTTGGGCCTGTATCTATTCTATTGTGCCAAAGTTGACAGGTAAAGAACCTAGCCAAATGTTGGTAGGCGCCCATTTTTGGTTGGCTTTTATCGGGCTTTTCGCCTATATGATGTCCTTGATGGTCGGAGGTACTTTAAAAGGATTGAGCTGGTTAAACGGCCACCCCTTCATAGAGTCTGTAATCCTTATGAAACCATATTGGGCTTGGAGGGCAGTTGGGGGTTCGCTAATGTTCCTGTCTCACCTCATCTTTGCATATAACCTATATTCAATGGCAAGAAAGCCGAAACCTAACCCAGATGTCCAACCCATTTCTGTGGCTAAAATAACTGCATAAACGAATTACGATGTTAGACCTTCATAAAAATCTCAAGAATCTGGTTCTGTTGTCCTTTATTGGGTTTGCGGGCCTTAGCACCATTGTAGCGATTATACCTGCTTATCAATTGGAAGATGTGCAGCCTTTGCCAGATGAACCCGAAATGACACAAGACCAGCGCGATGGCTTAAACACGTATATTGCCAATGGCTGTGTTGGCTGCCATACGCAGCAAGTAAGAAATATAGAAATGGACAATATGTGGGGCAAGAGGCCGTCCATACCATCCGATTACTATTACAGTAAACAGCGCATAGATGTTTGGCGACAGTCTCCCTCTTTGCTAGGTAGCGAACGTACCGGACCAGACCTTACCAATGTGGGGAACCGCCAAGCGGCCCAACAGTGGCATCTTCTGCACATGTACAACCCAAGGACCGTTGTCAAGGAATCTGTGATGCCGGCATACCCTTGGATGTTCGATGAAGTGGACTCAACTATGGTTACGGAAAAGGATGTTGTGGTCCCCGTTCCCAAAGAATTTTTTAACAAGCCCCATTTAAAGATTGTGGCCAAGCCCGAGGTCCTTAAGTTGGTCGCTTATCTACAAGCGTTGAAACAAACGGAACTGCCAGGTGCCCAGACCCCTAAATTTATCCCCTCGCTTAAAGAAGCGGCCCAAGGGACTACTGCAGCGACAGGGTCGGGATCTGGTTCGGGGGGCCCAGCACTAGATGGGGCAAAGCTGTATTCCCAAACCTGTGCCGCCTGCCACCAACAGAATGGTCAAGGACTCCCTGGAGCGTTTCCTCCATTGGCAGGAAGCAATATCGTAAATAATAAAGATCCTAAGTTGATGATCGAGATTATTCTTCAGGGATATGACGCATTGCCCAATTATGGTCCAATGCCACCTTTTGGAGATCAGCTATCCGATGAGGAAATCGCAGCCATTATGACCCATGAGCGTTCTAGTTGGGGCAATGATGCCCCGGCAGTAACAGCTGAAGAGGTAAAAAAAGTGAGGGAGTTTGCAGCACAGGGAGCAACTCAATAGGTAGTGAGCCATTAGACGTTAGATTTAAGACTTAAACTTAATTGAAATAGAACATGGAAACAAAGGAAAATTATTTACCGAGCTTGATTACAGAGACCCCTATGCAGGGTAGACAACTGGCCATCATGTTGGCGCGCAAATCTATTGCCGCCATACAGACAGATCCGGATATCCGAAAAAAATTGAGGTCGGATTATGCCGAAGATACACAGCAGCTCATTGCATCTGCACAAGTAATTGCTACTGAATTTCAGACTATTGCAGCAGCAAACAATTATTGGAAAAAATGAAAAAGCAACACATTACATCGATTTTGTTCTTTTTTGCCAGCATGCCGGCCATTTTGGCCTGTGACCTGTGCAAAAAGAACCAACCTGCAGGTTTGGAGAACATCACCCACGGGGCCGGTCCTTCGGGCCCAATAGACTATGTTATTAGCTGGATAGGCGTTGCCATTGTGCTGATCACCTTGGCCCTTTTTATTAAATATCTTGTAAAACCCAATGATGCCAAACACAGGCAAATTAAAAATATCGTGGTCAACAACGAATGAACTTGTTTTGACTTATTATTTGGAACCGAGATTTTCGGCTTTTGAAGCTTAATGAAGGTTTTTTTGAACGACATAGTCATAGCTACGTTGTGATAAAAAGATAAAATTAGGCTGCAAAATGTGAAGATCGTAGGTAAAATAAAAAGTCAAAACAAGTTCAAAAAAGAATCAGTGCTATGGAAGACACAAGAGTCGTTAAAATATTTCTGGACGAAGAAACCGTGCCCTTTGCGGAGTTTGCGCCCCCTGTGAAATTTGATCTGGATACGACCAAAATTCCGGACGGAAAACACAGTTTACGCATTGTTGCAAGGTCGTCCAAGGGATCGGAAGGGGTAAAGATCATTCCCTTTGAAGTAAGGAACGGGCCTCAAATATCCGTTGTAGGGTTAAGTGCAAACGAGGTCGTGGATACCCAAATCCCAATAACCGTAAATGCTTATGGCAGCGAAACGGATCACGAATTTGTTGTTCGCGGATCGGAGACCCCCCAGAGTATCCCTGCTTGGGTATGGGCATTAGTTATCTCGTTTGTAGCATTCGGTTTTTTTTATGGGATTATGTATTGGAACCCCGATTTATATAAATCATTTTTTTAGTATAATGCAGAAAAACATTGAAACCCTAGAGGATATAAAACTACTTGTCGATGACTTTTATGGAAAGGTCCGGGAAGACGATTTATTGTCTCCAATATTCAATTCGGTAATTCAGGACCGATGGCCGGAGCATCTGGAAAAGATGTACCGTTTTTGGCAAACGGTATTGTTGGCCGACCATACTTATTATGGATCCCCGTTTACCCCACATGCACAAATGCCCGTTCATCAAGACCACTTTGAACGATGGATAGAATTATTCCATGGAACTCTCGATGATCATTTTACTGGAGAAGTGGCCGAAGAGGCTCGCTGGAGATCTACGAAAATGGCCGAAATGTTTTTGTATAAAATTGAATATTACAGGGAAATCCAAGCCTAAACCTTGATTTGAGATTTGGAGGAAAATAGAGACAAGAACCAAGAGCCAGGAACCAAAACTGTTTCGGATACAAATGTTTCACGTGATTTTTTTATGATTTATATCCTCAGGTCGAGGTCGTTATGTGCAGTCTATCAATTCTAATTATTTCCATGATTTGTAGTTTGTGAAAATTGGAATTTGGGATTTAAAATTTGATATTTTAATACATCCTGGGCTTGTCCCGAGTAAATAGTTTTATTTGAAATAATATATTTAATTTGAAATTACTCCTTTGAAAGCAACATTAAAATACCCTTTAGCATTGGCTTCGGTTTTCTTGTGGATCGGTTTTGTAGGAGCCATCAGTTTTATGGAGGCTTGGATAAAATTTCGCGCGCCAGGGATTACGATACCTTTGGGCCTTGGAATCGGCAAGTTGGTATTCGGCGCACTCAACATAGTAGAGTGGCTATTGGCCATTTTGTTACTTGCGGACCTTACCACCCAGAAAGGTAAAATTTTTACATCAAGAAATCTATGGTTCTTCGTTCCCCTGATTTTTTTAGCCTTACAGACAATATGGCTCTTGCCCGTCTTGGATGTACGAGCAGACATGTATATACAGACAGATGGCGTTGGTATGTCCACCTCGTATCTTCATTTTTATTATGTGGGCATGGAAATCATTAAAATGGCTTGTCTTCTTATCTTTGGCATCAAATTATTTAAAATCCCGATAAATGTCTGACCTAAACAAGAAAATTGAAGAAAAATATAAGGAACTCGGAGAGAATCCCGAAGTCTATCTAAAAGGGCTGTTAAATGCCAAGCCGATTACCTATTGGGATTATATAGGAGTAGATACTTTATTGACCCTACAAAAACCACGGACCAACTTTAAGGATGAGACCATTTTTATCATGTACCATCAAGTTACCGAACTGCTACTGAAGATGATGCGGCACGAGTTGGAACAGATCGTGGAAGAGAAAGATCCTAGCGAAGATTTTTTGATGGTGAAAATAAGTAGGTTAAATCGCTATACCACAATGCTCATCACCTCCTTCGATGTTATGAAGGACGGGATGGACTATGACGATTACAATACATTCCGGACTACCCTGGCTCCGGCAAGCGGCTTTCAGAGTGCCCAGTTCCGGAACATTGAAATTCTATGCACCCGTATGGAAAATCTTGTCAACGAAGAAGGGAAAAAAAGACTCTCTCCGGATCCGACCATCGAAGACTATTTCGGTGAAGTGTATTGGATGGATGCTGGTCTGAACCGAAAAACGGGCAAAAAGACACTTACTATGCAACTGTTCATCGATAAGTATCTGGACAGTTTTATCACTTTGGCGAAAAAAACCGAGGGAAACACCTTGGAAGACAAGGTGCTGGCGATAAAAACCCCTTCCGAGGCACTAAAGAAAAAGTTACGGGAGTTCGACGATCTTTACAACGTAGAATGGCCCTTGGTGCACCTGCGGACGGCCCAACATTATCTGGATCGAAAAGGTGAAAACCAAGCTGCCACCGGGGGATCGGAATGGAAAAAATATTTACATCCGAAATTTCAACAGCGCAAATTTTTCCCCACCTTATGGACTCTGGAAGAAAAGCAGGAATGGGGAAATAGTATGATAGGACAGTATGGAAGTCTTGAAATAAATCCTTAACATTAAAAAGCATGAACAAAGAAAAGCCGATTAAGAGGCACAAGGCCATCCAGCCGCTGAGCAGGGACCATCATCATAGTCTGCTGATGTCGTGGAAAATACGTACCGGGTTTTCCAAGGGTGTTGAACCGAAACGTATTAAGAAGTATGCGGATTGGTTTTTTGAACATCATGTTAAGCCCCATTTTGAAATGGAGGAGAAATACATGTTCCCTATTTTGGGCCTAGAAAATGAAAGGGTAAAAAAGGCTATTTCGGAACATCGCCGTTTGACCCGTCTTTTTAATGAAACCGATGAAATTTCGAAATCCCTTAGCCTGATAGAAGAGGAATTGGAGCGTCATGTTCGCTTTGAAGAAAGAGTGCTGTTCAACGAAATACAGCTGGCTGCCACCGAAGAACAGTTGCAGAAAGTTGCAGAAATGCACGACGATGAAAAATTTAAGGAAAATACGGAAGACGAATTTTGGAAATAAACTTTGATAGCCGAACCTAACGTAGGAGGGTTCAATATCAAAAAACCACACTGCCCACGGCACCAGCCTCTAATGCGGTAACAAAAGATAGAGATCCAGATTTTAACTCTATGTAGCGTTCCCTTTCCCCTTTGTTCTGCAAAATGACTACTATTTTCCCAACGGGCGTCCTATAGGCTACATTTGGAAGACTTTCGGGAATATTAGAAGCTATTCGAATTGAACCTGGAGGTACAAATTTTGAGGCTTGAGCAACAATATAATAGGCGGGATTCCGGATTACCTTGTCGCCGTCAATAGTAATCGCGCCCAAACAATTATCGCAACCTCCCCTATCCGTGTGGGGCTTGTAGTTACTGTCGGACGCTAAATTCCATTCCAAAACCGTCTTGCACCAATTTCTAGGTGCCCCAATTATCAGATTTTCAATGTGCCAACTAAAATCATTGGCAAAATCCCCAGGAGCCCCGATCCATTGTTCGGTAAAATATAGATTCTTGTTCGGATGGGCGTTATGAACTTTGGTCAAGGCATCGATGCGGCCCCCGTACAGATGAAAGGCAGAACCGTCTATGTATTTTGCCGCCATGGGATCATCTAGGATAGAAATTGGGTAATCTGGCCGGTCCGCATTGTGGTCATAAATTATAATTTTGGTCTTGACATTATTTTTCTCGAAGGAAGGTCCCAAATAGTTCTTTACAAAATCTTTTTCCTTTTTCGCCAGAAATAACATACTGGGATTATTGCCGGGATGTAAAGGTTCGTTTTGTACGGTAAGGGCATCTACTGGTATCCCTTGCTCACCCATCGCTTTGATATATTCGACCAAATAGTTGGCATAAGTATTATAAAACTCTTCCTTTAAACTACCGCCCCGAGTGTCGTTGTTGTCCTTCATCCATTTTGGTGGGGACCAAGGGGAACCCATCAGTTCGATTTTCGGATTAATTTTTAATATTTCCTTCAAAATAGGAACCAAATACAGGGTATCATAAGCTAAGGAAAAATACTTCAGTTCGGGATCTGTTTTGCCTTCTTCCAGATCGTCGTAGGACCATGGGCGCTCATCAAGATCGGAGGCTCCCACGCTAATTCGTAAATAACTGACCCCTATGTCTCCATTATCCGTCCCAAAGAGCTCCTTCAATAATTTTTTTCGAGGTTGATCGGACATATTTTGTAGGTGCAGAGCACTCCCCCCGGTGAGTGTAAATCCAAAACCATCCATTTCCTGAAATGTCTTGGAAGTATCTATCCATACAACTGCATCTATATTTCCCGGTCTTTTGTCCAGATCGATAACTTCTTCCTTTAGAAGACTGGACTTATCCAAGGTGGTCACATAGATTTTGGGAACGGGTAGTCTATTGCTGTCCGTTTTACAACTCGCAGAAGTGAGGCAAAGCCATATTAGGGCGCAAATGCTTGGAATCAGTCGAGTTGTATTTTTCATAAATGTATTTGGACTACAATTACTTATGAAACCATCTAAAAAACAGACATAAGAAGAAAGATGTATGACATAAAACTAAAAAAATAATAAGTGATTTATCTCTCCCAATTTATCACTTTATTTATTAATGTCTTACATCTTGATTCTAAGTGCATGGCTTTAGCACCACAGATTCGTTAATCTGTTATTAAAGCTAGGTTCTACCCACAAATCAAGATAGAACGTAGTGCTTATCAAACTCTTAAAAACACTTTTTCCCGGTACAGGAAATAAAGAAACGCCCATTTTACCAAAACGTAACAGATAGCAAAGGTTACAGCATTGTATGGATCGCCAATTAGTTGTCCTAGCCAATGGAAAAAGGCATCGGTTGAATAGGCCCAATTGATAAATCTCCCCGATATGTAGATTAAAATAGAGTTCATCCCGATTACTTTAAAGAAGAAGGCCCATGTCTTGTAACCCAGGATATCTATAATATAATAGAACAGGGACATTAAAAGCATGCTTATTCCCCCACATTGTAGCACAAAGGAACTTGTCCATAGATTTTTGTTGATAGGAAATACCAAATTCCATAATTGGGCAAGGACAATGCAAATAACTCCCGCAACGGCTATTTTTAGTGCCGTATTTTTTCTTTGTTCTAAGGTTGTGCTGCGTAGGAGAACCCCGGTAAAGATTCCCAAAAGTGCCGTGGAAATAGCAGGAATGGTAGCCATCAATCCCTCGGGATCATGGATTTTAAGATAAAGTCTTCCAGGTAAAAACAGCCGATCAAGGTAAGAAACAAAATTACCTTCCATAGTAAGATCGCCCATGGGGAAACCTGGAGCGGAAGTGAACATGAGCATCAGCCAGTAACCAACGAGTAATGCACCGAACCAAATGTACTGTCCCCTTTGCTTGGTGTATAAATAAATGATATTGGCAAACATATAGGCCAATCCGATGCGGCCCAGGACGCTTCCAAATCGGATATCCGAAATGGGCTTAAGCTCAAGACCATTGTTGTAAATGACTCCCAAAAGGACCAGGATAAGACCTCTTTTAATCACCTTGTACAAAAGCTCTTTCCTGCTTCTTCCATTATCCAACTGTTTTCCTATTGAATACGGAGTCGCTACTCCTGCCAAGAACAGGAAGAGGGGAAAAATAAGATCGTAGGCGTGGAATCCGTTCCAAGCGGGATGCGTAAATTGGTTGGCCAGTACTTCCCAAAAGGGAGTCTTGGTAATTTCAGCCATTTTGTGGAAAATATCATCGGCTCCGATAATCCAGAACATATCAAATCCACGAAGGGCATCAAGAGAATACAGGCGTTGGCCTGTTAAGGTTGTTTTCATTTCTTATGGTTGTTTGTTGAAAAAAGAAAAAGCGCTTTTTGCGCTTTTTATAAGGTTTGATTATCAGTTTTCTTTTGTATAGGCAATATGGCTTTGTTTACCCATCCTGCCAAAGCTGCAGAAATCACCAATTTCGGGATAGGCCGCGGCCAATACAGCACTCCCACACCCTCCAAGGACTAGCCAGAGGGTGCCGAAAAATTCGGCGATCAGTTTGTTCATAATGGTTGTTGGTTTAAGTCGATGAACCCTTTTGGGCTCAATGATTGGTTAATTAGTGGAAAGTTATAAAACAATTTTCAATTTTTGCAAGATAAATTTTCAAAATTTGGAAGTCAATTGGGATTTTCGATTTCATTCAAAAGAT
>CAJDXC010000007.1_pt1 | contig 22961 bp, 18 predicted proteins | sample 7391681 | NCBI WGS metagenome assembly CAJDXC01 (sample SAMEA7055742, study PRJEB34461) | soil metagenome | biome: terrestrial ecosystem; feature: Peninsula; material: soil | place: Antarctica | collected 2016 | reverse complement strand
CAGAAAGCCATTCACAGGATACAGCCCTTCGAAAATGTGAAAAAGGTGACGGATGCGGCCCGAGAAATTGGTTATACGTCCATTAGTCACGATCTTATTTTTGGTTTGCCACACCAGACTTTGGAACATGTGGAACAGACCATTCTAAAAACTTTGGAATTAATGCCAGACCGCTTGGCGTTCTACAGCTATGCCCATGTACCGTGGCTAAAGGGAAATGGACAGCGCGGTTACAAAGATTCGGACCTGCCAACAGCGGAGGAAAAACGGAACCAATACGAAATGGGTAAGGAAATGCTGTCCCGTGCAGGTTATGTAGAAATAGGAATGGATCATTTTGCACTGAAACAAGATAGCCTACATGAATCTATGATTGCCGGCAAACTGCATCGCAATTTTATGGGATACACCGCATCCAAGACCCAATTGATGGTAGGCTTGGGAATGTCGGCCATCAGCGATAGCTGGTACGCCTTTGCGCAAAACGTAAAGAGTGTGGAGGAATACCAACACTTGGTCCAAAATGACATTATCCCCATCTATCGGGGACATATTTTGACAGATGAAGACCAAATCGTTAGAAAACATATTTTGAACTTAATGTGCCATTTCAAAACTTCGTGGGACGATTCTAGTTTATACTTCCCCGAACTGGAATCGGCTATGGAGAAATTAAAGGAAATGGAACAGGATGGCCTGGTCGAGATTTCTTCCAAGGAAATCCGTGTTACGGAAAAGGGAAGGCCTTTTGTCCGAAACATATGTATGGCGTTTGATGTGCTGTTACAGCGCAATGTGCCCGAAACCAGATTGTTCTCGATGACGGTGTAGCAATACAAGCTCAAGTATCAAGCTCAAACTTAAGTTCAAGCATCAAGTTCAAATTCAAATTTCCCTGTCTTGAAGTCTCGGGATCGGGGCAAATAAAAGTTTAGGAGTTTATTGGTTTATGCATTAATTTTGAACACCGAACATTGAACATTGAACATGATTAATATCATGTTGTAAAAAAGCGTCCAATTCTATCTTTGGCCCATGAAAGCTTATTTAATCCTTTTCGTTGCGTTTACCATGCTGGCCAAGCCTTTGCTGCCATTGGTTACCTACGCTATGAATTACGATTATATAGTAGAGAAGCTTTGCGAAAACAAGGATAAGCCCCAAATGCATTGTGATGGCAAATGTTATTTGGCCAAGCAACTGGCGGAGGAGTCCGATCATAACGATAAAAATCCATTAGGGCAAAATAATTCCAAGACCGAGATAGGGCAAACTGTATTTTTTCAAATCTTGACACAATTTGACTTTTCTAATGCTGCCTATCGTGTTAAGCACGATAATTTTGCGCATGTAAAGGCCTTGGTCCCCAGTCTTTTTACTTCCGATATTTCCCAGCCTCCAGAGCTGGGCTGTACTCTATCCAAATAGAAATCCGAGAATTTTGGGAATTTTATTTTTTTCTTTCCCTAGGCAAAAAATCATTGCATAGCGTAGCTACGGAATTATTTTTTAACGCCGGGAAAGGGAGAAAGAAAGACACAAAAGCGCGGGTTTCTATTTGGAGTGAGGATATTTCCATTTTTATGTATCGGTTTTCTTAAGGCAATCCATTCGCCATAGGAATCATGTACATGTAATCTTTTTTTGAAATTAGTTAATATCAAACCTGATGAAACTTAATAGAAACGCTATTCCATGGCCCCGTGCCGTGGGTTGGCCAAGATTTCCGTTCCATACTTTTGTGGTCTTCTTATGCGTGCTTTTTGCCCAACTAAACTTGGCCCAGGAACAAAAAGTGATTATAACGCAGGACTCCATTTTGCCCATTAATTTGGAAGAGGTTATCCTTGTTTCCTTCTATAACAAAGCCTTGGATAATACTTATGTATATAATCCCATGGCTACATTAGACAGTTATTTGGAGGCCTCTTCACGGGTAGGAATGATCAAGCGGGGGGCGTATGCATGGGAGCCTGTAATGAACGACATGTCCTCCGAACGGCTTTCCGTCACTATAGATGGTATGCATATTTTTGGGGCATGTACGGACAAGATGGACCCCGTAACCTCTTATGTGGATGTTTCCAATTTGTCCGAGGCCCGGATTTCTAGCGGGCAACAAGGTTCCGAACTAGGAACTACCATCGGGGGATCAATAGATTTAAAATTGGAAAAGAGCAACTTTAGGCCTACCGGATGGACCGGTGAGATAAGAACCGGTGGAGAGTTCAACAATGCTGCGCGGATGCTTGGTGGCAAGATAGATTATTCGGATGAGCGTTTCTACGTGGATACCGATATCATCTATAGAAAGGCTGATGATTATTCTGCAGGTGGGGGAGTGGAGGTGCCATTTTCACAGTTCGAGAAGTACAATCTTTCTGCCAATGTGGGCTTTAAGGTAAGTGATGGGAAAAAGTTGTCTACCTCCTTTATCTACGACGAGGCTCGGAATGTGGGTTACCCTGCTCTGACTATGGATGTCTCACTGGCGAGGGCTTTTATAGGGTCGGTCACCTGGTTGCAAGATGATTTTATTGGAGATTTTACGAATTGGGAGACCAAACTATATGCCAATACCATAAAACACGTTATGGACGATACCAAACGTCCAGACGTAACCATGCATATGGACATGCCAGGATGGAGCGATACGTATGGCTATTATTCACAGGCCGGATTAAAGCTCGAAAACCACAAATTTTTGGTAAAGTGGGACGGGTATTACAATAAGTCCCTAGCCGAAATGACCATGTATCCCATCGATCCAAATGAGAATACCATGTTTATGCTTACTTGGCCCGATGTACGCACCTTCAATACAGGTTTTTATGCAGAGGATAATATCAATCTTAAGGAAAGTTCATTAAAATTATCTACCCGCTTAGCGTTGCAAAACAACGATGTGGCTAGCGATTTTGGGCTTAACAGTCTACGTATTTTTTATCCGGATATGGCAAAAAGTCAAAACCGCTTCCTTAAAAGCGTATCTGCCCAATACCAGACAAAAGTTTGGGAGCTAGATGTAAACGGTGGTCTTGCTTATGGCGATAGGGCTCCCTCGGTAACGGAGGGATACGGGTTTTATCTCTTCAACAGTTTTGATAACTACGATTACATAGGCGATCCCAACCTGAAAAATGAAGAATCAATTGAGGGAAATGCTAGATTGTCTTTGGAAAAGGAAAAGCTAAAATTAGGGTTGGAGGGACATTATTTTCACATAAAAGATTATATCCTAGGGGAGATTGACAATTCTTTAAGTTCGATGACCTTAGGGGCCGATGGGGTCAAGGTCTATGGCAACCTGGACTATGCCACGCTGTACAATGTATCCTTGGATGCCGAGTATGCTTTTATATCGCGGTTGAAATTGTCGGGTAGTTTGTCCTACCATCGGGGCATAGATCAAAATGGTCGTAACCTGCCCTATATCAGTCCGTTGGCCTATGGTGCAAACCTGCGTTACGATCTAGGTATTTTTACGGGCTCATTTATTGTGAAAGGGGCTGGTCAACAGGTCGATTTTAATCCCGATTTTGGGGAGGACGAAACCGATGCCTACACCATCTTTTCCTTAAATCTTGGCAAACGGTTTTCTCAGAAAGATAATAATATTGATGTGGCTTTGGGTCTCGATAATATTTTTGACACTTATTATTCCACCTATTCCGACTGGAAAAACATTCCCCGAATGGGACGTAACTTTTTTATGACCGTTGCTTATACTATTAACTAATTGAATTGCTCTTGGGTTTGTGATACCGACAGACTATATAATTTTTATCCGACGGATGGACTTACGTGTTCCTAAAGTTTAGGAGTTTATCCCGATAACTATCGGGAGTTTATGAGTTTATGGTTGATGAATGTTAGGGTCGATTCCCCCTTTGAAGCTTAAGAATGATAACAATTAAAAAATCAATTTATAGATTCCCTTCTTCAAGGGAATGAAAATTAAAAATTTAGACTATGAAAACAACAAAATTATTTATTACAGCCCTTATCCTTTCACTCAGCTTTACATCGTGCTCAAAAAGCGATGATGATAATCAGAAAGTAGATGATAATCCTTTGGTCGATTACAACATGCTAACCGCTATTAAGGCCAATGGACATGACATCCAAATATATTCCGAACAGCAACAGTTTACCCTTGGGTACAACGAACTCTTAATCCGCATAAAGGATGATGCTACGGACACCTATGTAAAGAATGCCAATATTGTATGGAAACCAGTAATGCACATGACCGATAAGATGCATTCTTGCCCCACTTCGGCGGTCGAGACAACCAGTGAAACCTCGGTTTATAGGGGGTTTGTCGTGTTCCAGATGCCTGGGAATGTCGATGAATATTGGGAACTTACTCTGGATTATAAGATTGCCGGTCTGGATTTTAGTGCTGTGGAACGAATTGACGTAAAATCTCCTGCAGATGGTAAAAGACGAATCAACAGTTTTATGGGGAGCGATGATGTTCGCTATATCCTCGCCATGATGCCAATAAAACCTAAGGAGGGAGTTAACGATTTTTCTGCCCTACTATTTAAAATGGAAAATATGATGGACTTTCCTGCCGTTAAGGATTACAAGGTCGCCGTAGATCCAAGAATGCCCGGGATGGGAAATCATACGTCTCCCAACAACGCAGACCTGGTCTATGATGCCATCTCCAAAACTTATAAGGGCAAATTGAACTTTACAATGACAGGGTATTGGAAAATTAATCTAAAACTAGAAAACGATAGTGGCGTAACCTTAAAAGGGGAAGACGTTACCGAAGAAAACGAAAGCAGTAGTCTATTCTTTGAAATTGAGTTTTAGAAAATAATCTTTCCAAGATTTTACAGAGCCATCCCGTAAAACGGATGGTTTTTTGCGTAAAAATCATACTATTGATAAATGACATTATTTTTCCTCACATGATTAATATCATGTTATGACTTCTTATTAGCCTATACTTTTGTTGCATTAATTAAATAATTTAGTATTTTAATCCAATAATTAATAAAAACAATAATAATGAAAACCGGAATAAAAAGCGTAGCAATACTATTTTCCCTTCTGCTTATGGCCTGCGGCGGAAAAGAAGAGAAGAAAAAAGAAGGCTTTAGCGTCGAGCGCGCAAAAACAACCACGGAAAAACCGGCAGAAGCTGCGGCCGATACAGGTACTCCTCCCTCCCAAAGGGTGGATCTTACCAATAAAGGTATCGGGCCTATTAAATCCGTAACGCTTGCCCCTGAGATAGATCAAACAATGGCTGCAGCAGGAAAAGCGACTTACGACCAAATGTGTTTGGCCTGCCATAAGCCAGACAAGAAGTTTATTGGTCCTGCACCCAAAGGTGTTCTTGAAAGACGTACCCCAGAATGGGTCATGAACATGATTTTAAATCCCGAGGGCATGGTTAAAGAAGATCCTTTGGCAAAGGACCTGTTGATGGAATTCAACGGGGCACCTATGGCAAATCAACACCTGACCGAAGAGCAGGCAAGGTCCGTATTAGAGTATTTTAGGACCTTGTAAAAAAAAGTAATCTTAAACCTTATAGATATGAAAACAATCACTTTTCCCAGTGCATTGCTTGGCTCGCTTTTGCTTTTACTTTTCACTTTTAGTTGTAAAAACGAAGCCAAAACCGATAGTCCGACATCGGTTTCAACTACAGATGCAACGTCGGAAACACAAAAGACCGGTCAAGCCTTTATAGAGGATGACGGATCGGCTCCTAATGTACTGCAAATTGCTATGGGATCTCCGGACCACACCACTTTAGTGGCAGCGGTACAGGCTGCGAATTTGGAGAATTCTTTGGTAAACGCGGGACCTTTAATGGTGTTTGCACCTACCAATGAGGCCTTCAATGCCCTTCCTGCGGGGACCGTGGAAGATTTATTGAAGCCAGAAAACAAAGATGCTTTGGCAAATATTTTAAAATATCATGTTACTCCTGGAAATTACAGCAAAGAATTTTTGAAGAAATTTAAAAAGCTGGGACAGGCCAATAGCCAAGACGTAATGATCGAGGTGAAGGGCGATGACGTTTATGTGGGCGGTGCCCTGATAATTGCTAGCATCCCTGCCGGAAACGGTATTGTACACGTAATCGACAAGGTATTGCTACCCCCAACAGAATAATTGCAACTAAATTAAGTTTAAATTAAATCGTGAAATAATGAAAAGAACAACTTATTTATCTTTAACGCTTATGGCTCTTGCCACGGTTTTTACCAGCTGCACGAACCAGGGTAAAAAGTCGAACGGCGCATTGGCCTCCAATGCGGCGGAGCGGGTTTATGTCCCGCCCGGGCAGTATGACGAATTTTACGCCTTTCTTTCAGGTGGTTTCAGCGGACAAATGGCCGTCTATGGGATTCCTTCCGGCAGGCTCTTAAAGGTCGTCCCGGTATTTTCCCAGGATCCTGAAAAGGCCTACGGTTACAACGAGGAGACCAAACCCATGTTGAACACTACCCATGGTTTTATTCCTTGGGACGATACCCACCACCCGGACATGTCCCAGACCAAGGGGGTGCTAGACGGACGCTGGATCTTTATGAATGCGAACAATACCCCACGGGTAGCGCGGATAGACCTAGAAAGTTTTGAGACGGCAGAAATTTTGGAAATTCCCAATAGTGCAGGAAACCACAATTCCGCCTTTGTTACAGAGAACACGGAATATGTGGTCGCCGGTACCCGATTTTCGGTGCCCATTCCCCAAAGAGATATGTCCATCAAGGATTACAAGGGGAACTTTAAGGCGAGCCTTTCGTTTATCAGTGTAGATCAGGACAATGGCCACATGGATCTCTCCTTCCAGATTAGACTGCCCGGGTTCAACTATGACTTAGCACATCCAGGAAGGGATAAATCCCATGGTTGGATCTTTATCACTACCTATAATACGGAAGAGGCCCATACCCTTCTGGAGGTTAATGCCTCGCAGAACGATAAGGACTTTATAGCCGCCGTAAACTGGAAAAAGGCAGAGGAGTATATCAAAGCAGGCAAGTTTAAGACCGAAGCTACTGAATATGCCCATAACCTTTACAGCGATGAGACGCATAGCTCCACTTCTACCATATTGAAGGAAGTACGTGTATTGGAAGCCTCCGAGCTGCCAGGCCTGGTATATTTTCTACCGACCCCAAAATCTCCTCACGGTTGTGATGTTGATCCTACAGGTGAATATATTGTAGGTAACGGAAAACTTTCTGCAGATTTGACAGTTCATTCCTTTACTAAAATGTTAGATGCGATCGAGAACAAGAAATTTGATGGGGAAGCCTATGGCATTCCGATCCTTAACTTCGAGGATGTTCTTGGAGGTACTGTAAAACAGCCAGGTCTTGGGCCATTGCACACCGAGTTTGACGATAAGGGTAACGCCTATACTACGTTCTTTATCTCTTCTGAGGTAGTAAAGTGGAAAGTGGGCACCTGGGAAATAATAGATAGGAAACCTACCTACTATTCTCCTGGTCACCTGAGCATTCCCGGAGGAAACTCCCAAAAGCCATGGGGAAAATACCTTTTGGCAATGAACAAGATTACCAAGGACCGCTATCTGCCTACTGGACCCGAACTGACACAGTCTGCCCAGTTGTACGATATAACCGGGGAAAAAATGGAACTTTTATTGGATTTCCCTACCATTGGAGAGCCCCATTATGCTACCATGGTTCCTGCTAATCTAATACAGCCAAAATCTAGAAAGATTTATAATCTTGAGGAAAACAAACATGCCCATGCGACTACTTCCGATGCGAACGTCAAAGTAGAGCGCAATGGAAAGGATGTACATGTATATATGACCATGATCCGCAGCCACCTGAATCCGGACAACATTGAAGGAATCAAAGTGGGCGATAAGGTTTATTTCCATGTAACCAATTTGGAACAGGACTTCGATGTACCACACGGGTTTGCCGTAATGGGTGCCGAGAATTCGGAGCTCTTGGTTATGCCGGGACAGACAGAGACCTTGGTATGGTACCCCAAGAAAGTAGGGGTATGGCCATTCTACTGCACGGATTTCTGTTCTGCATTGCACCAAGAAATGTCTGGGTATATCAGGGTATCACCTGCAGATTCCAATTTGGAACTTACCTGGGGTCTGGGCGATTAATTTGCCTTTGGATTAATTTCTTCTAACCATATAAGCGGGCCGGTCTTCCGACACCGGCCCGCTTTTTTAATTGTATAAGATTTGTCTTATGAAAAAATCACGTATTATTATGATAGTGGGTGCATTAGTGCCCTTGTTGCTTTTTATTTTCCCTCTTTGGAAGATAACCTTGGAAGCTCCCCAGTATCCCATTCCTTTAGGAATGCATATCTACATTAATGACTTTGGAGATGCCAACCCCCACGACATCAAGAACATCAACCTAATGAACCACTATGTGGGAATGAAGTATATTCCCGATGCCATTCCAGAGTTTAAAATATTCCCTTATGGTATCGTTATAACCACAGTGATCGGACTTATCATTGGGATTATGGGAAACCATAAATGGTATCTGTATTGGTTTATTATGATGGTAATGGTTAGTACCGCGGGCCTCATCGATTTTTACCTTTGGGAACACGATTACGGCCATAACCTAGATCCCAATGCGATATTGAAATTTACCAACGAAGATGGTACTCCTATGGGCTTTCAGCCACCATTTTTTGGAACCAGACATATTTTGAATTTTACGGCGCACTCCTATCCTCGTTTGGGTGCCTATTTTCTGGCACTGGGCATCGCTCTAGGGCTCGCTGCTTATTTAGTCGGCAAAAAGGAGAAAGAAAAAGAGACAATAGAAGTTAGAAAATAGAGAATAGACGGAAAAGGGGGAAGGTTGAGAACCTTATATTACCCCTTTTAAGAGTAGTACCTTAAACTGTATGTCTTGTTTCAAGGCTATTCTACTTCGCCGAGGTAGCACGGCTTCGAAGGCCGAAGCTTTAGAGACTCGTGGGTAAGATGGAAGCGTTAGGGGATGTTTCTACCTGAAAATCCCTAAAAAATAATATTGTAAAAAATGAAGATTCAAATAATAGCAATGGCCTTGTTGCTGATGGTATTGGTTTCCTGTAAGGTAAGTCCGGAACCCATAAATTATGGTTCTGATGTCTGCCACTATTGTAGTATGACGATTGTGGATAAGCAACATGCGGCGGAATACGTTACCAAAAAGGGAAGGACGTATAAGTTCGATTCTATCGAATGTATGATGAACGGGCTAAAGGAGGTCGACAAGGCCGATGTAGAGCTCTACCTTGTGAATGATTATGGAGTCCCTGGTGATTTGATCGACGCTTTAACGGCCAATTATCTTATTAGCAAAAATATTCCAAGTCCTATGGGCGAGTTTTTATCCGCCTTTGGCAACGAAGAAAACGCTAAACTTGTTCAGGCGGAGCAGGGTGGGCAATTGTTTACTTGGGAAGCACTGCAAGAACGGTTTAAAGATTAGATATTATGACAATGAAAGATGACGCGAAGGGTGAGATAAAAAATTTGGAAAAATCGGATTGCTTGGCGTTGCTAGGCGAAAATTATATTGGCCGGCTTGCTTTTGTTGTAGGGGAGAACCCATTTATTAATCCAATAACCTACTTTTATGATGCCGTGGAAAATAGCATCTTGAGCTATTCAGCCCCGGGATACAAGATAGAGGCTATGAGAAAACACCAATCTGTGGCTTTCCAGGTCGATGATATCAAGTCCATACAACAGTGGCGTTCCGTACTGGTACATGGAGAATTTGAACAACTGGAAGGTAGTACTGCCAAAAATTATCTGCATAGATTTTCCGAAGGGGTACAACATACCATTACGGAAAGGGAAAATGGGACGCCAAAATTTATACAAGATTTTTCGAGCCGATTGCAAAAAAGGGGGATCCCCATCGTTTACCGAATCCGGATTACGGATGTTGTTGGTAAATATAGGGAGGAAACCCCCTAACCCTAAAAAGGGAAATAAAAGTAAGACACCGTCAGCAGGATGTAGTGCTTTCTATTCAATACCTTCCCTGTCAACCGGCGTGTCTCCAGACCATTTGAACATTCTAGACTCCCAGTCCAATCCCGTCCCGTCCCGATAATTATTGGGAGTTATCGGGGGCCATCGGGACAAATTCAAAAAGTTTATAAGTTTATAAATTTAGTTTAGTTTTGTCATTTGTCAACTATTAGCTATCAACTATCAATAATTAACGAGCAACCCAAAAACGACAATGCGATATTTGTTTGGACTTTTTTTACTTGCTTTCATTTCATTCGGGAATTCGCTTCGGGCAGAAACGATTACCGTTTGTTCTTCCTGCGAAATAAAGACCATTAAGGATGCTATTGCCCTTGCTGCGGATTTTGATACGCTGCTCATCAAAAAGGGAACATATAAGGAGTTTAATATCCGCATAGACAAACCTTTGACGATCCTTGGGGAGGGATATCCGGTTATTGATGGAGAGGATAAGGGCGAAATTATAACCATTACCGCCGACAATGTTACCTTGGACGGACTTAAGGTAATGAATGTAGGCACAAGCTATACCACCGATTATGCCGCTATTCGTTTAATAAGGTGCAAGGATTTTGTGATTAGTAATGTTATCCTGGAAAAACTTTTTTTTGGGATTTACCTAGAAAAAGCATCGCATGGTAAGATTTTGAACAATAAGATTACGGGTGATGCAATTGATGAGTTTGGCTCTGGGAACGGTATCCATCTGTGGTACTCCAAAAATATAGATATTGAAGGGAATGAGATCCAACACGTTAGGGATGGTATCTATTTTGAATTTGCCGACAATTGTACCATCAAAAACAACTATAGTCATAATAATATACGATATGGGCTTCATTTTATGTTCTCTAACCACGATAGCTATGAGGGCAATACTTTTGAAAAAAATGGTGCAGGGGTAGCGGTTATGTTCTCCAAGTTTATCAATATGTATCACAATACCTTTAAGGACAATTGGGGAACAGCTTCCTATGGCCTCCTGCTTAAGGAAATCAACGACGCCGAAATTATTGGAAATACCTTTCAAGAAAACACTATCGGTATCAATATAGAAGGGACCAATAGGATTGTTTACAGCGATAATAATTTTATAGGTAACGGATGGGCGTTGAAGGTTAGGGGGGCGGTCTATACCAATTCCTTTATCAATAACAATTTTTTATACAATTCTTTTGACCTGTCTTACAACAGTAACTTGAACGACAATGTTTTTGATAAAAATTACTGGAGTGGATACACGGGTTATGATCTGGATAGGGACGGAATTGGTGATGTTCCCTTTCGGCCGGTAAAATTATTTTCCTATATAGTGAACCGAACCCCGGAAACCATAGTACTCTTGCGAAGTCTTTTTATGGATCTAATCGACTTTTCCGAAAAAGTGTCACCGGTCTTTACCCCGGATAATTTGATGGATGCCAATCCGTTGATGAAGAAAATAGTCCCCCAATCCCCATTGCTATCGGGACCCAAAGGGGGAATAATGGGAAATAAAAAAAATGATTCAATTTAAAAAGTTTTGTAAATCTTCATTTTTTTCTATGAACCTCTGAGATATAACAATTACTAAATACTAGGTACTAATTACTAATTACTTTGTACTATAAAGAATGATCGACATACAAAACCTATATAAAAAATTCGGGAGCAACCAAGTACTGTCCGGGTTAGGACTGGAGATTTCGGATGGTGGTATTTTTGCTATCCTAGGTCCCAATGGATCTGGAAAGACCACGCTGATCAAAAGCATTTTGGGGATGGTAGTGCCCAATAAGGGTAACATCTTGGTGCAGGGCCAAAACATCAAAAATAATTGGGAGTATCGGCAACAAATTAACTACCTACCGCAGATCGCAAACTTTCCGGGCAATCTTTCCGTTAAGGAGCTTGTCCGGATGATCAAGGATCTGCGCCAAAAGCCTAGCGAAGAGGAAAAGCTGATAGCTCTATTTGGGCTGGAACAATTTCTCGACAAAAAACTGGTCACCCTCTCTGGCGGAACCAAGCAAAAAGTAAATATTGTACTAACCTTTATGTTCGACAGTCCATTGTTGATATTGGACGAACCCACAACGGGCTTGGATCCGGCCTCCCTTATTCGGTTAAAGACCTTGATTAATGAGGAAAAGAGCAAGGGAAAGACCATCCTGATTACTTCCCATATTATGCAGTTCGTTGAGGAAATGGCAGACGAGATCGTGTATCTACTGGAAGGGAACATTTATTTTAAGGGAAACATTGAACAGTTGAAATCAAAGACCCAACAAACAGATTTTGAACGAGCCATCGCGGCCATATCCGAACAAAATGTTTAAGATTTTAAAATATAGTTTTTACGATTTAATGCGTAGCCGGTGGAGCTATGTGTACTTCTTTTTTTATCTGGCCCTAGGTTTTGTGCTGTTGTTCTTGAACAATGACCTTTCCAAGGCCGTGATTACCCTAATGAACGTGATTATCGTACTGGTTCCACTAATAGGTACCATTTTTGGCGTTATGTATTTTTATAGTTCCAAGGAATTTACGGAGCTCTTATTGGCACAGCCTTTAAAAAGGACTTCCATCTTTTTGGGACAATATTTGGGAGTTGCCGGTTCCCTTACCCTAAGTTTTATATTGGGATTGGGCATTCCTTTTGTTATTTATGGCCTATTTGAGAGCGAAGCTATCTGGAATTTTACCCTCCTACTAGTTACGGGTGCTTTTTTGACTCTTATTTTTACCGCGTTGGCCTTTAATATTGCCCTAAACAATGAAAACAAGATCAAGGGATTTGGATATGCCGTGCTCTTATGGCTGTTTTTGGCGGTGATATATGACGGTTTGTTTCTACTATCCCTTATGGTTTTTGAACAGTATCCGTTAGATAAATTTTCATTGATTGCAACCATGTTCAATCCCATCGACCTTTCGCGTATCCTTATTCTTTTGAAATTGGATATCTCGGCACTTTTGGGTTATACCGGCGCTGTCTTCAAAAAATTCTTTGGCACTAATTTTGGTTTCCTAATTTCCTTTTTCGTTCTTGTGTTATGGACTTTAATTCCTATAGTCTTGTTGACGAGAAAGGCTCAGAGAAAAGATTTTTAAGGCCAACAGTCCTGCGAGGGGGAAATAATGTTTAAGCTAATGCTAATGTTTCCCCCTTGCGATCTGTCTTTTATGGCTACACGGTCACAGCAGTACGGTCCAGACTTTCAATTTTTTCTTGGACCAGGTTCAAGATATTTCTGGCGTTTTGTAATTTGTTGAAAACTTCCGCTTTGATACCCTCAAAATTTTGCCCTATATTTTCGAAAAGATCTTCATAATAGGAAATCCCATCATTAAGGTTGTTGGTAAACGTTAACCAGTATTGTTTTTGCTTCTCGGTTAGGGTAATGTCAGCAATCCTGTCCCTTAAATAATCCAGATAGATGTAAAGTTCCTTTACGAATATATTTGGACGGTCGGTTCGGGAGATCACGTTGCCCCTTCCATAAATATGGTCTGTAATCTCGGTAAGGGTCATGGTTTTGGAAAAATAGGCCATGTTGGGACCAGGACAAATGGAAACCCCATCCCCCAACTTTTTCGTTTCCAGACCATACGCCAACATGGCTGAAGTTCCCAGGCCTACACAGGTACACGATTTTTCTACGATTTTATTGTATTTGGCTTTGTAATCCAATTTGGATAATCCTTGGCTATCTAGCTCCTTTATTTTTAGATCTTGATATTGCCTAGAGGCCGTACAGATAGCCTTTTCAGAAAACTCCTTGTTCAAGTTTACAAACTTTTTGGGACAAGAACTACCCGGTCTACCTTTCTTGATCAACGCGTCCCTTTCTTTATCTTTGGTGTTTCCTCTAAGGCTATGGAAAGGCACACCCAAAGGAGAGGTATCGCTTAAGAATAGATCTTCTTCCTTGGCCAAAACCAGCTGATTTCGTGTTTTGGCATCGACGGTGGAAGCTTCTGGTACCAATAAAAAGGGTGTTCCCCAACCTACGGAATCGACTTTATAATGGTCTAAGATAAATTGATGTTCCTCGAACGTACCTACCCCACCTTGAGCCGTAATTTTTAATGGTAAAACAGCATCGGGGATAGTTCGGTTTTTGTTAGCAAGTGAAGCTACCAAAATTTCATGGACGGTTTGTGTCAGTTCGGTGCGATTGTCCCTAAATTCCTTGAGTATGGGTCCCATTAGAAAACCATCGGTGGCAAATGCATGCCCTCCGCAATTGAGACCGGATTCTATCCTATACTCGGAGACCCATATCCCTTTTTTAGCCAAAAATTTTCCTTGGATAAGGGCAGACCGATAGTCGCTGACCTTTAAAACAATCTTCTTTTTGAGATTTCCCTGGCTATCGGGGAAGAAATCATCGAATTCTTCCAAATAACTATATAATCTAGGATTCATTCCCGCGGAAAGTATCACAGAGGAATGCAGGCTACTGTTGGCAAATCCCCGAAGTGCCGCATGGGCATCATTGTAAATCGACGGTAACTTTTCTTTGCCGCGATAGTTTTCCTTGTCTACCTTGGTCATAATATTGACGTCGATACTGCCCATCTCCAACCGGTGTTGGACCCAGGCTTTTATTTCTTCCAGATCAAAGCGGTCTTTGGTCATATTCAGAAATTCCTGTTTCAATTTGGATGTATCGGGCAACATATGGAAATACCTTTTTACTTCACTAATTGTTTCAAATGTGAAGTTCTTTAGTGCCTCAAATTTTTGTTCGGACAGGACTTTGATCAGATCCAGGTAGGAAGTAATCCTTTTGGCCCGGAAATCTTCAATCTTTTCTGTAATCTCTGTATAGGGAATCTTAAACTTATTGCAATACATCTCCCTTAATTTTTCGAGGAGAATGTCATCTACCAAAGAGATTACGGAATCCATTCCAAATTGAGAGACTTTTAAAGGGGTATCTACTGTAAATCCAATCCCCATAACAGGGATATGGAACGAGTGTGATTTTACCATCTGTATATAATTTGTTTCTACAAAAATATGAAGGCACAAAAATGAGCCTATTGTGCCTTTTATTCTATGACTTTTGTCATATTTGTTCGTTTCTTACCCATTTGTTCCTAAATTTCGACAAATTGTGGATTCCTGTTTGCTGAAAGATATGTAGGAATACTTTGAAATGACTTCCTTAAATTTGCTTTCCCGAAACAATTGATAATGATAAATACGAAGCGGCACACCAAGTTGGCATTTGCCTATTTTTTAATCGCTGCTACCTTGGGTCTGATTCTTAGAACTTCCTATACTACAGAAATTCCCATGACATTTAGGTATGTTGTGCACGCCCATTCCCACATTGCCCTTTTGGGATGGGTATACATGGCCCTCACTACCCTATTGTACAGACTTTTTTTGGATGGGCTAGGCCTGGAAAATAAATATCGATATTTATTTTGGTTCACTCAGTTTACCTTGGTAGGCATGCTACTTACTTTTCCTTTCACGGGATATGCGCTTTTTTCCATAATTTTTTCCACCTTGTTTTTGTTTGCGTCCTACTGGTTTGCATGGCTTTTTATTAAAAAGACACCTTTGGTCTTAAAACAAACAAATTCCTATAAGTGTATTAAAGCTGCCCTGATATACATGGTGATTTCGACAATTGGACCTTGGGCTATGGGTGGAATCATGACCACGTTGGGGCCTACATCTGACTGGTACCGCATCGCAATTTATTATTATCTCCATTTTCAATACAACGGATGGATTACCATGGCCTTGTTGGGGATATTATTCTTTGTATTGGAGCAGAAAAATATTTTACTTCCGAAAAAGACTTTTAAAACATTCTACTGGTTCATTAATTTAGGAATCGTTCTTACCTTTTTCCTGTCCGTATTGTTTACCAAACCGGGTGTATTCTTATATGTTATTTCGGGATTAGGAGGCTTGCTACAACTTTGGGCGTTGGTACAGCTTTTTAAAATGAACGGGGAATTAAATAAACCTTGGAGCAATATTTTTTCCAGATTCGAATTTGGACTATTAAAAATGGTAGTTTTTCTTTTTGGTGTTAAAATGATACTTCAACTGCTCACTGCCTTACCTTATTTTGCTAATCTGGCAACATCGGTTTTGGATTTTACCATTGGATATCTACATTGGACCTTTCTAGGAGTGGTAAGTATCTCGTTGTTTCTGTTTCTTCATCATTATAAATTGATACGGATCTCCAAAAGTTTTATTCGTATGTATCTTTTTGGTTTTGTGGCCACTGAAGGGATTATATTTTATAAGGGCATTGCCGCCTGGCTCCGGTTCCCTATGTTCGATGGTTATTTTGTGGTTTTGGCCATTGCAAGCGCTACCATCCCGATTGCCTTGATCTATCTTTTGGTTTATACTCCTTCCAAATAGAAATCCAAGTTTTTCTGTCTTTCCCTGCCCGTTCCCCGCTAGAATGATATTGTCGGGTGGTATTCAGGCGGGTTTTTCCCTTTCCCGGCATTAACCCCGAGGCTTCGGGGTGAACCATAGCTAAGGCTATGCTTAAAAATTTCGCCTTGGTAAAGAAAATAATAAAATCCTCAAAATTCTCGGATTTACATCTGGAACGAGTATACTCGTATAAAACGAAGTAAACCTGATTTTTATCATTTTCTCTCTTTTTTGGAAACTCTAAATTTGCGCTTGTAACCATAGTTGTGGAGTGCATGGATTTGAAATGCGGAAAATTGGGAGTTACTTTGGTATAAACCTCCTTTCCGATACAAGGATCTTGAAGATTATATAAATTCTAAAATGATTTCAATAAGATGGATTCAATAATAAAAGAGAGTATTTTAAAAGGACTTACCTACCAAGAGTACCTCAAATTAGTAAATACTTTGGCAGCCGAAAAAGGAACAACGGGATCGGAGCAATCCGAAGAACTTATTTCCTATACTAAGTTAAATGCGAGTAGAATGCGAAGGTTGAACAAGACCACCGTAATTCCCGAGGCGGATATTGAAGCTTTTCGTGAATGCGCGGAAAAGCAGACTTGGTTGGTCTTGTCTGAAAGTTGGTGCGGGGATGCCGCACAGGCGATTCCCATTCTTAACAAGATAGCCGAAGAAGTTCCCGTCATTGATCTTAAGGTCGTACTAAGAGACGAAAATCCAGAATTAATGGATCTTTTTTTGACGAACGGATCGCGTTCAATACCTAAATTGATAGTATTGGATGAGGACAATGAAGTTTTGGGTTCTTGGGGGCCACGCTCAAAAATGGCTACAAAACTGGTAATGGATTATAAGAATCAGCGCGGTGAAATAGACGCACAGCTAAAAGAAGAACTACAACTGTGGTACATTAGGGATAAGGGAATGGAAATAATCAAAGATTTGAAGGAGGAGATATGTTGTTTTAAACTCTCCGAACCTAGTTTTATTTAGTCGACAACTTTAATCAATAGAATTGATTGAGACTCTGCCTCCTAAATGGTTTTTTCCTTCCGGCGCGGAAATCCCTCATCATCGCTTAAATGATATCATCAGGCTGTGTCTAGCAGATTTGCCAGAACGATTTGTTGAGCTGGTTTTAGCCGTGTGCCGTAAGCACAAAGCGATATGCGTATAGTGCTAGTCCAGTTCGCGAAACTGATTTTTTTTACCAACCACATTGCTTATGTTCGTCAATAACATCCCTTGTCTGTCCCACAATAATACAGAGAGTACCTGTATGGATTGCAGTGTGAGAAATCAATCCCTGTTGAGTGAATTGAGCTACTCCGAGTTGGAGCTATTGAACAAAAACAGATATACAATATCCTATAAACCTGGTGAGACAATTTATAAAGAAGGTTCCAAAGCCTTAGGTCTGATTTGCCTAAAACAGGGAAAAGTAAAAATTATACGAAGAAGCCCCAACGGTACGGAACAAATCGTAGCGTTAAAAAAACCGGTAGATTTTATAGGCTTCAATAGCTTAATGGGGGAAAGCGTTTATTTGACCTCCGCGGTTGCCTTGGAAGAGGTATCGGTTTGTATTATTGATAAAAATGATTTTTTCAAGGTTATTGGTAGCAACGAACATTTGGCCTTTAAAATTATTCGTTTGCTATCCCGCACTCTAAATGAAGTAGATACACGAATGGTAAACCTAACCCAAAAGCACGTACGTGCACGGTTGGCAGATGCCCTCTTATTGGTCAATGAGATCTATGGCACCCGAACTGATCTAGAAACTTTGAACGCACCATTAAAAAGGTCGGATCTTGCAGCCCTTTCCAATATGACAACTGCCAATGCCATCAGAATTCTTTCTTCCTTTTCCAAAGAAAATCTTATCGAACTGTACAAACGGGACATTAAGGTGAAAAACTTTAAGGCCTTAAGGGACATCAGTGTTTTCGGTCGATAATAATTAAAATTTTCCTAGAACTAATCTTCGATTGGGCTCCCTTGTGGGAGCTCTTTTTAGTAACAAGAGTCCCATTTCTAAATGTTAGCAGATGCTCGTCAAGGCTAGGTAATTTTTAAGATAAATTGAAATATGCTCTATAACATATTTGTGTATGCTATAGAACATTGTTTTTAAAATTTCCTCTCATTTCCTTTGAGAAGCTTTTTTTGCCCCGCTTATCTAACCAAAAAAAAACTTCATGAAGAAAAGAAAACAGCTGCACACTAACACCAGATCAAGTCTTAATTATTTTATGAAGACAAAAAACTGGTGGGGACCTTTATTGTTTATTCTTGTAATAAGCGTCGCCGGCGTTGTAATGATAGGGTTCCAAACCTATAATGATGCTCCTCCAATGACCGGTTTTCAAACGAGTTCCGGTGAAAATCCAATCACCAAAACAACATTGGTGGAAGGCCAAAAGGTTTTTCATAAGTATGCCCTGATGGAATACGGATCGTATTTTGGGGACGGTGCCCAACGGGGACCCGATTTTACGGCAGAAGCATTGCATCAAACTGTGGTTCTGATGACGGAATTCCATTCCAAGGAATTTAAGGCGGAAAATGGTCGTGGACCTACGGATACCGAATTGAGGATTATAAAGGAAGATATCAGGGACGAGATAAAGGAGAATAGATATGACGAGGCAAGTAATATTGTAATCCTAACAGACGCACAAAGTTATGCAATGGAAGGGCTACGAAAATATTATTTGGATTTCTTTATCGATGCCAACACCGATTCTTCTTTTCCACCGCCCGGATACATCTCCGATAGGGAAGAGGTCAAAGATCTCAGCGACTTCTTCTTTTGGGGAGCGTGGGTCTGCGCTGTAAAAAGACCTGGTTCGGAATTTAGCTACACCCACAACTGGCCTTTTGATCCCGAAGCCGGGAACAATCCGACCTCTCCGGTAATTTTGTGGAGTGTCTTGGGATTATTGGCATTTGTTTTGGCATGTGGTATTGTACTTTACTTTATTGGGCAATACAATCAACTGCCCAATAAATTCTTTAAGCAAGGAACTTCTGGATTTCTGACCTTTGATCAAATCAATAATTTTACACCTACAAAAACCCAACGGGCATCCTTTAAATTCTTTTTGGTAGCCATTTTACTTTTTCTGACCCAGGTATTGAGTGGGGTGGTAACCTTACACGAATTTGTGGACTTTTTGGGATTTACAGGGATTGATATAGCCGGGAACGTCCCCATTACTATAAGTCGTAGTTGGCATTTGATGCTATCGCTTTACTGGATCTCGACCTGCTGGATAGCTTCATCCATATTTATTATCCCTATCATGGTAAAAAAAGAGGTCAAGGGTCAACTGCCGTTGATAAATTTATTGTTTGCATTGCTTGTCATTTTGGTAGTGGGATCGTTATCCGGGATGGTTTTGGGACCTTTGGGAATATTGGGGGAATGGTGGTATCTATTGGGGCACCAAGGCTGGGAATTTGTAGATTTTGGCAGATTGTACCAAGGCTTGCTTATGGTGATTTTTATACTTTGGGCGATTGTTGTTTATAGGGGTGTGAAACCCGGACTCGTTAAAAAACAGCCATGGAACCTGCCCAATTGGATCATGTATTCGGTTATAGGCATCCCTGTATTGTTTATTTCCGGTTTTGTGGCCCAACCAGAAACCAATTTTGTGATTGCGGACTTCTGGCGATGGATGGTGATCCATATGTGGGTCGAGGCGTTTTTTGAGGTTTTCGTTACCATAATTGTAAGTTATCTAATGGTGTTGATGGGCTTGGTAAGTCGGCAAGCGGCCATCCGGGTAGTCTATATTGCTACCCTTTTGTTTCTTGGAACCGGACTTTTGGGTATCTCGCACAACTTTTATTGGAATGCAAAACCCGTGGCCACCATGGCTTTGGGCAGTGTGTTCTCTACCTTACAGTTTGTACCGTTGATTTTGTTGACGGTGGAGGCCTGGAGATTCAAAAATATGCCCCAAATATCGCTCAATGATGTACAAGCCAAGAATGGTAACAAACAGAGTATTGCGGATTTCGCTTTTCCGGAGGTGTTTTTGTTCCTCATTGCAATGAATTTTTGGAACTTTTTTGGTGCAGGTGTTTTAGGAATCATTGTGAACCTGCCTATCATGAACTTTTTTGAACACGGCACCTACCTCACCGTAAATCACGCACATGCCGCACTGATGGGTGTTTATGGAAATATCTCATTGGGGGCAATGATGTTCGCATCAAAGATATTGCTAAAGCCAAGTAAATGGAACATAAGGGTCGTAAGAACATCATTTTGGGCCATTAACGCTGGATTAATGCTTATGGTAGTACTCGATTTATTTCCGGCGGGTGCCATTCAGTTTAAGTCCGTGTTAGACCATGGCCTATGGTATGCGAGGTCTAATGACTTTATAACGGGTACGGTATTTGAATCCTTGACATGGATGCGGGGCATCGGGGCAAGTGTTTTTCTGTTCGGGGGTGTTCTTCCATTGGCCTGGTTTGTTGTGTCTAGAGCAAGGTCTCTGAAGAAGGGTGGGAATTTGTATGTGGATTTTGAAAGAGGGAGAATGACGATCGTCAAACAAATTGAAGTTGAGCCTATTCCTGTGGAGGAAGTTAGTATCTAAAGGAGAAAGTTAGTTTTCTACTCTCTTTTTACGGAAGAAAATTAAAATTATAGACAGAAACACCGCTATTCTCTAGGGACAATAGAATAAAATAAATCACCTAGGTCGTGATTAAACGACCTAGGTGATTTACCATGGCACTTAAGTTTTTGTAGTGTATTGTTCCGATACTTTATGCACAGAACATATGGACGAGCTAAACCGTAGCCGTCATATTCAGCTCCTCTTCCATAGCCTCAGCTTTAGGGAACAGGATATTGTTTTCTAAATGGATATGCCTGTGCAGATCATCCTCAAATTCCTGAAGTAACGAAAATGTTACCCTGTAGGTGTTGCAAGCATCGGCGGGTGGGGTGTAATTATCGCTTAGAGCCTCTATCAGCCTAAAGCGGTCACCTTCGGTCTCGTGTTCTGCCATCATCATTTGGATGGGGTTTTGAATAGTTCCAAAATGAGGTTTTTCCATTTGGCTACCTGTTTGCTTGGCTTCTACCATTTGGCGTACTGCGGGAAAAAGAATTGATTCTTCTTTTTTCATATGCATGACAAAGTCATCTGCAGAGGCATTGAAATGTTCCGTGATTTCATATAGTTCTGGGTGACGGTCGCCGTGTACCCTACAGAGCTTGGCCAAATATTGTTGTAAAATCGGGGTCTGTTGCTTTACATACCGGTGGTGTTTTTTCTCTATATAATCGGCCAAAAGATCTAATGCCCAAGATTGAAAATCGATACCTTCATCACTGGCTTGATTTTGTACGCTTTCTATTTCCTTCAACAACATAGAGGCGTCTAGTTTGTTCTTTTCCGCCACTTCCTGGATACTCCTATTTCCTTTGCAACAGAAATCGATTTTATGATTTTTAAAAATTTGGGCGGTACGATAGTTGTCCGCTACAATTTCCCCAATGTTTTTTGTCATTAAATTCTCCATAATGATTTAATTTTTAGGTTTTAAACAAATATATATAATTTCGGACAATTTTGTCCTAAATAAGAACGAACCAATTGCAAATAATTGGGGGCTGGGAGCCTACAATTTCAATCGGGATACAAATATCCATGACTTTTTTTACCTAAAACATGACCTTGGTCATGTTTTAGTGTCTAAATATTATTTAATTTTATACTTAGAACCGGTCTTGCGTTGTTATTTGCGAAAATCGTAGTTAAAGGAATACGTAGGACGAGTTCTTTAACCGAAAGTTAAGTTTAATGTGTAGATGTGAAAACTGTATCGTTAGGAAGTTCAACATCTTACGCGCCATGAGTAAGGAAGAACTGAAGCGGGTTTCCGATTCCAAAATTACGAAGAGCTTTAAAAAGGGAGAGACCATTTTTGGGGAAGGCGAAAAACTCAACGGGGTCTATTGTGTTCAGGAAGGTGTTTCCAAACTTTCCAAACTTAGTGCAAACGGTAAGGATCAGATTGTAAAGCTTGCCACCAAAGGTCAAATCTTAGGGCAACGTTCCGTCATTGTGGAGGAAAAAGTTAATTTAACAGCTGTTGCTGTAAGTGATATGGAGGTTTGCTTTATCCCAAAGGATAGCATTGTGGACACATTACAGACCAATCCCAATTTTACTTTGGAGGTATTGCGACACATGGCACACGATTTAAAGGAAGCAGATGACGTTATAGTCAATATGTCCCAAAATAATGTAAAGCAAAGGATGGCGGCAGCCTTTTTTTATCTGCGAAACACTTATGGGGAAGATAAGAATGGTTTTTTAAACCTGGTCCTTTCTAGGGAGGATATTTCAAATATTGTGGGTACCGCCACGGAATCGGCAATACGAATTATCTCCGAGTTCAAAAAGAAGGGGTTGATTAAGACTTTAGGAAAAAAAATTGGTATTTCCGATGAAAAGGGACTTATGAATTTGGTTGAGGAATTCCA
>CAJDXC010000033.1_pt1 | contig 23084 bp, 20 predicted proteins | sample 7391681 | NCBI WGS metagenome assembly CAJDXC01 (sample SAMEA7055742, study PRJEB34461) | soil metagenome | biome: terrestrial ecosystem; feature: Peninsula; material: soil | place: Antarctica | collected 2016 | reverse complement strand
AATACAGGTTTGGTGATGGTCTAGAAAATATTTCCATGACCGAGAGCATAAAAAATGCGCAGATCAATCACGGTATGGATAGTTTTACCCTAAATGAGGATGATCTGGTGGTAGAGGATACCCAATTCATGGCCCAGATGAGCACGGTGCTCATGATAGACATCAGCCACAGTATGATCTTATATGGTGAGGATCGCATTACCCCTGCCAAAAAGGTGGCCATGGCCCTGGCAGAACTTATTACCACCCGCTATCCCAAGGACACCCTGGATATTCTGGTCTTCGGTAACGATGCCTGGCCAATTTCCGTCAAGGACCTGCCTTATTTAAAGGTTGGCCCATACCACACCAACACGGTAGCCGGACTCCAGTTGGCGATGGACATGTTGCGGAGGAAAAGGAACACCAACAAACAGATCTTTATGATTACCGACGGAAAGCCCAGTTGTGTGCGACTACCGGACGGGAATTATTATAAGAACAGCGTTGGATTGGATGATTATATCGTGGAGAAATGCTACAACATGGCCCGAACAGCTCGTAAACTGCATATCCCGATTACTACTTTTATGATTGCACAAGATCCTTACCTGATGCAGTTTGTCCGTCACTTTACCGAAGCCAATAAAGGAAAAGCATTTTTTACGGGTCTCCAAGGCCTAGGGGAAATGATCTTTGAGGATTATGAAGCGAATAGGAAGAAAAGACTGAAATGAAATACGAAATTAGAAACTAGAAGGAAGTTAACAGTAGGCATCCCGATAATTATCGGGAGCAGTAGGCAGTAAAAATATAAGCAAAATGGAAATTCATCAACCATCAACCGTATAACGGTATCACGGAAAACCGCATCACCCTATAACAATTATTGAAATGAGAAATATTAGTCTATTCTCTATATTCTATGTTCTCTTTTCTTTTAAAAAAGCATGAATTTGAAACACAACGAAATTACCACCTTGGGTGGACTTAAGAAATCGGGTTATAAAACCAAAGGCATTAAAGATGAATTAAGGGACAACCTCATAAAGAAAATTCAAAATAAGGAGGAAACCTTCAAGGGAATTTGGGGATTCGAAAATTCTGTCATCCCCGAACTGGAACGGGCCATCCTGTCCCGACACAATATTAATCTGTTAGGGTTACGGGGCCAAGCAAAGACTCGCTTGGCCCGATTGATGGTCAATTTGTTGGATGAATACATTCCGGTCGTGGAAGGTTCGGAAATCAATGACGACCCATTTAAGCCTATTTCTCGATACGCACTAGAACTTATTAAGGAGAAAGGGGACGACACTCCCATCACCTGGCTACCGCGGGAGGAAAGGTTCTATGAAAAGTTGGCCACCCCGGATGTAACCGTGGCCGATTTGATAGGAGATTTGGATCCGATAAAAGCCGCCAATCTAAAGCTTTCCTACGCAGACGACAGGGTAATCCATTTTGGGATGATTCCCCGTGCCAATCGATGTATTTTCGTCATCAACGAGCTGCCCGATCTCCAGGCCCGTATCCAAGTTGCGCTTTTCAATATCTTGCAGGAGGGAGATATCCAGATCAGGGGATTTAAGCTGCGTTTACCGTTAGACCTGCAGTTTGTATTCACCGCAAACCCCGAAGACTATACAAATAGGGGCAGTATTGTTACTCCGTTAAAGGATAGGATAGGCTCCCAGATTTTGACGCATTATCCAGAAGACATTGAGACCGCCCGAAAAATTACGGAACAGGAAGCCCAATTAGACGATCGGCAAGCAGAAGCAATCTATGTCCCCGGTGTGGCCAAGGACCTTTTGGAACAAATTAGTTTTGAAGCTCGTAAAAGTGAGTATGTAGATGCCAAAAGTGGTGTAAGCGCCCGTATGGGTATTACGGCCTTTGAAAATTTACTGAGCACCGCCGAACATCGGATCCTCAAAAACGGAGAGGTAAAAACAATGGTTCGACTTAGTGATTTTATGGGGGTGATCCCTTCAATAACAGGGAAAATTGAATTGGTCTACGAAGGGGAACAAGAAGGGGCAGATATGGTTGCCCATATCCTATTGGAGGATGCAATAAAAACCTTGTTTCCCAATTACTTCCCAAAAATAGAAAAGTTAGAGCGCAAGGACGCCCAGGGTCCTTATGATGAATTGATCGGCTGGTTTTTTGAAGGGGAAGGTTTTGAGCTAATGGATGATGCAACGGACGAAGAATACCGAAGCATATTAGATAGCGTACCGCCACTGGACCGGCTTATTGCAAAATTTGAACCCGATGTAAACAAAAATGACGTGTATTTTTTAAAGGAACTCCTGCTCTGGGGCTTGGTAGCCAATAAGAAATTGAGCAAGCACCGTTTTGTGAGGGGATATCAATTTAAAGATCTGTACGGCAGTATTGTCAGTGGGTTATAGTCCGCCTTAATGCCAAGAATCAATATCGGTCATGTTTTTAAAATCGTATCCACCCACGAATTCCTTTCGCAGTTTAAAGCTTAAGAAAGTGAGGAACAATAAAAACATATAAAGTATAAATATGGTGATTCCCATAGGGATAAAAGTATCCGGAATCATGTAGTTTTCGAATTCGCCGTAGCTCAAAAGGGTTGTGAGCGAGTCAATGGTCTTAAAACAATAGACCAGTATTATAACATAAAGGGAATACTCCAAATTCCGCATTTGCGGATCGGCAATTTCCTGTTCCTTTATTTTGAACCACACTACATATAAGTATAGAAAATGGACCAGGGTAAGCAATGGAAAAATATAATTATCGACTTTTAAAAAGTAAAATTTATCCGTATATAACCCGTAATAGCTAAAGACGCTAAGGGAGATAAGCGTTATAATGCTCAAGGTCATGGTTGTTTTCCAGTAACGGAGTTGCTTTTTGTATTGCATATATTTAGTTTAAGCTCCTTGGAACTCTACGTTCAATATAAAAACGAGACCTATTTTTTTTTATTTTAAATTTTCGATGAAGCGCAATTAAAGTTGGGTATCATCAAAAAACCGTTGTGAAAACCGCCTAGCCCTTGCATGCAATCGTGACCTTTCCCAATTTCATACTTCAATAAGTAAATTATTGGTTAATCGTTAAAAGGTGTAAAATCTGTAGATCTTGCCTTTAACCGTCGCAATAGCTCCCAATAGAATTGGGACGAGATAGTTTGCTTTGCTGTGCTTTATTCGTAAAAAGAGGTATAAAAAAACAATTGATATCTTGTAAAACGAACTCTAAGAGATCCAATATCTTTTTTCGGCCTTTCCGGAAAAAGACCAAAGGGCAATCCCGGCGGCAATGATCAAGAGGGGCAATACCTTGGCCTGAAATGTTCCGTATATTTCTGCGGAACTGGTCATAAAATAAGAATAACCGAAATAGGCCAAAATTGCGACCAGGGAGATCAAAAAGAGGGTATGGGCCCATTTTTTTCGTAAAAGCAAACTTATACTACCCAGAACACCACCCCAAACCACGATGGCAAACGCTGCCGTTACCCACGCAGGGGTTTGTTCCATAAAGGCCACCTGTTGCGCCGGTAAGGCCTCCTTCATTTCATCACTCATAAAAGCCTGGCCCAAATAGGCTATGCCCCCCATAAGATTCCAAATAAGACCCAATACACCTACCGCCCAAAACCAAGTTGGGGGCTTTATAATTGATTTCTCTGACATTTTAGTAAAATTTCAATTGATAAAAGTTGTTATTTTAAGATGTTAAAATACAAAAAAATATTGACCTCATTTAAAATATTCATTATAAAATAAACTTCTAGTTTAAACCGAAATTATGAAAAAAGTTTTGAAAAAACAGATCAAAAAATGCTTTCGGTGTAATAATTAATGTAAGCTTTAGAAGTCTTAATTTTATCTTCGGATTGCCCATTTATCGGATTGTCAAACAAGAAAACGAATGCAAAACAAAAAACATCAATATTTGATAAGGATTCAATTTTTGGGATTTCGCTATAGCGGATGGCAAAACCAGCCTGGGCAAAGAACCGTGGAAGGTATGCTTTTAAAGACATTAAATTTTGTTTTGCCTGGTAGAAAATTCAAAATTTTGGGAGCAGGCCGTACAGATGCAAAGGTATCGGCCCTGGATGCTGCTTTTGAACTTTTCCTTAAAGGGGAGCCCCTTGCCGATATTGAAAATTTTATAAAGGGGATGAACCTTAATTTGCCACCTGATATAAAAGTAATAAACATGGTAGCCGTGGAAGACCGATTCAACATTATCCAGCATGTCAAGATCAAGGAATATGTTTATCTATTTTCCTTTGGAGAAAAGAGCCACCCGTTCAGCGCTCCCTTTATGGCCAATATTTTGGTTCCCTTGGATATCGATTTGATGAAATCTGCCTGTAGTTTATTTGTAGGTACGCATGATTTCTTGGCCTACACCGCACGGGCACAAGAAAAGACCATAACCAATAGAACGGTTTTGGGTTGTGAAATAAGGGAGAACACTATTTTGACCGCAAATTTTTTCCCAGATAAAAGTTATATGCTGATAGTTCGGGGGGAAGGATTTATGAGGTATCAGGTTCGGATGATGATGGGGGCATTGATCCAACTGGGCAAAGGGGAGTTGAGTCTGGAAAATCTGGAAAACTCTTTGTCCGATCCCAGCACTTTGCAGCTCACCTCTGTGGCTCCCGGATCAGGATTGTTATTGAACAGATTGGAATTCGGAGAAACTTCAAACTCAGGATTCGGGTAGAACCTTCCTTTTTTTATTACATTTAGAATCGATTTAAAAAAATACATGTCCAAGAAGAAAAAAAGCCTGAAAAAACAGTTTAGATCCACCAAGAAGTTGGGTGCTGCACCGGGTACCATCACCTATTTGGGAAATAGGTCCGATACTAAATTAGAGGTGACCGTCGCCGAATTTGACAAGGACAAATTACAACTTGTCCAACTTAAGGACATCAGGGAAATTGGCCGGTATAAAGATACCCCTGAAACTACGTGGATAAACATTGTTGGCCTGTCCGATGAAGTGAAGATAGGCTTTATAGGCCAGGAGTTCGGATTTAATCCTTTGATTTTGGAAGATGCGGTAAACACCCATACCCGACCCAAGATCGATGAATATGAGGACTACATCTTTGGTATATTTAAGATGATGTATATGAACGGGAACAACGAGTTGGTGATCGAACATACCGCAATTATTTTATGTAAAAATACGGTGTTGGTCCTACAAGAAATGCAAGAGGATGTTTTTGGCGGCGTTAGGGAACGCCTAGGGAACAAATTGGGACGGCTCCGCACCAACGGACCGGATTATTTATTTTTTGCGCTATTGGACTCCATAATCGATAATTATTTTGTGGTTTTGGAGAATATTTATGAGCAGCTAGAGGCCTTGGAGGAAGAAGTATATGAAAATCCTTCTCTCCAAACCGCTCATAGAATACAGCAATTGAAGAAGGAGGTTCTAGGCGTGAGAAAATGGGCGTTTCCCGTGAAGGAACTTATTGGCAGGTTGATAGATTCCCAAAGTTCTTTGATCACCAAGGAGACCAAACTCTATTTAAAGGATGTCTTGGACCATTGCTTCGAGATCAATGAAAATTTGCAAATATACAGGGAAATGTCTACCAGCCTTATGGAATTGTATATGACGAATGTGAGCAATAAAACGAACGAGGTTATGAAAGTGCTTACGATTATGGCCTCCATTTTTATACCATTGACGTTTATTGCAGGTGTTTATGGAATGAACTTTGACAATATGCCCGAACTGCACTGGAAATACGGGTATTTTATGGTCTTAGGTTTAATGCTGCTCCTTTTTATAATAATGCTGCTGTATTTTAAACGGAAGAAATGGCTGTAGTTTGTTGATGGTTGTTGGTTGATTGTTGTTGGTATGTCCATGCCTAAATAGCATTGACAGTATTCCGTTTATCTTAAACCGGAACCACCAACTACCATTTCTATCTTGTTTTTCTAGTTTCTAGTTTCTAGTTTCGTATTTTGAGCTTGAACTTGAACTTGTCCCGATAGCTCCCGATAATTATCGGGACGGGATTGAGCTTGAACTTCAGTTTATTATCTTTGCCCAAATTCTAACGAATGCTGCATTTGCTTTTAATTGCTTCGGGCCTGGTATTGTTGATCTTGGGCGGAAATTGGTTGTTAAAAGCAGCCGTAGCCTTATCCATTCGTCTCCACATTCCCAAGATCGTTATTGGAATGACTGTAGTTTCCTTCGCTACCTCGGCACCCGAGCTTATAGTAAGTGTCAATGCGGCCTTGGACGGCTTCCCTGATCTTGCCCTTGGCAATGTGGTGGGATCCAATATTGCCAACCTGGGCCTAGTTTTGGGCGTTACCCTGCTGTTGGGAACTATAGACGTGCGCAAGAGCTTCTATACAACAGATTGGCCTGTTATGATGCTGGCCTCCATTTTGTTTTTTGGGTTTATCTTTTTTGATGGGGCCCTACAGCGGTACGAAGGAATCCTTATGGTAGCCTCCTTATTTTTCTTCCTAGTGTATTTGTTGCGTTTTCAAAAGCATGTGGTAATAGACGAGATCCTAGAGGATGATGCGCCATTGCCCGTATATAAAACCGCACTCTTTCTAGGTCTTGGTGGTGTAGCACTCTGGGGCGGATCGGAATTGCTCATAAAAGGTGCCGTAGGCCTGGCCACTTACTACGGGGTAAGTGAACGAATTATTGCTGTAACAGTTGTATCGGTCGGCACTAGTATACCCGAACTGGCAGCCTCGGTAATCGCCATGCTCAAAAAAGAGAAGGCTATATCTTTGGGAAATCTCCTCGGATCCAATATTTTTAATATTCTTGCCGTCCTTGGAATAACGTCGATCATTATTCCAATAAAAGTTGGGGACCAAGGATTGCTTAGCAATGATATTTTTTGGATGTTGGGGATTTCCTTTTTGGTATTGCCCCTTGTTTTTTTTCCAAAACGCCTAAGACTAGGCTGGATGGACGGATTGATTTTGCTTGGTACGTATTCTGTTTTCGTTTATCTTACCATTACTTAAACAGGTTCTTAAGCCTCTTTGATTACATATGTTAGTAATCCCTTAATTCACAAGTTCAGGAATTTTTGCAGATTTTACAGTTCTAACGATACGGGCGGCAATTTTGTACGGATCTCCGTTAGATGCTGGTCTCCTGTCTTCCAAATAGCCTTTCCAACCTTTTTGCACAGCGATTATAGGGATGCGGATAGAAGCACCACGATTGGATATGCCATAACTAAAGTCGTGGATGGAAGCAGTCTCATGTTTACCGGTCAATCGTTGGTCGTTAAACTCCCCATAGACATCGATATGTTCGGAGGTCACTGGCCTAAAGGCTTCACATATAGATTCAAAAACTTCCTTGGAACCACAGGTTCTCAAAACCGAGTTGGAAAAGTTGGCATGCATACCAGAGCCGTTCCAATCCCCTTTAACGGGTTTTGGGTGGTATTCAATGTAATATCCATATTTTTCGGTAAGACGATCCAACAAATACCGGGCAACCCAAATCTCGTCCCCGGCTTTTTTGGCGCCTTTGGCAAATAATTGGAACTCCCATTGTCCGCTTGCTACCTCTTGGTTGATGCCTTCAAAGTTGATCCCGGCCGTGATACATAGATCGGCATGTTCCTCAACAAACTTCCTGCCGTGGGTATTCTTGCCACCTACGGAGCAGTAGTACATACCTTGTGGTCCGGGATACCCGCCTACTGGGAATCCCAAGGGCAATTGGGTATGCTTGTCCATGATAAAGTATTCTTGCTCAAAACCGAACCAGAAATCGTTACTGTCATCGTCAATGGTAGCCCTGGCATTAGATTCGTGGGGTGTACCATCCGGATTTAAGACCTCGTTCATTACCAAGTATCCGTTCTTTCTGTCCGGATCTGGATAAATGGCCACCGGTTTCAACAAGCAATCGGAGGAGCCGCCTTCTGCCTGTCTTGTAGAACTACCGTCAAAAGACCAAATGGGACAGTCTTCCAGCTTACCGCTAAAATCCTCTTCAACTTTGGTCTTGCTCCTTAGGTTGGAAGTAGGCTTGTAGCCATCCAACCAAATGTACTCTAATTTAGATTTACTCATAACTTTAAGATATTAAGCATCATCTTTCGATACAAGCAAAATTAGTTTTTTTTGAATTACACCCCGTTATTTATGGGTGTAAATATGTTAAACTGTATAATTTTTACGTTCACCCCTGTATTTTTAGGGGTATTTTGTTTTATATAACATTTTTTGCACATATATTTTTATAAATTGCTAATTTTGCTGAGAACAAAAACAGGCACTAAAAACATATATATGTCCAAAATAAGATTTGAAGCTATTGCAGAAAGCCATCAAAGAGCCCGTATTGAAATAGAGGAAACGGGAAGACGTTCGGAAAAGTTCCGGTTTAACGTGTTCAATGAGGAAAAGATGCTCCAGTATTTGACCAAGGAGGCCTTGGAAAAGGTAAAAGGAGCCATATTTTCCGGTAGCAATATCGATAGGAAAATTGCCGACCAAGTAGCGGAGGGGATGAAGGCCTGGGCAATCTCCATGGGAGCTACCCATTATTCACACTGGTTTCAACCCCTTACGGGATCTGCCGCGGAAAAACACGATGCTTTCTTCGACCTGTTACCCAATGGTAAGGCTCTCGAGAAATTTGAGGGCGGACTTTTGGTACAACAGGAACCCGATGCCTCCAGTTTTCCCAGTGGGGGGATCCGGAATACCTTTGAAGCCCGTGGCTATACGGCCTGGGATCCAAGTTCCCCAGCGTTTGTCTATGGTTCTACCCTCTGTATTCCAACCGTTTTTGTAGCTTATACGGGAGAAGCGTTGGACAATAAGGCACCTTTGCTCAGAGCTCTTAATGTTGTGGATGAAGCCGCTACGGCGGTAGCAAAATATTTTGATAAAAACGTTACCAAGGTAATAGCTACCCTAGGTTGGGAACAGGAATATTTTTTGGTGGACAAGGCACTGGTCTTATCGCGCCCAGATATTAGTATTACCGGGAGGACTTTGGTAGGCCATTATCCTGCCAAGGGACAGCAACTAGACGACCATTATTTTGGGATAATCCCCAGTAGGGTATTGAATTTTATGCGGGAATTGGAAAAGGAATGTACATTATTGGGAATTCCTGTAAAAACAAGGCACAATGAGGTAGCGCCCAATCAGTTTGAGCTTGCACCCGTCTTTGAAGAGGCCAACTTGGCGGTAGACCATAATTTGCTGTTGATGGATCTTATGGAAAAAGTAGCCGATAAACATGATTTCAAGGTTCTTTTTCATGAAAAACCCTTTGCCGGTATCAACGGCTCGGGTAAGCACAACAACTGGTCCCTGTCTACAGATACCGGAGTGAACCTATTGAGTCCCGGCAGCACGCCCATGAAGAACCTTCAATTTCTTACGTTTTTTATAAATACTATAAAAGCGGTGGATACCTATGAGGAGCTGTTGAGGTCCTCGATAGCATCGGCCAGCAATGACCACCGGTTGGGAGCCCACGAGGCACCGCCAGCTATCCTGTCCATTTTTATAGGGTCGCAATTGAGTGCCGTCCTGGACGAGTTGGAAGGGGTGTCCCATGGAAAATTGTCCCCTGAGGAAAAAACGGAACTAAAGCTGAATGTGGTGGGTAAAATACCCGAAATTCTGCTAGATAATACCGATAGGAACCGCACATCTTCCTTCGCCTTTACGGGCAACAAATTTGAAATGAGAGGAGTTGGCTCCAGAGCCAATTGCGCTAAGCCAATGACCATACTCAATACCATCGTGGCCAAACAGCTCGTAACCTTTAAAAAAGAGGTAGATGTACTTGTAGATAAGAAGGGATTTAAGAAGGACGAGGCAATTTTTAACGTTTTACGGGAATATATCAAGACGTCTAAACGGATACGGTTCGAAGGGGACGGTTACAGCCAAGAATGGGAAAAGGAGGCAGAAAAAAGAAAGTTGAGCAACAATAAGAACACGCCGAGTGCACTTCAGGTGCTTACTTCCAAGGAAAGCCTGGCCTTGTTCAAATCTACGAAGGTATTGAGCGAAGTAGAGGCCAAAGCACGCCAGGAAGTGGAGTTGGAGGCCTATATTCTGCAAATCCAGATAGAGGGTAGGGTTTTTAACGAGATCGTCAATAACCTTATCATTCCGGCTACGGTTGGATATCAGAACACGTTGATCCAGAACGTCATAGGGTTGAAGGAAATTTACGGAGCCGCCCACAAAAAAATGTCGGAAGGACAACTGGCTCTCATAGAAAAGATCGCGGAGCACTTGAGTGAGATCAAGAATAAATCGGATGCGATGATACAGGCCCGGAAAAGTGCCAATGCCATTACAGACATCAACAAGAAGGCTTTTGCCTATTGTGATAATGTACGGCCCTATTTTGATGATATTCGGTACCATTGCGATCGCTTGGAGCGTTTAGTGGACGATAGGTTATGGCCTCTGACCAAATACAGGGAATTGTTGTTGATGAAATAAAAGCTCCCTATCCTCGATTTTGGCTACTCTCAATCTCGGTGCGGATTTTTTATTTCGTACTTCATATTTCGTACTTCGTATTTTTTCCCTTTTGATGGATTCCTTTTTGGCAATTACCCTATTTTTGTCCCAAATTGATAGAAATGGACTCTACTAACAGTGACAGATATAACCAGCGAGGGGTATCGGCATCCAAGGAAGACGTACACAATGCCATAAAAAACATTGATAAAGGTCTTTTTCCCAAGGCCTTTTGTAAAATTGTATCAGACTATCTTACACAAGATGAAGATTATTGTCTAGTAATGCATGCCGATGGAGCGGGGACCAAATCCTCCTTGGCATATATGTATTGGAAGGAAACCGGGGACCTCTCCGTCTGGAAGGGGATTGCCCAGGATGCCCTGATCATGAATATTGATGATCTTATCTGTGTAGGTGCCACGGACAATATTATGTTGTCGTCTACGATAGGGCGGAACAAAAACCTTATTCCTGCCGAGGTTATTTCTGCCATCATTAACGGTACCGAGGAATTGATATCCGAATTGGGGGACCATGGGATAACCATTCGTTCCACAGGTGGTGAAACGGCCGATGTGGGCGATCTAGTACGGACCATTATTGTAGATTCTACCGTTACCGCACGTCTAAAAAGGAAAGATGTCATAGACAACGCAAATATAAGGCCGGGCGATGTTATCGTGGGGCTGGCATCATACGGGCAGGCCACTTATGAAAAGGAATACAACGGCGGGATGGGAAGTAATGGACTTACCTCGGCCCGGCATGATGTTTTCTCCAAATATCTCGCTCAAAAATACCCGGAAAGTTACGATTCGGCTGTCCCGGATGAGTTGGTCTATTCCGGTAAAGTTAAGTTGACGGATAGTGTTTCCGGTTCTCCCTTGAATGCCGGAAAATTAGTGCTGTCGCCTACGCGAACTTATGCGCCCATTATAAAAAAAATATTACGGAAGTACAGTTCCAAGGATATTCATGGAATGATCCATTGCAGTGGTGGTGCACAGACCAAGATTCTTCATTTTGTAGAAAATCTCCACATTGTAAAGGACAATCTGTTTCCGGTTCCTCCGTTGTTCCGATTGATCCAGGAGCAATCGGGTACGGGTTGGCAAGAAATGTACCAGGTATTTAACTGCGGGCACCGTATGGAACTCTATGTTAATGAGTCCATTGCCCAGGATTTGATGGATATTTCCGAGAGTTTTGGGGTGGAGGCCAAAATCATTGGAAGGGTAGAGGACAGTCCGTCTAAAAAACTCACCATTACTAGCGAATATGGCACCTTTTTGTACTAGTAGCTAGACTGTAGACGCTAGATGTTAGAAATAAGAAAGAAAATTTTCAAGATCCCATTAAGAGAATAAACTTATAAACGCATAAACATATAAGCGTTTTTCCTCTATTTTCTTCAAACAATCAACTCAACTATTAAAATCTGTAGTAGAACTATAATAAGGTATACGAATAAGGTTTTTACTTCGTTGTTCTATTATATAAACCTACTTATGGAGAGAAAGCAATTTTTGAGAAATTTAGGCGCGGGAGCCGCGTTCGCCCTAATATTCCCCTGTGTACAGGGATGTTCCAAAGATAGTAACGACGATGTAGACCCGAAGGATATGAAACCTGTTCCAACTGGAGTAGATTTTACTATTGATTTAACGACTCCCGAAGGTCAAAAATTGAAAAATAACGGAGATTTTATTTTGGCCAGTTCCAAAGGAACCAAATATACAGATGTGGTCGTGGTAAAAAACTTGGAAGGCAAGTTTATTGCGGCCAGCCAAATCTGCAGCCACCAACAAACGGAAAACGTCCGTTTTTATGATGATAATGGTGGTATTTTCGAATGTTCTACCCATGGATCCCGTTTTGACCAAACTGGCAAACCCCTAAATAGCATAACCTCAAACCCATTGAAAGTTTTTAAGACAGAACTGACTGACAATATGCTCCGGATTTTTGAATAGGTATATGTTGCGTTTTCCCCCAATCGTAAAACATGAAATACTTTGCCTTATACCTATGCCTACTGACGTCCCTCGCTGTGTTCTCACAGGATTGGGAGGAGAGCTATGCAGAAACCCTTTCTACTTCGATCAACGAGAATAGGCCTATTTTATTAGTCTTTTCGGGTTCCGATTGGTGTGGACCGTGCATGAAGTTAGATCGGGAGATATGGCATTCCCAAGAATTCCAGAGCTTTGCAAAAAAGAATCTAGTACTCTACAAAGCAGACTTTCCCAGAAAAAAGAATCATCAACTACCCCTTGATCTATCCAAGGATAACAACGTCCTGGCAGAAAAATACAATCCAAAGGGTTATTATCCTTTGGTCGTTTTGTTGGACAAACAGGAACACGTACTGGGAGAGACCGGATACCGAAAAATGTCGCCCCAAGAATATGTCTCACTTTTAAATTCCTTTATAAAGTGAAGAGATTGCTATCCCTCGTTTCGATATTTTTAATGGTTTCTGGCTATGCCCAAGAATCCAAATATGTAACCGTACACCGGACCATGAAATTGATGGGCAGTAGGTTCGATATTACGGTGGTTGCCCAGAACGAGGAAATCGGATATATCAATATTGAGGAAGCAATTGCGGAGATTACCAGGATCGAGAAGTTGATTTCATCTTGGGATCCGGATTCCGAAACTTCCTTGATAAACAAAAATGCCGGAATAAGACCGGTAAAAGTGAGCGATGAGCTCTTTAAGCTTATAGAACGGGCAAAAGTGGTATCGGAAATTACCGATGGCGCCTTTGACATTTCTTACGCCTCCATGGACGAAGTATGGAAATTTGATGGCAGTATGACCCATCCGCCGACTCCTGCCCAAATCAAACGATCAATAGCCAGGGTCGGTTATAAAAAGATAATCCTCAACAGTGAACAGGGTACAGTTTTCTTAAGGGATTTGGGAATGAAGATCGGTTTTGGGGCTATAGGCAAGGGATATGCCGCGGATAGGACCAAAGAACTTTTAATATCTAAACAGGTAAAGGCAGGCATTATCAATGCGTCTGGAGATCTTACCACATGGGGAACAAAGGCAAGTGGGGAAAAATGGCTGATCGGTATTGCCAATCCATTGAGCAAGGAAAAAATATTTTCCTGGGTTCCCCTAGTGGAATCGTCCGTGGCTACATCAGGGAATTATGAGAAGTTCGTGAGTTTTAACGGTGTAAAGTATTCCCATATAATCGATCCACGGACGGGGTATCCTTCTACTGGAATCACCAGCGTCTCCATTTTTTCCAAATGCGCGACCAATTGCCCGGTACGGAGGTCATCATTGTGGATAGAAATAATAAGATATACAAAAGTAGTGGAATCTTGTTCGATACCAGTCAGTAAATCCACTACTCCTACTTTAGCACTATATCACTGTATTTTGAGTTTATGGTGATGTCTTTTTGAGTGTTTTCCTTGCCATTGTGACCTTTGTAAAAGATACTTTTATTATTGTCACCTGTCTTCTTAAGGGTTAATTTAGCCGATGGTTTTATGTTAGAGGCCATACTGTTAATTTTGATATCAAAAGCCGATTGGGGAAGAGTACATACCAATTCCGCGTTTTCCACAAAAATATCCAATTTGGTAAAATTTGGAGCGACGGAATTGATTGTCAAAACCCCGAAACTATTTTTTATCAGAGCGCTGTTCAAGATTTTATCTATGGTAACATTGGAGGAAATCGAATTTAAGGTCAACACTCCGACTTCCTTAAGATTCACATTTTCCGAGTAGTCCGCCTGTAGTTGGCCTTCGTTCCAATTTTGCACGCTTACGGGAGTGTAGGAGGCCATGATATTGGTTTTCACCCCATCAATGGTGGTTGCCTTGAGGGTGGCATAGGACAGGTTTGCACTCATGTTTTTAGTATCCCCCGTCAATTTTACCTCTCCATGGCGTACGTTCATTTTTAATCGTACCGATTTTGGCATTTTTATTTTTATAGTCTTCTTTATCTTTATATTTCTGTTCTTTCCATCCGAGGATCGATAATAGATGTTGTCGCCCCGATCACTATCCATGAGAAAAATTCTATTGGCACTGTTCTGCCCCCTTTGTTGCTCCATGGCTTCCCGCTGTTTTTCCTGTGCCATTTGTTGTGCCTCCCTTTGTTGGTCACGAGCCTCATCCATCTGTTCCCGGGGTTCTTCCCAAGCTCCTATCATCTTCATTCTTTTATCCTCCATGCCCTCACTTTGTACCGTCATTTTTTCGGCCCATGCTTCCATTTTTTTCTGGTAGTCTTCACCGTAGTTCTTTTGAAAGCCCTTTTGCCATTGCTGCAAGTATTTTCCCCCATCAGTTTTATAAGCCTCATAATCGAATGGGGGAACTGGCGCCGGTGGTAAAGGAGGCATATTGCTCATATCCGGTATATCCGGCATTTTGGGCATTTCAGGCATTTTGGGTATTTCGGGTATTTCGGGCATTTCGATATTGAATTCTTCCAGGTTTATGGCGGTATCAATATCCCAGTTGTACCCATCCCCAGTAGACACTTCAACTTTTTTACTGTTTCCCATTATCTTGACCTCATTGGTGTCAAAATACTTTGTTGCTTCCTCTAGGGTCATTCCTTCTATTTCCACGACTGCTACTACCGAAACTTGATCCTTGTTCCAGGTGTCGAACTCAATATCCGCATTGCTGGTGTTTAATTCCAATACGGCTTGGTCTTCGACTTTAAAAGTTTCGCTGTACGTCTTCGATTGTTTTTGCCCGAAACTTTTCATCAGAGTTAAACCGAGGATAACTGCAATAAGAACATGAGTTGATTTATGCAACTGTTTCATTTTTCTTGGTTTTTAATTCGTTCAATTTTTCTTTTAGTTTGTGCAACAACTGTAATCGCAATTGCAGATTTTTGATAAGCGCGGTTATCGTTTGCTCGTTCGGCCCCATTTGATTTAACTCTTGGTTCAACCTTTGGTATTCATCGTTCAATTCGGACAAACGGGACATATAGCTGTCCACTAGATTCCTATTTTCTTTGGAAACCTGTAATCGAGCGAGCTCCAGATTGATATTGGCGACGTAATATTGTTCCACTTTCTTGAGGTTCGGAGATAGGTCACTTAGTGAAATAGTTGCTTTTGCTGTGGTGTCCCCATTGTCCACAATCGTTGTGGCAGGAGTAATGTTCGATTCGTCGTTTTCCTTGTTCCAGATATATATACCCGTACCCACCAATACCAAAATTGTAGCTGCGATTTTTAAGACATGAAAGTGGGACTTTTTGCGGAGGGGCATTTCAGTGTTCAACCGTTCCACAAAGCGTTCCCGGTGACCTTCCTTCAACGTTGAGAAAGGTTTTTCCCTTTCTACCTCGAACATTTTTCTAAGATCCTGTGACATAGTTTCTTGATTTTAACAATTGCTTCAAATATCCCTTGCCCCTTATGAGTCGGGTTCTGCAAGCCGATTCCGTAATCTTAAGAATTTGTGCAATTTCACTATGATCGTAGCCTTCCATCAAAAATAGCTGCACCACATATTTGTATTTTTCGGGCATATCCTTCATTGCACAACTAACTATTTTTATAGTCGTTCCGTCAGGAACGTTCCAATCATCGTCCTCGACCATCGGTATGTTTTCGTCAAGTTCTACAAATTGTCTTTTATTTGACCTCAAAAAATCGATACTCTTGTTTATTACGATTTTTTTTAACCAAGCCCCGAAAGTGACCTCGCCATTGTACTGATTCATTTTTTGAAAGGCCTTGATAAAGGATTCCTGTACCACGTCCTCGGCGTCGTCCTTATTTCCCAGAAAGCGTATAGCAACTTGGAACATACCATCACAGTATTGATTGTAAAGTTTCATTTGCGCCTTTCGGTCGTTCTTAAGGACGATTTAAATTTCCCAATGTGACAAAAAAGGGTAATTTTATACAGAGAACTTGTCTAGAGTTCTAAATTTTTCTAAAAGGAACAACATGAACCAAGTTACCATTAAAAACGATTCCATAATGCTCACCGTTTTGGATTACGGGGCCTTAATCCAGAAATTGGAAGTCAAGAACAATACTGGTTCCTGGACAAATATTGTGGTAGGATACGATGAGCCACTAAAATATCTGGATGATAAGAAAGCCATGGGCGTATGTGTTGGGCGCTATGCCGGTCGAATTTCCCAAGGGGGATTTGTTCTGGAAGGCAAAAACTATCCAATTTATGCAAAAGATGGGGTACACCTCCATGGAGGGAAAGTCGGGTTCGGAAAAAAATACTGGAAAATTGAAAAGGTACACGATGGGGATGAACCCTTTGTAAGGCTTACTTATCTCAGTGAAGACATGGAGGAGGGATACCCGGGCAATCTACAAGCATCGGTTACCTACAAACTATCGGGCAATGTGCTCCATATAGACCATAAGGCCACTACCGATAAAACGACCGTGGTGAATTTGACGAACCATTCGTATTTTAGACTTGACGATTCCGATAAGATTGATGGGTACGACCTACAGCTCAACTGTCCCCAAGTGCTGGAGACCCAGGAAAACCTCCTTCCCACGGGAAAGATACTATCCGTTGAGAATACAAAATACGATTTTCAAAAAAGGAAGAAAATTGGGACGACCCGATTGGACGACATCTTTGTTATCGGAAAAGGGTCCAATGTCGTGGGATATGTACATTCTGATAAGACTGGAATTTCCATGCAGGTCATTACAAATCAGCCGGCAGTAGTAGTGTATACCCCGCCAGGATTCGCTGCAATCTGTTTCGAGACCCAGAATTATCCGGATGCACCCAACCAGCCGAATTTCCCATCCAGCGTTTTGAGACCCGGGGAAACTTACTTAAATGAATCGGAATTTTTATTCGGGGTCGAATAAATGTTAATAAGCGTCCGTATTTCCGTACTTTGGGAATGTGAAATAAAGTTAGACTTTTGAGTGCACCCAGGAAAAAATCGAAAGATAAGGGAGGAGATGAAAAAATGCCCACATCAAACCTCAATGCCGACGCCATTTCTAAAATTAAATCCTCCCGGAAAAATTCCGTACCCTCAGATTACAACAATCTTGTACAAGAGCTACTTCAAGGCAATAAAATAGCGCTCTCCAAAGCAATAAGTTTAGTAGAGAGTTCCCGTTCCGACCATCATCTGGCAGCAAATGAGGTTGTCGAAGCTTGTCTTCCACATTCTGCCAATAGTATCCGCATCGGCATTACTGGGGTCCCAGGAGTGGGGAAGAGTACTTTTATAGACGCTTTTGGGAGTCTTTTGACAGTATTGGGATATAAAGTAGCGGTTCTTGCAGTAGACCCTAGCAGCTCCCTTAGCAAGGGAAGTATCTTGGGCGATAAGACGCGGATGCAAAACTTGGCCAAGGACCCCAATGCCTTTGTCCGCCCTTCGCCCACTGGGAAATCCCTTGGAGGTGTGGCTAACAAGACCAGGGAGAGTATTGTGCTCTGTGAAGCGGCGGGTTTCAATATAGTATTGATCGAGACCGTGGGCGTTGGCCAAAGCGAAATTGCAGTACACCAGATGGTCGATTTTTTTCTTTTGTTACAATTGCCCGGGGCGGGTGATGAGCTGCAGGGGATAAAAAGAGGTATTGTGGAGATGGCCGATGCCATCGCTATCAATAAAGCCGATGGGGACATTCAGCCACTGGCAAAAAGGGCTAAAACGGAATATTCCAGGGCCCTGCACTTATATCCGCCCAAAGAGAATGGATGGGTTCCAAAAGTCTTCCTGTGTTCTGCCCAAGAAAATACGGGAATACGGGAAATATGGGAAATGATAGAAAAGTATGTAGGAGAAACCAAGAAAAATGGACATTTTGAATCCAAGCGAAAGGAACAAAATAGATACTGGTTCCTACAGGCCGTTGAAGACGGTTTAAAACGCAATTTTCATGAAAATCAGACGATCCAGGATCAAATGGACAAACTACTTCAAGACGTTATGGAAAATAGGATATCACCATTGAACGCCGCAGAAATACTCCTGACGTCATTAAGTTAACTATCTGGAGGAAGGCCTAAGAAGCATTAAAAGAAATTAAACTTTATCATTTTCGATATACGCTTGGGTGTATTAAATCCACTTGTGGGAATAAAAACCTTAAATTTGCCCAAGGGTAATTCTAATAATTCCTATTGGGAATACCCATAACCTAAAGCCAATCTAAATGAAGCCTGTCACCGACTCCCTCTTGTCCATAGTTGTTCCACTTTACAATGAGGAAGATAATGTGGTGCTGCTTACCCAAAAGATTCACGAAAGTCTGGAAGGCTATCAATATGAGATAATTTACGTGGACGATTTTTCTAAGGATGCCACCCGGAAAGTGGTGAAGGAAATGGATGATAACAAAGTAAATCTCATTGAATTAAAAAAAAATTATGGGCAGAGTTTGGCCTTGGCGGCCGGGATAGATTACGCACACGGGGAATACATCATTACCATGGACGGGGACCTGCAGAACGATCCTAGTGATATTCCGCAAATGTTGGAGTATGCAGTAAGTGGAGAATATGATTTGGTTACGGGCATCCGTCAGAAAAGAAAGGATTCCCTCGTAAAAAGGATTCCATCGAAGATTGCCAATTTCTTGGCAAGACGGGTCACGAAACTCGACATCAAGGACAATGGCTGCGCCCTTAAGGTTTTTACAAGGGATATTGCCAAGGACCTGAACCTGTACGGAGAGATGCACCGTTTTATTACCCTGTTAGCGTATCTAGAAGGAGCCCAGATCAAACAGGTGCCTGTAAAACATCATGCTCGGCATGCCGGGGAGTCCAAATATGGACTGGAACGGGTCTTCAAGGTGGTGGCAGATATGATGTTGTTGCTCTTTATCCGAAAGTATTTTCAACGCCCCATTCATCTTTTTGGAATATTAGGGGTGTTTCTGATTATTTTAGGTGTTTTTATAAATATTTATCTCCTCATTGTCAAATTCATGGGTTATGATATTGGAAATCGTCCTCTTTTAATATTTGGAATGATGTTTATTATGGCTGGTATTCAATTGTTTACCATTGGGATTGTGATGGAGTTGTTGATACGGACGTACTACGAATCACAGAAAAAAAGACCTTACCGCATTAAAAAAGTTTATGTAGGTGGTAAAGCAGCGTAAACATTTTGTTACGGTCCTTAAAATAGTAATCAGCCTTGTGCTGGTCTATTTTGTCTTTACCAAGATAAGTTTTGCTGACGTTCTTTCTGTCATAGGCAGTGCCGACCCAATATTCTTGGTTTTGGCAATTTTGCTTTTTGTGGTCTCAAAAATCATTGCGGCGTTTCGTTTAAACCTCTATTTTCATCAATTGAACATTCCTCTTACCCAAAAGAGTAACTTACAACTTTACCTATTGGGAATGTTCTACAATCTTTTCTTGCCGGGCGGTATTGGGGGCGATGCTTACAAGGGATATCTGATAAAGAAGAAGTTCGAAGTAGCAACCAAGAGGGTAGTGGCCGTTTTGGTGCTGGACCGGCTCAGCGGTATGCTCCTACTGTTTGTGTATGCGTGCTTGTTGGCGTTGGTGATGAAAAATGGGGCGCTAGATGATTTCAGAATACTCTTTGTTCTAGGCATTTTTTCAAGTTTGGTGGTTTTTTGGTTTCTGAACAAAAAGTTCTTTGCCTATGTACTTTCCATTTTTTGGAAATCGATAAGTTGCTCTGCCATGGTTCAATTGGCCCAATTGGCAAGTGCATTTTTTATCTTGATGGCGTTGCACATCGATACAAATATTATGGCTTATTTGCTGATTTTTCTGGTATCTTCGATTGTTTCGGTACTACCGTTGACTATTGGAGGGATCGGAAGTAGGGAAGTGACTTTTTTTTACGGGGCCACTTGGTTGTCTTTGGACCAGAATACTTCGGTAAGTATCAGTATGGTGTTCTTTTTGATCACCGCGTTGGTATCTTTGTGCGGAATCGTGTACCATTTTAAAAAGCCGGAGTTAACAGATGGGCTTATAGGTTTATAGGTTTAATAAATTCTGAATTCTGAATTCAGAATTAAGAACTCATATTTTGTACCTTGTACCTTGTACCTCGTACCTAGTATTTAGAGAGAGTCGAAATTTTCAGATTGGTTATCTAACTAATTTTAATCGTTAATGAGAATTATAATTGCAGGAGCAGGCGAAGTGGGCTTTCATTTGGCAAAATTGCTTTCCTATGAATCCCAGAATATTACCTTGATAGATACCAACAAGGAGAGTTTGGCCTATGCAGATAGCCATTTGGACATCCGGGTTTTGAAAGGGGATGCTACCTCAATAGCGATATTAAAGGATGCCATGGTAGAAAAATCCGATTTGGTCATTGCGGTCACTTCTTCAGAAACTACAAATATAACCCTGTGTTTGTTGGCAAAACAAATGGGATGCCGGCGTACTATCGCAAGGATATCCAACACTGAATTTATAGATAACAAGGATATAATAAACTTTTCACAACTGGGAATAGATGAACTTATCTCACCAGAGGAACTTGCAGCCACGGAGATTCAACTGCTGCTAAACCAGTCCGCCTTCAACGATACTTATGAGTTTGAAGGGGGAGCCTTGATCATCATTGGGGTCTCTATACCCAAGTCTGCACCTTTTGTCGGTAAATCGGTAAAAGAGATAGCCCAAACGTTTCCCGAACTTCATTTTATGCCAATAGCTCTACAACGAAAGGGAACACAATTTACATTGATTCCTCGAGGGGACACCGTATTCGAGGAAGGAGATCAAGTGTATTTTATCACTACCAAAACTGGGGTGGATGAGCTCTACAAGCTTTCAGGTAAACGGAAAATGGAGATCAAGAACGTTATGATCTTGGGAGGAAGCAAGGTTGGCTTTAAGACGGCCCGCGATCTTTGTGCCAACAATTTAAACGTCAAACTCATAGAAAAGAATAAAGAGAAGGCTTTTGAATTGTCGGATGACCTTCCAAATGCCTTGATAATCAACGGAGACGGGAGAAATTTGGAGTTATTGGAAGAGGAAAGCCTCGAATCTATGGATGCCTTTATTGCGGTTACGGGTAATTCCGAAACCAATATCATGTCCTGTTTAATGGCCAAATCTAAAAACGTCAAGAAAACGATCGCGCTAGTGGAGAATGTAGATTACTTTCAGTTATCACATTCTATTGGAATCGATACCCTGATCAATAAAAAGCTATTAGCAGCTAATAATATTTTCCGTTATGTGCGGAGAGGAGAGGTCTTAGCCCTAACCCGATTGAATAATGTGAACGCGGAAATTCTCGAATTTAGGGTAAAATCTACCTCAGCTGCCAATGGAAAGACTATCAGAAATTTGGATTTTCCCAAATCGGCGACCATAGGGGGTGTAGTAAGGGGCAAGGAAGGAATCATCGCTTTGGGTGGATTTGAAATTAAAGAAGGGGATAGGGTCGTGGTCTGTTGTTTGCCTCGGGCGATCACAAAAATAGAAAAGCTATTCTTGTAATATCAGTTTAATTATAGATGCGTCTTAACTCTCAGATTATCATTCACCTAATGGGCCTTCTACTGCTCTGCAATGGCTCCTTTATGCTAGTTGCGGCCGTAGTGAGCGGTATTTATGGGGATGGGGTTACCCTTCATATTTCCTTGGCCGCGATCATTACCATGCTGGTAGGGGTTGTGGCCATGTTTTTTACCCGCGGCCACAAAAAGGAGGTGAAGACCAGGGAAGGATATATAATCGTAACATTTGGTTGGATTATCATGTCGGTTTCGGGGATGTTGCCCTATCTTTTTTCTGGAGCAATTCCCACTGTCACCAATGCTTTTTTTGAAACCATGTCTGGCTATACCACCACAGGGGCAACCATTGTGGACAATATAGAAGGTTTGCCCGAGGGTATACTTTTTTGGCGCAGTCTTACCCATTGGATCGGGGGAATGGGAATAATTGTTTTGGCCATTGCTATCCTTCCCTTGCTTGGCATTGGTGGCATGCAGTTGTTCGCTGCGGAGGCTCCTGGTCCTACTGGAGACAAATTGCACCCCAGGATTTCTGATACGGCCAAACGATTGTGGTTAATTTATTTGGGATATACCATTGCCGAATCTATATTGTTAAAGTTGGCAGGGATGTCCTATTTTGATGCCATCAACCATTCCATGGCAACCTTGTCTACCGGGGGGTTCTCGACGAAGAACGCCAGCGTGGCTTACTGGAACAACCAGCCGTTGATCCAATATATTATTATCCTTTTTATGTTTTTGGCCGGCAGTAATTTTGTGTTGAGCTATTTTGCCTTTAAGGGCAAGATACAACGCGTACTTAAGGACGAGGAATTTAGGTTTTATGCGGGATTCGTCATTGTGTTTACAATTATTGCCGCATTGGTCGTCTATTTTCAGGCACATGTCCCGGTCTCAATATACCATCCCATGGTGTGGGGAGAGGGGGAGAGCGCCTTTAGACATGCCTTGTTCCAGGTGGTAACGGTCATTACTACTACAGGTTTTGTTACAGCCGATTTTACCAACTGGACACCCTTTTTGACCATTTTCTTTTTCGGGATGATGTTTCTGGGAGGTTGTGCAGGTTCAACAGC
>CAJDXC010000124.1_pt2 | contig 23564 bp, 24 predicted proteins | sample 7391681 | NCBI WGS metagenome assembly CAJDXC01 (sample SAMEA7055742, study PRJEB34461) | soil metagenome | biome: terrestrial ecosystem; feature: Peninsula; material: soil | place: Antarctica | collected 2016 | reverse complement strand
GGACCGTGTAAAATGCAATTAGTTATCCACAATTAATTGATAAACAATTAGTTAAAATAAGCCGGTCCAAATGTGTTCATATGAATCCAAATGAAATTGGGCAATTTTTTTTTGAACTTATTTTTATCCATTTGTCACCAAATAAAATTATGGTCCAATTGCCGATATAGTAGGATTTTGGAAGTTATTAACATTTAAAATCAGGGCCAAAGGAAAAAGTCGTCCTAAAAAACGCAGATTTTAAATTTTGGAGCAAGAAAAATGGAAGATAAATCTAAATCCAAAAAGGCTGGCTAATCGAATTCGTTTATCTTTCGATATTCATTTTCAAACCCGAATTCTCAATAGGAAATAAATCATGAAGAGTGAACTTTTAGGAAAATATATCCTAAATGGTCAATAGTATTTATTACTATTGGGTGAATCCAAGTTGAATTGAAGGCAGATTTTCAATGGCCTTATTTTGTAAATGCTGAACATGGTTCAAATATTTCAAAGTACTTTTTGTTGAACTATGCCCCATAAAGTCTGCGACCGTTTTAAGATTTGCACCATTTTCAAGTAAAAGGCAGGCGAAAGTATGTCTAGCGCAGTAGAAAGTTATATGTTTTTCAATTTCTGCTCTTTTTATCCAGTTTTTAAGATTTTTGTTTACCGCTGTATCGCTAATATTCTGTAAATCAAAAACATAGTCATTCCGTTCTTGTGGTTCTCCTAACATTTTTAATATGTTTTCATTAAGGGGATTACTTATTTGTTCTCCAGTCTTATTTCTGGATACCACTAGACGTCCGTTTCTAATATCGCGCCATTTTAAGTCCCGGATCTCTGCAAGCCCCAAAGAGGAATAACAGGCTAGATAGAAAGCTTTTTTAACTTCGTTATTTCCACAATGGGTATTGGATAAAATACGAAGCTCGTTGATATCCAATACTTCTTTTTTCAAGGTATCGTTCTTGTTGGGATTTTTGAACTTTATGTCCGCGGTTGGCATCTCTTTTATATACCCATCTCTTTTAATGGCTCTAAGAATTTTCTTGAATCTAGAGAAATAATTATGGGGTGTTTCCCCACTTAAATCAGCATCATGGATTAAATAGTCCTTAAAATCTTCCATTAAGGAGGGTGTAATCTGGGATATTTTTAAAGGTTTCTTACCAACACATTCTGAGAATTTTTGAATGCACCCTTTGATAATTTTGATATCCTTATTTCTATATTTAGTAACAAACATGTCTGCATAGACGAAAAAATTAAGTTCTTTTCTATGGCTTGGAACGTAGGTAGTTCCTTTGCTGATAATCTCAATTTCCCTTGTTGCCCGAATGGTTTGGGCTAACCTCTCTTTCTCCTGTCTTTTCGGGTCTTTTGACCCAATTACTATATCTAGAAATTCGTAACTTCTCTCCCGATTGTGGTAGATATCCAGGAAGTATCGCTTACCTCCATTTGCTAATTTTCGCTGCCTTAAAATCACTCCCATTTCAGTAACAAAATAGTAACACAAAAGTAATAAAAATAGGAATATCAAAGGAAATTAGGAAGAATTATTTTTTATCAAATGCACTATAATATATTGAAAATAAGATAATTAGGTGCCATTTGGTTTTATATGGTGCCATATGATTTTGTGGGTTCGATTCCCACCCAAGGTACATTTTAACCCTGTTAATCATCGGATTAACAGGGTTTTATGTTTATTAGAGTGACGGTTAAGTGACGGTTTTGTGTAAACAATAAAGGAATCAAGTCAAAAATAGAGCGAAGTAAACAGTAGTTTATGGCTATATTTGCAAGGATTTGAAAACTTAATTTTTCTGAATATTTATGTCCCAAATACTTTTTAATCCTTTTGAGGATTTGATTTTTGACGAACATTTTTGTTTCCTTTCCGGAGTCTTGACAAACGAGAGCATTACCGTTTTCCCAGAGTGGCTGATGGATCACTTTAAATTTGGCAATGAAAGAATTGAGATGATGGATAAAACCAAATCTTATAATTATGCAGATCTTAGATTGCCGTGTTCTTCCGAAGTAAAAAACGCTTTTGAGGAGCTAGATGTGAAAGTTCAGGCTGCATATAAAAATGGTTTTGAAGGAATGGCCTCACTCGATCAAGAGTTGCTTTTTCAATGGACAGGCAGAATGGTCTATGGCCTGCTATACTACGAAATGCTTTATGAAAGAGACACACTGCTAAGGGAAGGTGAAGATTTTGAGCTTTCTGCTACTCTGAAGAAACGCTTTGGTCGCTTCCATTTAATGCTACAATCCTTAATAGAACCTGTTTCATTCGTTGGAAAAAAACCTTGGAGCATTGTTGTATTTCCACTTAAATATACTGCCGATATTTTTAGCTATCGCGAAGATACTATTAATTTAATGTTCTCATTCGGAGTTAACGGCTTTGGTTTTATTGCGTGTTTACAAGATAATGGGGTAATCGGGGAGAAACAAAAAGAGTTACTCGACAAAATGGAAGGTCATGTTTTACATCCCGTCCAGTTTGAAGAGTTGTACGCTAGGTTCCATTATTCGGACTATATTTTACAGTACAAACCTGAATACAAAATAGAAAACCAAGACAATGGGATATCAATAGAAGTTGATAAGACCAGTAGACAACCTCATTTCGGGTTTTGGGATGAGGATATTTTTGCCCAACTGCTCTCCAATTATTGGCAGGTTTACGGTATTGAAAAAAAGGACATTCTTCAATTTCAAAAGCCGCCACTTAGCTTTCTTGAAAACCCATATACCAAAGATTTTATTAACCCAGAATCCATAGAGTTACCATTTTGACGGTCTAATAGGTGAAAATAGCTGGTAAAAATCTCTATCTACTTTATTGACAAACAAATACGCCCAAACCTTTAAATTAGAGACTTTCTGCATTATTCGCGATGAGTCATTGATAGGCTAATTCACTTTTCATTTCTTTTGCGCAATAAATTATAAACAGTTCAGACCATTTCCGAGCCTTATGCCATGGACTATCAACAATTTCACATGGGAATATTTTAATTTACACAATATATCTCTATTTTTATACCACAATCGATTTTACCAACTACGACTATGCGAATTTTATCAGCTTTCTTTTTATTTTTCCTTTATATCAACGTTTCCGCTCAGGAACAAGTATATGAATTAAGAACCTATGAATTAGAGTTTTCTAAGCCGGCGGACGTTTTGCATAACTATTTTAAACAAGCACTTTTTCCAGCCTTGAATCGGCAGGGAATAAGTAATGTTGGTGCCTTTGAGGAATCTGGGGAGAGTTTGCCCAAGAAAGTTTATCTGCTTATAATGAGGATGCACTCCGTAGAAAAGTCAAAATGTTTAATGATAGTGAGTTTACAATCTTTAAAGATGTTGGCCTCCCAGTGATGTTTTTTGGTTCGAATATTGCCGGAAGTCAGATGCCATGCCTAACCTATATGCTAGCGTTCAAGGATATGGCCGCACATGATGAAGCTTGGGCTAAGTTTGGTCCGAATCCGGAATGGCAGAGAATCACAAAATTGGAGGAGTATGCCAATGCCATGAATGATATTACTCGAGTATTCTTAAAGCCACTGCCTTATTCACAGCTTTAAAATTGAGATTTCGAAAACGTTCTGTTAACTAAATGGTACACTTATTATAAGTTTTGTTTTAAGAAGTAGGAAACTAAGGTTGACTATTTCTTAAATTAGATATTTAAATTGTAAAGGAGATTTTTTTTTATAAAGATGTCTGATTTACCATATGTGTTGAGTTTAATGTAGGATTATGACGATTGATAAAATTCCGATATACCAGGGCTGCCAAATAAATTTTTTAATCCGCACTATATTATTCCTTCATTTCTACGATCATTTCGATTTCTACCGGTATGTTCATTGGCAGCGAACCCAAACCAATCGCCGACCGAGCGTGTTTCCCACGATCTCCGAACACTTCAACCATCAGGTCAGAGAAGCCATTGATAACCTGTGAATGCTGATCAAAGGTAGGAATGGCATTGACCATTCCGAGAACCTTGACAATTCTCTTAACATTGTTCAAATTGCCTACTTCTGCTTTCAATGCTTCCAGCAGGTTTATTCCGGTTAATCTCGCTGCCGCCTGTGCCTGTTCCAGATTAAATACACTTCCTACCTTCCCTTTCATATACTCTCCATCCGCTTTTAGTGGACCATGGCCAGACAGATAAACAATGTTCCCGACCCGTACCGCTCCCATGAAATTGGCCGATGGGGAAGCTGGCGTCCGTAGTGTAATACCCAATTCTTTAATCCTAGTTTCTGGATCTTTCGTTATCGATTGCCCTTGAATGAAAGCCGTACAAAGCAGCAACCCTGAAAGGATTGTAAATTTTAAAATATTGTTCATAGTAAAAATATTAGTGTCTAAATGTCTAAATCAAATTTTTTATTTGTCTCAAAAATACTTAAAACTATGCACTTTAATGCATTTGGTCAACAACTGATTGTAGCTTACTTATAACAACAAATCCAAAAGGCATTTTTCCTTTTTCAACCACACCACTGATATATATTTATATTTACCCTGGTTTTCGCTCTAAGTTTCCATCCCTAGGCTGCTTAGTATAATGATCTCAATTTTTTCTATTTCGGACAACTTTGTCCGAAATAGAAAAATAGTATATATTTACATAAAATTTGAGTAATCAATTTAACTTCTGTAAGATATTACAATATGGAAATAGCGGGATTAAAAAGTAGGGCAAGTGAATTTTCTGTAATCGAAACGGTAGACCGCTTGATCAAAAAGATAGAAGAAAATGGATGGCATGTATTTGCCAGTATCGATCATGCCAAACAAGCTCGCGACAAAGGTTTAGAACTTCGACCAACCCAGGTGGTCCTGTTCGGAAATCCAAAGATAGGCACATTATTGATGCAGGATCGGCAGACTTCTGCCATTGACCTACCCGTAAAAATTCTGGTTTGGGAAGACGAAAAAGGAGATGTACAAGTAGCCTACAATGCTATGAACTGGATACAGAAGCGGCATGGGCTTAGCGATGAGGCTACAATTAATAATATAGGCGAAGTCCTTGAAAATGTGTGTTATTATGCAGCTAAGAAATGAAATGACGGAGGTTCTTGAGATGACTTGGGAGCCGAAACTTTTGACTGACAAATCCAGACTAAGGGAAATTTATGACCTTAGGGTAAGTGTCTGGGAGAATTCGGATAAAAGTGGATTTATCAACCGTCAACTTTTCCCAAACGGCTGGTACGACGAATTGGACGATGAGGCGCATCATTGGGTAATTACCAATGAACAGGGCCAAATTATTGCTGCGGCCAGATTGAATATCTTTTACAGTTTAGATGCATTTCCGTATGGCACCTCGATAAGGAACTTGAACGCTCCAAATACAGCTCCATTTGGGTTTTTCGGTCGACTTGTTATCCATCCTCAATACCAAGGTCTAAATCTAAGTGCCAAACTGATATCTGCTCGAATAAATTATTGCGAGATGAATAAAGTCCATTGGCTACAAGCACTTGTAACCAACGATAAAATAAAAAATATAATGACTAGGTTGGATTTTAAGATTATTGGCCAGATTGAAGTGAATTATCACGAATTTACCCCGCCGCACGCCGTAAATGTCTTTGTTAAGGAATATTCTTATAGCAAATAACGTCTTTTGCGGAAGCAACTTCTAGTAAACTATATAGGCACCTTTAGAAGTTTTTATACTACTAAAGGTGCTTATCTATTTTTTTCTTGCTCTTTAAACCTCGAGCAATCATAATTCATCTGGAGGCACGACCTTGGACAGGAGAGATAATTGCGACCAGCGGATGGGCAAGAAGACTACACAAAATCATACCAATTGCTGTTTGACTGATAATCTTCGATTTGTACAACCGTGTTTTTAGAATGGAATGAACTGACCAATTTGGAGACGTCATGCTGTAAAATTTCGATACAATTTGCGGTTAGATCTTTTCTAAAACCCTTTTCTTCCATTTCTAGCACAAAATTCAAAGAAATGATTCTCGAGAATATTTTACCAAGATCGATCATTTTCCTTTGATTCAATCCCGGTGTAAAATTGAATCCGATCTCATTTTTAAAGTAGGAATACGATTTTTCGGAAAGATTAAAATCCTTGAGAAAATTATAAATATTAAATTCATTTTTGCGCCTCATCAGTTTGACCATTATTTCGGCAATCTGTGTATAGAGCATTTCATTAGAGCCTTCAAATATTTGAAAAGCCCTACTGTCCATAATTCCCCTTCCCGCAATGTTGTCCATCTTAAAACCAGTGGAGCCGTACAATTGCGTCGTTATTTGTGCCGCTTCCTGCATAAGATCTGTCACAAAGGCCTTCATCGTGTTCGCCTCTACACCCTCATCCGAAAGATTGTTGTCTATACCGCTATGACTACTACTTCTAAAGCACATTGCAGAAGCTATAGTAAAAGCGCACTGAACCCTCGAGATTTGATATTGGACTTGATCCAGTTCTATCAATTTTTTGCCTCCGACAATTCTTTCATTGCACTGTTTTATACCTTCATCTAGCATTCTTTTTATAAAACCGAGAGCCATTCCAGGAAACTGCATTCTACTTCTATGCAAGATATCCAACATCATTTTTATACCTGAGGTTTCCGGCTCCAATTTAAATTGGGGAGGTACCTGAATATCTACCTTATTTTTTCCATAAGGGATCATATAAAGTCCAAGGTTGTCATAATACTCTTCCACCACAATTTGCTGGTTGGTCTGGGTAACATCACAAATAAAAAAATCGATATCCCTGTTCAGGTTTCCTTTGCTGTTCTTTTCACGGGAGGCGATAAGCCAATAATCGGCCATTCCCGTTAAACCTTGCCAGTGTTTTGTCCCTTTGACAATATAGTTGTCTCCAACTTTTTCATTATAAGTCTCCATGCCAAGCGCATCACTGCCAAAAGCCGGCTCTGTTATCATTAAGCCACCCATATTTTGTTTTTCTAAAAACCGTTTAAAAATATCATTCTTTACGGACTCATTGGCATATTTTGCTGTGGGCTCTAAAAACAAGGCTATGTTTATCCCGAACGTCAAGGACAGAGCAAGGGACTCGTACGAGGCGGCCGATAGAATTCTAAGGCACTCTTCTACCTTTAATCCTCGTCCTCCATAATTTTCGGGAATTGCTACGGACAAAGGGGCGTTGGCCATAATTTCCCTTAAAGCAACTGGAGGTATGCCTCGTTCCTTACTAAATTGGTCTACGTCATACCTTTGATGAAAAACGCTCTTTAGAACCTTTTCAAACTCTTCAATGTACTCTAAGAAATCTTTTTGCATCCATTTTTATTTTTTGTCCCCAAAAATACCCGAATTTATCGGTCTCTCGGAGGTTTCTAAAATTATTTTATTATTGTATTTATCGTTAAGGCAAAATTCATTTTTTAATGAAATCTAAGTTACGTATAAAATCCAAATTGAACAGTTTCATCCTTTATAAAAGACCATTATCCTTCTCGAAACGACTGTATTATCATCACTTTCTATCGCTTTAAAGGCTTGTAATATAAACCGAACCCGATTTTAATTTTTCGGCCAGATTCACTATAGTGGTTTCCTCAAAAGATTTGAGCATGCTTGCCCTGGTTTCCATATATTGTTGATGCATCGGGCATGGATGGGTGTCGGTGCACTGGTCCAAACCTAAAATGCATTCCTTGAAAACGGATAATCCGTCTATTGCGTTGACAATATTGATTATTGGCAGATTCAACTGGTGCTTATCACAATAAAATCCACCGTATGGTCCCTTTAGGGAACTAACGATCCGATGCTTTCTCAACATCTGCAATATCTTTCCGGTAAAGGCTTGTGGTGCATCAATTTCCTTGGCAATTTCCTTCACCCCCAACTTCGTATTCCCATCGGCTTTGGATGTTAAATAAATAACTGCGCGTAAGGCATATTTACAGGATTTGGATATCATCAACATTAATTATTTGGCAAAAATACAAAAAACCCATAAAAGACAACTTGGTCCCGTATAAAAATACTTATTTGTCTTTCAACTTATATTCGGTAGAGCTTGTGGGCCGGTTTTGGACGGAATCTACTAGGTAATACTGATTGTTAAATAACATCACTATTTAATTGGTATAGTTAGGAATCCTTACTAACTTTGTAATACAATTTACGATATCTGTTTATTAATAAAATAAAAGCTATGACTGAAGTTCAAAAATTAGCAAAATTCGTTAGTTCCGGCAAGTTTTCTGATTTATCGGAAGCTGCCGTTCGGGAATTGAAAATCCGGCTCCTCGATTCCATAGGTTATTGACCGATGTGGCCATTCCCTATCAAATACAATGCCCATTGAGCGATGAAGCCGCTGTCCGGGACAAAGTCTTTACATACCGTGCAACGTGTTTATGGTGTGGCAGTAGGAGCGGCATATGCGCTCTTGCTCGACATTGGAGAAACCGCCAATTCCATTCTCAAACACTCGACTTTCAGATTGAAGGGAGTATAAATATCCGATCGGAAGAAACTATGATCAATTATGACGAATAAGAAATTTCGACAGTTGTTGGAATCTCTTCCGCATTTACCGGGAGTGTATAAATATTTCGATGAAGCAGGCATACCTATATATGTTGGCAAGGCCAAGGATCTGAAGAAAAGGGTAACCTCCTATTTCACGAAAGAGCCCGAAAACTACAAGACCCGGAAGCTGGTAGAAAAAATCCATCACATTGAGTTTACGATTGTGGATACGGAGCGGGACGCGTTCCTACTTGAGAACTCCCTGATAAAAAACTTTCAGCCTCGCTACAACATTAACCTGAAAGACGACAAAAGCTATCCTTATATCGTTATTAAAAACGAACCCTTCCCACGTGTATTTTTGACGCGTAATATCGTCAGGGATGGATCGGAATATTTTGGTCCTTTTACCGATGTAGGTAAAATACGGGAACTGCTGCAACTAATCCGCTCGTTAATCCCGCTACGCATTAATCAACTCGAACTCTTCCTGCGAATTTCTAAGAAAGGCAAACTCAAGGTAAGTCCGGAATACTATCTGAGTGATGCTGGGCGGACAGAAGTAGAAATACTGACGGAAGAAGATTATAGTAGGGGACTACAGCAGGTACGGGATATTCTGAAGGGGAGCCTGTCCTCAGTAATAACGAATGTACAGGACCAGATGAAAGAGTGTGTAAGGAAGATGGAGTTTGAAGAGGCAGAGATACTGCGGCTCAAACTAGAATTTATGCAGGGATACAGGGAGAGGAGTATTGTAGTTAACGTGAAGATGGGAGATTTGGACGTTTTCACAATTCTTGTTAAGGATTCTCTAGCTTTTGTCAATTACCTTCAGGTCAGAAAGGGAAACATTGTGCAAACCAAAAATGTGACCTTAGACCGGAAACTAGAGGAATCGCAGGAAATGATGCTGGTTTTTGCAATCGCCCATCTCAGGAAAAGGATGGATAGTTCTGTTAAGGAACTGGTAGTCCCTTTTCCTATAGATTACCCGGATACAACGTTGGTTATTACTGTGCCGATGAGAGGGGATAAAAAGAAACTGCTAGACCTTTCTATGAAAAATGTAACTTATTCTAGTGGGGAAAATGCTAAAAAATAGCTAGTAAATTGTAAAACAGAGATTGTCATTAAATAACGTTTTTTATTTGTTTTAGTTAGGAATCCTTACTATATTTGTATTATAGTTTTGTAACGATCCAAAAATAAGATAAAAATGAAAAAATCTATATTTTATCACGCAGGATGCCAGAAATGCACAAGTGTCGAGCTCGATATCGTTAAGATGATCGATGCCAAAAATCTAGAAGTCGTCAACATTGGGGAATACAGGTCACGAATTTCTGAAGCCGAGAAGGCAGGAGTGAAATTCGTTCCTGCACTGGTAAGGCCTAACGGGAATGTACTTCATATTAACACCGGCATAACCATAAAGGATGTAAAATTCTAATTTTTGTAAACAAAGACCTATCGTGCATTACTATTATTCTCGATAGGCAGATTTTTTATTATGGATAAAAGTGTTTTCAATCCAGATTGGCAACAAGTCCGATCCAAATCCAGATCCTTATTTTCATCGCATTTCATGACGATAAATTATGTAATGTAAGCCACTTGGCAAGGGAATTCAATATCACCAAGCCAACGGTAAGCGATGCCATTAAGGCTTTGTATACAAAAAAGATGATCGAGAAGGAATCTTCGGATTCCGACAGCCGAAGTTACACGATAAGGTTGTCCCCTTTGGGCAGAAAAAAGGTTTCTGAAACAAGTGATTTTGCCGAACCGATGAAGACTCAAATTGACGGACTAAACCAGAAGGAATTGGAAGACTTCTTCGATACTGTGGGCAAATTAGTATATAAATTGAACCTTAACGGCTCCCTGGGTGTTCAACGGACCTGCTATGGGTGTGAATTTCATCAAAAGACCGGAAAAACAAACTATTGCACCCTGTTGGAAAAAAGGTTTTCAGACAAGGATATACGGATCGACTGTTCGGTATATCAAGGAAAGACTATTGGGTAGCCACTGAAAATAACTGATTGAGTAGTATAAGTTAAAGGATTTAAAAATGAAAAATAAAAGAAGACATATTGTAATTGTTGGTGGAGGTTTTGGTGGGATTGACAGGTTAAATCACCATTTGTTTCAACCTCTTTTATATCAAGTGGCTACGGCCGTCCTTTCCCCAGGAGATATTGCAGCACCCCTACGTACAATAATGGGCAAAATCCCTAATGTAAAGGTACTTTTAGCGGCAGTGGAGAAAATTCTACCCGAAAAGAAAGCATTGAAACTAAGGGATGGTAGTATTATTTATTTTGATCAACTGGTTTTGGCCACAGGTGCCCAATACAACTATTTTGGCCATGAGGAATGGGCCGAATTTGCCCCAGGGTTAAAATCGATAGGGGATGCACTAAAAGTACGGGAAGAAATGCTACTGTCTTTAGAGAAAGCGGAACAACTCGAAAATTCCAAACTCCGCAAGTCTCTTCTTACCTACGTTATCATTGGAGGGGGGCCTACGGGCGTAGAAATGGCCGGAGCTATTGCGGAAATTGCGGGAACCATTGTTAAGCATGGCTATCGCAATATTACGGCAGCGGATATCCGGGTATACTTGATCGAAGCAGGTCCGCGCATTTTAAATGCGTTTCCAGAATCCTTGGGAGAAAAGGCAGAAAAAATGTTAAAAAAATTGAATGTCAAGGTTTTGTTGAACACCCCTGTAACCAATATCGAAAAGAACAAAGTTTATCTCAAGGTAGGTTCCATTGAAACTCCGAACATAATCTGGGCTGCCGGGATCAAGGCCTCTGCACTCATGGACACGCTGAGTGTGGAGCAGGATAGGTCTGGCCGTGTACATGTAAATTCCGATTTAAGTATCCCAAAACACCCCGATATTTTCGTAATCGGTGATTCGGCGCATCTAGCGGATAAAAATGGAAATCCGTTGCCGGCACTGGCACCGGTCGCCACACAACAAGGCAAGTTTATTGGCAAATTACTTGCTGAGAAAACCTCAAGATCTATTCGGCCAAAATTTGTTTATAACGACAAGGGAACGATGGCTACAATTGGGCGTGCAAAAGCCGTCGCAGATATCAAAGGATTTGAGTTCAGCGGACTATTTGCTTGGTTTCTTTGGTCTTTTGTTCATGTTCTTACGCTAATCGGATTTAGAAACCGTACCCATGTTTTTATAGAATGGATCTGGAATTTCTTCACCTTTAGACGAGGAGTAAGACTCATCACCGATCGTTCGGGATGTGCGTATTGTACCAGTTATGAAATATCTAAAAAGAAGATAAGTTGAATTTTAAAGGGAGAATTGATATGGGACTCATTTAAATTTTTTACCCAATCCGAAAAGTTTAAATGAGTCCATATACAAAAGGATGAGGGAGGTTTGGATCTTATGATTATTTCATTAATGTTTAAAAAGCTGGTGTTCCATTTTATCTAACTACAATTTCATCCGAATAAATTACGGCAGGTTTTCCCGCATTGATATGCCAAGAAGGCATTTTTAAAAGATTTTCTGCATGTACTTTTATATACCGGGCCTCCACCTTATTGAAGGTAGCTGGGAAAGATTATTTTTATTGCCGTACTATATGTTTTGCCATCCACAGAAGTTGCATAAGTTACGTATTTGGGGAGTATTAACAGGTTCCAATCAGCCTGTGCTTGCACATTTAGAAAGTCCATTTCTATCGAATTTATGGGCATCACTTCACGTAGATCAAGAACAAAATCCATATGCACCCCTTCGTAGCCTACCCAGTTAACATCTTGTTCCGGGAACCTCCATGATTCGAACGACCCAAAAACACCGTCGGTCAGTCGCTCTAAATCTGCCGATCCTTTTCTGGGAGTGGTAATCGGGATTATTTTTTTCTGGAACGATATTGCCTTGTCCATTTGAACCATCTTGGCGTAAATTCTCTTGAAATTCTCCATATAATCGTCAACGGTTATAGCTCTCTCCCTTACCCTTACGATACCCGCTTCCTTGGCGCGTTCTACAAACTCGTTTACCAGTGTTTTCATTTCCGATTTTGGGATAACCATACCGCTACTGGAGTGTTCATAAAAACTACGGGGCGTACCAATTTCTCCCTGCCCAGCAATTTCGATTTCGGCGAACATAAGGGGCAATCGGGCTACCTGGACGCGTTTGAGCAATTCGGGGTCCTTTTCCACAGCATCTTCGGCCTCATCGAACAATCGATTATATTCCTTCATCATATCTGCGGACAAGTAATTATCCATTGCGTCCCTCGGGTCTCCAAAGATGTTCAATTTAAAATCGCTCGTTAGCAATGATTGGCGCATGGTGTCGATGTACTGCCCAATGAAAGGCCCCGCAGCTCCGTAATAGCCATTTACAAAATCATTGATAAGCGCATTGGGGTCGGCATCCGGGTCCCACATCAGTTTGCAGATAAGATAGGACCTTAAGTGCCCAAATTCACCTTTTTGACTCGTTGCCTGCATAAACAGGGATCTCACATTATTTTTTATATAAAACTTGATGTTGGGTCCTATGGTATGCAGGTTGGGAAATGGGCTGACAGGGCTGGCAAATTGGATGTTATAGTCCCAGATTAGGATGTCCTGACTGATCTTTCCCCAATCTTGTAAATCACTCGTAAAGGCCGGGTCGGTATCGAAAACAGGCTTTTCGCGTGTACTCTCAATATTGCAGAGCATGATGTTTACATTGGGCTCGATCGTTATATTGCTTGGTGCGGACCGGGTATACCAATAAGCTAGAGTAGAAATAACCTTATCGGGAAATTCTCTCGCTATTTTATTCACGAACCATATTATGGAACCGCTAGGCACGCCCCCATATTTTTCATTCAGCTTTGTACAGGGCCCACATTGACAATACTTATCGTTGTCGTTCTGGCTTACAGACCAATAGGTAGCTTTTGGATTGTTAGCAATTCTTTTCTTCAGTTCAGCAACAAGCGTTTCAAAGACCTCCTCATTAGATAGGCATAACTGGGTAACAGGATTCCGCTTGCCATTAATAAGGGAAAAATATTCTGGATGTGTTTTGCCGTATTCCTTAGGCGGCACCAGCACTTCAAAGGTATGAACAAATAAACCCCATGTATCCCTCGAGGAAAGTTTGTGCCAACTGGAATATTCCGGATTATTCGCATCGGAGTAAGATGTTGTACGGTATTTTATATAGGGTACTACCACATCGTTCTCAGGAAGGGCAATTTCATTGCCTTTTGGAATCTGCACATCATCATCGGAGGAGTATTTTCTAAAACCTATAGACTCGAGAAAACTATAAACCCCATAAAGGATCCCATTTTGAGAACCCCCTGCGATAACAAAATTGTTGTCGAAGCGCTTAAATGCATATCCATCTTTTTTTAATGGGTCAAAATCAATATCCTTGGTCTTTGCGTAATTGGTATGCCCTACATAGAGGGCATTTTTACCTTGGTACTCGCTTTCCACAACAACGGGAAGGGCAATCTTTGATAGCTTTGATAGATATTGCTGGAGCTGCTTCCCTGCTTCCTTTTCCGTTGCATCGGCGTTGTTAGGAAGAACAATTGTATAATCTGTCCTGCCTTCAATATTTAATTTTCCATTGGACATCAAATCCCCTAAACAGGCATAATTGGGTAGGATAGCAATGCCACCTAACATAATACCCGATGTTTTTAAAAATTTTGATCTTGATATCCCGTTCTTTTGCTCGTTCATAACTAAATATTTTAATATTTGGAGTCGGCTTTTTCTTTACATGTTGCCATTTGTTACATTCTAACAGAGCTGTAGTTGCAATAATCGTTCGGTTACTAATCAATTTAATTTTCGGTATGGTTCTTCAAGTATTTTTTGAGGTCTGCATCCTTTCCAAATACCGCCAATATGTCCCTACTTTGAAAAACCGTATCTGGCATGGGCAATCCTACTACTTCACGCTTTGCAACACTACGTCCCAGTAAATTAGTGTGATGTTTTTTTCGAACAATTGTAATTATGTTTAAATTAAAGTTCTTTCTAAAATTTGATTCTAAAATGCTCTTTCCAACTAGCTCTTTTCTAATCTCCACTTCCGAAACCAAATATTCGTCATCAATTTCAAAATTGTCTATACTTCCCTTTAAGTTTATTTTTTTTGTAAAGCGTTCTGCATATTCCTGTTCGGGATGTATTATTTGATCCACGCCCATGGCCTCCAAAATAGTATCTTCCAAATCCGAAGCGGAGCGCGATATAATTTTGGCCTTGGTAAGTTTTTTCATTATTGCCGTACTCAATATTCCGGCTCCGTTACGCTGTCCTATGGCAATTACGGCAATGTCCACATTGTTCAGGGGCAAGGCGTTGTACGCATTTTCATTGGTAGCATCCATAGCTACGGCATGGGCTACCTGGTCTTTTATTAGTTCTATTTTTTCGAGGTCTTGGTCGGCAACAATTACTTCATTACCGGTATTTGAAAGATGGATCGCCAGTGACATACCAAAATTTCCAAGACCTATTACCACTACTTTCATATGAGTTTGTTTTTCAAATTTTCTATGGACCTTAGTTTATTAAAATATTCTCTTGAGGATAGGTATAATGGGCTTTTTCAACGCTTTTTAAAAGTCCGATCATAAGGTTGAGAAGGCCGATCCTTCCAAAGAACATAAGGCCAATAATCACATATTTGCTAGCAATTGAAAGCTCCGGGGTAATTCCCAAGGTAAGGCCAACGGTACCAAATGCGGAAAAAGCTTCGAACGCAATCTGTAAAAGCGTAAACTCCGGATTAAAGATTAATAACAGTAAAATTCCTGCACCAATAGCAAATAATGAAATTGATATAATTGCGAAGGCACGCTGCACCGCCTCGGCAGCTATTCTCCGAGTACCTATTTCAATATACTTTTTATTTCTGGCAATCGAAAAAACATTAAGGATTGCCAAGGCAAATGTCGATGTTTTGATTCCGCCCCCCGTAGATGCCGGTGATGCACCGACCCACATTAAAAAAATCATAAACAAGATTCCTGGAATAGTAAAATGGGCATAGTCAACAGTATTGAATCCGGTAGTTCGGGCCGTTACCGAAGAAAACATTGCCGTTGTAAATTTTCCGAAGGCCGTAGTGTGCTGCAAAAGAACCGTTTGCTGTTCTGAAAAAAGGAAAAAGGCCGCTCCTGCGACAATTAAGATTGCTGTTGTGTAGAGAACGATCTTGGTATTCAGGTTAACGACTCTCGAAATAAACGTCCTTTGGTCCTGTTTACTGAAAAGATTTATAAATAGTCTTTTTAAATACTGGATAATGTTGGCGGCAATATGATAACCGAGTCCCCCAAAAATGATAAGTACCATCAAGACCCATTGCATATAATAGTTGAACCGCAAACTGTTATCGTACATATTATCTGAAGCTAACGAAAACCCCGCATTACAGAAAGCGGAAATAGCATGGAACACTGCAAAAAAACCTCTGCTTCTAAACGAATCGATATGCGAGAGGGAATGATAGATAAATATGGCCCCTATGCCCTCCAGGATTAGGGAAAAAGCTACAATCTTCATTACTGTGCGCATTACGTTGTTCAGTTTATCGTAAACTAAAATGTCTTTCATATATAGACTTTCCTTGAAGGAGGCCCCACTTTTGAAAAAATATGCGAAGAACGATGTAAACGTAAGCATTCCCAATCCTCCCACTTGGATAAGGACCAAGAGGACCGTTTGTCCAAAAGGAGTAAAATCCTTAGCCGTGTCCATCACGATCAAACCAGTAACTGCGGTGGCACTGGTAGCAGTAAAAAGTGCATCGGTAAACGTGATACCGTGGGTAGTTGCGCTTGGCAGCATTAACAGAAATGCTCCTGTTAGGGCAACAATAGCAAAACTACCCACAAAAAGAATGGCAGGATTAAAATACAGGCTATATATCGTTCTGAGCAAGAAAGTAAGCCGAATGAAAAAATAGAACAACAGGCCATATTCAATAATATACCGTGAATTAAAAAATGTATTCAGCAAAGAAGTTTCATAATTTGCTAAAATCACTATAACTTCCAGTACGATGAGGAGGATTAGAATAGTCAGATTTATAACGCTATTTCTTTTTACTTCCGGATCTTTACGATAAGCAATAAATTCATAAAAATTGAAGCCAATTAGAGCTAGCAGCAAGGATGGAAGAACAATGAGTTTGTATAGCCTAAAATTTTGGAAATTATCAAAACCAAAGTCGAATATTAGAAATGCCATCAAGCTGATATCCAAGAACCATACTGCAATTTTTGACGGACTTATTTTTTTCCAAAGACTCATTTTAATTGTTATATTAAAGAAAGTATAGTGTTGTTCTTTTCGACCTTATTTTTGTTACTTCATCATAACAGATCTCTAAAGCCCAATAAAGAAACAAAGTTAAAATCTTTATCAACTAATAACCTAAACTTTTTTGTCTACTGTTTCAGTATTCCCAGGTTGCACTCTGATTTTACCATTTTTGCCTCTGTACACGGAAGGTTCGAATCTATGCGACCAAAAATTAACTTCATTAGGTCACATCCTGTCCGAACGGGTCTCCGTCCCTCCCGATTGCTGTTGGGACAAAAAGCTTAAAGCCTTACCATACCGTCAATAATGTTTATACAGCCCGTATAGATAACCAGTTTGTTTTTGCAGGGTGATCGTGAAAAGGTTTTTTGATCGTGAAAAGGTTTTTGGGGAAGAACGAGGGGCAATGGCAATCTTTGTGGTTTCCCAGATCGCAGAGCATTACCTTTATCGAATTGAAGTATATAGAGCTAAAATATTTGATGAAAATAAGTTTATTGTGTTTTAGCCCTCTTTTAGAACAGAGAACAATATAGTTTGAAGAAACGAGAGCAAGAGGCTAAAAAGTAGGGCCCACCATATGCTTTCCACAGAAAACCCACCGATCAAATTGCTTGCAAGAAGGATAATGATTGCGTTGATAATGACAAAATAGGTCTTACGATTAAGTTCAGAAGGCTTAGTACAACTGCAACGATTATCGCAGTCATATAGGAATCTACTCCTACACCAGGCAGTATTTTAGCTAGGATTACTACGGCAAGGGCACTCAGGAGAATACGGAGAATAAGTTTCATAATTTATTGGTTTGGTTGAATTTGTAATTTTACCAACTGTTACACGCTTTCTTTCATAAAGGCCAAGGACTTTTCAAAAAACTGTTTGGGATTTTCGGCGTGGAGCCAATGACCCGTCTTTTCAATGGTTTCTATTTTGGCTCTTGGGAAATGTCTTTTTATTTCCGGAAAATCTTCCGGGACAATGTATTCCGATCGATCGCCCCGTAAAAATAGGGTAGGACCATGAAATATATCGGTGGGGCCTATATTATTCTCCCCAATTTCTTCCATCTTTTGGGACAATACCTCCAGATTGAATCGAAAACCCATTTTATCCTTGGTTTCCCAATAAAGGTTTTTCAATAGAAATTGTCGGATGCCGAAATTGGTGATGTTTTTCGCAAGTGCTTCGTCTACTTCCGTTCTGGATGTATATTGTTCTAAGTTCAGGTCATTTAGTGCATTGATAATTGGTTGGTGGTGGGGTGGAAAATACTTAGGTGCCATATCGGCAACAATCAGTTTTATCACTAGCTCTGGATGGGTACAGGCCAACTGCAATACTGGCCCCCTAAGGTCTTCCAGTTGTCCAACATCCCCAAAAATCCGTGGAGAATAAGTAACGGCGTTCCTTCACCCAAAATTTTGGAATGCAATATCGGCATTAGGATAATCGGTTTAAATACATTTTGACCACATTTTCCAATCCAAAATAAAGGGACTCACAAATAAGGGCATGCCCAATGGACACTTCCAGGAGGTTTGGAACCTGTTCTTTAAAATATTTTATATTGTCCAAGCTTAGATCGTGACCAGCGTTGATTTCTAAACCTAATTGGTGGGCCGTTTGGGCCGCTTGTATAAAAGGTTTTACCCCCTCCAAGTTTCCAGTTTCATACGCCTTCGCATAACTTTCAGTATATAGTTCGATGCGGTCTGTACCAGTTTCTGCCGCTCCTTCTACCATCTTGCTCACGGGGTCAACAAAAATGGAGGTTCTAATCCCATTTTTTTGAAATTCAGCAATGACCTCCCTAAGGAAATCCCGATGGGCCAAGGTGTCCCAACCTGCATTGGAGGTAATGGCACCTATTGCGTCCGGAACCAAGGTTACTTGGGTTGGGCGCACTTCTAGGACCAGATCCATGAATTCGGGGATAGGGTTTCCTTCTATATTGAACTCGGTTTTCACGATTTTCTTTAGATCCCGTGCATCCTGATAGCGAATATGCCGTTCATCGGGCCTGGGGTGAATTGTGATGCCCTGTGCACCAAATGACTCAATGTCCGTTGCTACTCTTAATAAATCGGGTACGTTACCACCCCTGGCATTTCGCAATGTGGCGATCTTATTTACGTTAACACTTAATTTTGTCATCATGGCCAATAATTAGAATCACAAAAATACAAATTAGGCACGCTGTTTGACGTGTAAAATTAGTAATTTGCAATATATTTAAAGGTATGCAACTTCAGTCCCACATAATTTCGACCATTCCAATTTTCAATATTGGAGATACCATGGAGGGGGTAATCCAATTTTTTGAAAGCACCACCTATTCCCATGTAGCCATTTTGGAAGACACACGATTTTTGGGTGTTTTGGATGAAAATGACTTGGAAATTTACAAAAAAGATCAAATGATAGAAGATTACCGGCATAGTCTGGATTCTTTTTTTGTGATGCACGATACTTCTTGGTTAGATGTGTTGGAAACTTTTGCCCGGAACGAGGCCAATATTTTACCAGTTCTTAGCGAGAGTCACGAAGTGTTGGGTTACTATGACCTTACCGATATTGTTGGAGTTTTTATTGAAACCCCATTTTTTACGGAACCCGGTGGCATTATTGTTGTAGCCAAAGGAATTAAGGACTATTCTTTTAGTGAAATCTCACAAATTGTGGAAGGCAATGGGGCCCGCATGATCGGCGGATTTATCAGTGAGATTCGAAATGATATAGTCCAAATTACTATAAAAATAGGAGCGGTAGATTTTAATGAAGTGCTACAGACCTTTAGGCGGTACAACTACACCGTGCTTTTTGGCAATAAGAATGATCAGTTTTTGGAAGATCTTAAAGAAAGATCCGATTATTTGGATAAATATCTTAACGTATAACGGAAATGAAGGTAGCTATCTTCGGACAGACCTATCATGATAATGCTTTGGTGTACGTCGTGGAACTTTTGGATGAACTGCAAGGTGTTACTGCACAAGTATTTTTTGAAGAGGAATTTTATGAACTTTTGTCAAGATCGGGTAAACTGGGAGACTATGAAACCTTTGATCACGATAAAGGACTGGATGAAACTTTTGACCTCTTTATTAGTTTTGGTGGCGATGGCACAATTCTTAGGGCGATAACCTATGTCGGGAATTTAGGTATTCCGGTCGTTGGGGTCAATACGGGCCATCTGGGGTTTTTATCGACCTTTAAGAAGGAAGATGTCCGTCAGGTGGTGAGGGAATTTGTTGCGGGGGAATACACTATAGTAGAGAGGAGCCTTGTGGAGGTCAGTTCCGAAACGGGTATTCCAGAATTTGGGGACTTAAATTTTGCCTTGAACGAAATTACTGTGAGCCGCAAGGACACCACCTCCATGATTAGGGTGGAAACCTATCTTAACAATGAGTATTTAACTTCGTATTGGGCTGATGGCCTTATCGTTTCCACACCAACGGGATCTACTGGCTATTCTTTGAGCTGCGGCGGCCCGGTTATAGTCCCAACGGCTAAATCTTTCGTGATAACACCTATTGCACCCCATAATCTTAATGCCCGTCCGTTGGTTGTTTCAGATAACACCGAAATAAGACTGAGGGTATCCGGAAGGGAGGAGCACCATTTGGTTTCGTTGGATTCCAGGATTGCGTCCTTGCGAAATGGCAATCAGATTATCGTGAAAAAAGCAGGATTCACAATTAAAATGGTCGAGTATTCTTCAGAGAGTTTTCTAAAAACACTTCGCAATAAACTTTTATGGGGAGAAGACAAGCGGAATTGACCGTTGTGCTAAACAATAAATAGGTCTAAAAGTTGTTTATCATCAAGGGAATAGGAATGTAATAATTATGACGGTAAAGATTGAACTCGACTTGAGTTATTCTTTTACTTGAATTGTTATATTTGCAAACTTTTTGATTCTATGAGGCAATTTATTGTGGTAATCCTTTTTTTGGTCTTTGGCAGTATGGGTGCCCAGACGTATGAAATTGGGGTTTTTGGGGGCGGCACCAATAATATTGGCGATGTGGGTCGCACCAATTACGTTTGGCCTTCGGGGCCGGCGTTTGGAGGAATTTTCAAATGGAACAAGAGCAAACGATATGCATGGCGGGCAAGTATGATCTATGGGAAATTTACGGCGGACGATTCTAAATCGGATATGTCGTATAGACAGCAAAGGAACTATGTGATTACCAATTCCGTTTTGGAGGCATCAGCTGGGCTAGAATTTAATTTTGTGGAGTATAATCTTCATAAGTTGGGTCCCGCTTTTACTCCATACTTGTATACCGGGGTAACTTATTTTAGATATAATTACAATTATTTTGACGCCGGACAGGTACAGGAAATTAATAATGGACAAAAAGACGGTTCTTTTGCCATTCCCATGACCGTAGGAGCCAAGTTAAGGTTAAACCAATTTTTGATCTTGGGGGCGGAAGTCGGTGCCAGGTTTACCTTTACGGACAATCTGGATGGGAGCAATCCGGAAGGAACGAATGTGGATTCCTATAAATTCGGAAATATTTTTAGTAAGGACTGGTATGTTTTTTCGGGGTTGACCCTTACCTATACCTTTAAAAGAAAGCCCTGCTCCGATTGTTTTGATTGACCAAGTCGGTTAGGGAATCTTTAATCTCTTCGACTTTGATTCCTAGTAGAATGCTTAGTTCCATTTATTATGCTGTGTGGATACTCCCGAAGTTTATGGGGACCATTAATCTAAAATGAATTTTATTTTGCAGGGACCGGAATTTAGTATTTGAAATTTGGAGTTTTAATACCTTGCGGTCTTGCCCTAGGGTAGTTTATCGATTATGAACACTATAGAAGATATAAAAAAGGATAATATGCCTAGGCACCTGGCCATAATTATGGATGGGAATGGCCGATGGGCCAAGCAAAAGGGCAGGCTTAGGGTGTTTGGTCATGAAAATGGTGTCAATACCGTACGGAACACAGTAGAGTATTGTGCTAAATTAGATTTGCAATTTCTTACCCTTTATGCTTTTTCTACAGAAAATTGGAAAAGGCCCAAGCTAGAAGTGGATACGCTAATGAAACTGTTGGTGGCCACGCTAAAAAAGGAACTCCAGACTTTTAATGACAACAACATTCGGTTAAACGCAATAGGCAATATTGCCTCCCTGCCCAAAAAAGTGAATAGGGAACTTGCCGAAGTCATGGCAAAAACAAAGGAAAATACTGGAATGACCTTGACCTTGGCGCTCAGCTATGGGGCTAGAGAGGAGTTAAAAAACGCGATGCAAGAGATTGCTTTCAAAGTTAAAAATAATATAATTTCTCCAGAAAATATTGATGAAGCCATTATAAATACTCATCTTTACACGCATAATTTGCCAGATGTGGACCTCTTGATCCGTACGAGTGGGGAACGCAGGGTCAGTAATTTTTTGCTTTGGCAAATAGCATATGCAGAATTGTATTTTATTGAAGTATTTTGGCCAGATTTTACAGAGCAGCATTTGGTAGAGGCCATCATAAATTACCAGAACAGAGAACGAAGATTTGGAAAAACTAGCGAACAACTTACTTAAGGATGTGAAAAATATCATGTCCCTAAACCCCTTAATTACCCTACTACTTCTTTTTTTTGTAACCTTCACCTCGGCACAGGAAATCTCCTATGACAACAGCAAGAAGTATATCTTGGGAGGATTGGAAGTTACTGGCCTTCAGAGCTATAATGAGCAGACCGTAGTAACCTATACCGGCCTCCGGGTAGGACAGCCCATTACATTGCCTGGTGATGAAATAAGTGCTGTGATCACCAAACTATGGGGATTGGAACTTTTTAGTTATATAGATATGTATATCACCAAAATTGAGGGTGATAAGGCATTCTTGGAACTGCACATCGTAGAACGGCCAACTTTATCCAATGTTACGGTTTATGGTATAAAAGAGCGAAAGGTAGAGGATATTCTTAAAGACACAGACCTTAAAAAAGGAAAAAAGATTACAGAAAGTCTTATTGCAAATTCCAAAAACTATCTTCAAAACAAATATAAAAAAGAGGGTTTTCTCTATACCAAAGTAAATATCGCTACCGCAAAGGATACCTCGGAGACCAATGCCGAGAGTATGGTCATCAATATTAAGAAAGGCAGTAAGGTAAAGATAAAGGACATAGATATAGAAGGAAATAAAGAAATTTCTGATGCCAAGTTGCTTAAGGCAATGAAAAAGACTAAGGAAAAGCGTCTTTATAGGTTTTGGAAAAAATCGAAATATATTGAAGCCGACTATCAGAATGACCTTAAACTCTTGGTAGATAAATTTGCGGAGAACGGGTATAGGGATGCCAGGGTGATTTCCGATACCCTGATAAAAGTAGACGATAAAAATGTTATCGTAAAAATTAAGGTAGAGGAAGGAGATAAATATTACTTCGGCGGTATCGACTTCGTTGGGAATACGGTATATAGCGATCGGCAATTACATCAGGTTTTGGGTATTAAAAAGGGAGATACCTACAACGGGGTATTGTTGAAAAAACGGATTGCGGACGATTCCAAGCCAGATGCGGAAGATGTTAGTAGCCTTTACCAGAACAACGGATATATGTTTTCTAGTATCAATCCCGTGGAAATGTCTGCTGAGAACGATACGATAAACTTCGAGATTCGCGTAATTGAAGGTAAGGAGACCTT
>CAJDXC010000011.1_pt1 | contig 24196 bp, 14 predicted proteins | sample 7391681 | NCBI WGS metagenome assembly CAJDXC01 (sample SAMEA7055742, study PRJEB34461) | soil metagenome | biome: terrestrial ecosystem; feature: Peninsula; material: soil | place: Antarctica | collected 2016 | reverse complement strand
CCTAGATAGGGACAAAAGTGCTCTCGATGCGTTGGAGAATCCTGATAATCGGTTAGTGCCCATAGTCTGCGATGTTTCCAATTCGGAACAGGTGCAACAGGCCATTGAAAAAGGAATCGAGACGGTAGGGGAAATCGACGTCCTTGTAAACAACGCTGGGATACAACGGTACTCTACGGTGACCGAAACCTCGGAAGAAGAATGGGACTTGGTCATGAATGTCAATTTAAAAAGTGCCTTTCTCTGTGCCAAATATACCATTCCATCTATGCAGAAAAAAGGAAAAGGAGTAGTTATCAATGTTTCGAGCGCACAAGCTTTTCTTACCCAACCTCGCGTAGCACCTTATACCACTTCAAAAACGGCATTGTTGGGCCTCACCCGAAGTATTGCTGTAGATTATGCCCCGAACATTCGTGCGGTAGCCGTCTGTCCTGGCACCGTGGACACCCCGATGCTTCATGATGCCATTGCGACCATGGACAATCCTGAGTCCGTGCTTCAGGAATGTGTGGATATGCATTTGGTTAAACGTATATGCCCCCCGGAAGAAGTTGCAGCCCTTATCGGATTTTTGGCCGGCGACCTTGCAGGATCCATTACCGGGCAAGCATACCGGGTAGATGGTGGCTTGGGCATTGAAATTGGAGGGAATTAGCGTCTACCATAGTTTCCTCTCAAAAGAAAGAAGAAAAGTTGGTTCAGAACACCATCAAAAGGCATGGGGATCATATTTATATTTCTCCTGTGCCGTACTTAGCTCAAAATCATCGGTCCTAAAAGGAAATGCGGGAAGGTCGATTTTATTGACGAGGTCCAAGGTGCCAGGATTGTCGGACCAGGCATAACGCACATATTTTGGTTGATCTAAACCATCGGCATATACCGTTACTTCGTCGGTACCAGAAATATAGGCTTTCGCCCATCTGAATTTTCCATTTTCCCCAGCAATGGAAAAACCTCTTAAATAACCATATTTATCCAGATTTTTTAAAGCACTTTGATAGATATCAAACTTTATTCTAATCGTTTTCCCATCAATGGTCTGGCTCAAATATTTTGGGCCTTTTCTCATGGGTGCCCCATAGTCGTGGTGCATCGCCAACAGTGCTAACCTTCTGCCAACTTCCAATTTATTGTGAGGGTGAATGTCATTGGCATCACCAATATCAATAGCAGTTGCAATATCTACATTGCGCAGTTTGGTAGCATTCATCTGTGATTCGCGGATTTCTGCCCATTTGCTGTTTCCCGGGATACTGTCCTCTGCCTTATAATTGGCCAGTTGCACAACAAAAAACGGCATCTCGGGGTTCTTCCATTTTTCGCGCCAGTCGACGATCATTCCCTCCAGCAACTGTTCGTACTCTACGCCCCTGTTCTCGTTAGATTCCCCTTGGTACCAGATGACCCCGGTAATCGACAATTTTTCCAAAGGTGCAATGCTTCCATTGTACAACAATAGTGGGTGCGAAAACATGCTCCCATTAGGAACCTCAGGTCTTGGAAACTTTTTAGCATTGATTACCCTTCCCTTTTTGTATTTCCATTTTCCTACTAGGATAGGGTTTCCCCAAAATGCACTGGTATATATACCACCCTTGCCGCCTACATCAAAGACCCTAATTGCAATTGTATTTCCTTTAGCCCGTAAAAAAGCTTTGGGAACCGTATAATTCCTAAAATTGCTATTGCCAAAAGTCTCCCCAACCTTGTGTCCGTTGACCCAGGTGATATCGTAGTCATCAATTTGATTGAGATGTAGTTGCAGGTCGCTTTTCAACTGGGAGGAATCCAAATCGAAGGTCCTTCGGAACCAAAAACTACCGTCATGATCCGGAAACCCAAAATCTTCCCAAAATGCCGGTAGGTCAACCGTCTCCCAATCGGAATCATCAAAATCATTGTCATACCATTTTCCGTCCAGTCCCGGGCCTTTAAGGTAGTATTTCCTATCCCATTGTTTTCGATAGGTCTTAAAATCTTTGTCCAGGGTCGCAAAATCTTTGTCTGTTTTTTTGATCGGCCCCGTCACTTCATCAAATTGGGACATTTTTTCCAGTGCACCCATGCTCATCCATGTCTCAATAGCAGTTGCTCCCATATTACTACTGATCAGCCCAATGGGTACATCCTGTCTTTCCACCAGTTCCCTCCCAAAAAAATATCCAACAGCACTAAAGTTCCCTATGGTTTCTAAATTGGTCTCCGTCCAGGTAGCAGATACAACTTCGTTCCGAGGCAAATAATCGATGTCGACACCTATGGAACATAACCTCAACTTTGGCTGGACTACTCGTGAGGAATCCTTTTCCTTATAACCTAGCATGTTGAGCGTAAACTGCATGTTCGACTGGCCTGCACACAGCCATAAATCACCGATCAGGACGTTTGTCAGTACTTTAGTTTCTTTTCCTTTAAAAGTTAAGGTATACGGACCACCGGCCGACAGCGGATCCAAGGTCACTTTGAACTTTCCATTCTTACCTACCTTGACCGTGTGACTTTGATCTGCTATGGAAACAGAAAGTGTTTCCAATGGACTAGCACTACCTTCTATTGGAATAGACCTGTCCCTTGGCAATACCATGTTGGATTCAAAAATCTTCGGAATCTCTATCTGGCCCACAACCAAACTTGGCAGTGATAAAGCGATTAGAAAAAGTAAAATAGAATTTTTCATTGCAAGTTTTATTGATTTCGGACTCTCCAATTATTTCTCGATTTTCCAGCTTCTTTCAATTTCCTCCAATGTTTTTCCTTTGGTCTCGGGAATAACCTTTACTGCAAAGATCAAAAGGAGAATTGCGTTGAAGGCGAACAGCCAAAAAGTATATCCCGCTCCGATTCTTTCCAATAGAACTGGGGTGAACTGTGATATTAGCCATACTCCGATCCACAATACCATAATGGAGAGCGACATAGCAACACCCCTACTTTTAGTCGGGAATATTTCCGATATCAAGACCCATGGAATCGGCCAGCAGCCAAGGGCCCGATGTTAGCCCCATTTGGAATAAGATACCTATTCCCAGTAAACAAACGATCATACCGGATACGCCCCAGATCAACAGGGTACGTCTTCCCAATTTATCGATATATTTAATGGCCACAAATGTAAAGATCGTATTTATGACCCCAATGATCACAGTCTGCATGAGTGCGGAATCAACTCCAAATCCAGCTCCCTTTAAAATCTCCGGGGCATAATACATGATAGCGTTGATCCCGGTAATTTGGGAGAACAGGGCCAAAAATATCCCAATGATCATGGCAACGCGCAATCCGGGGGCGAACAATTCCCCCAAAGTACCTTTTTCATGTCCAAGAGCCGCCTTTATCTCCCCGTGGACCTTTATGGCGACCTCTTTGGAATTTATCCTGGACAAAATATCCAGCGCTTCGGCATCCCTCCCTTTTTTTGAAAGCCATCTGGGGCTTTCGGGAACGAAGAACAGGGCCAGCAGGAACAGTACGGCCGGAATGGTCTCTGAACCCAGCATATAGCGCCAACCCATATCGATGTTCCATTGCTCGGTATTGAATCCTGCGATCATGTAATTAGCGAAGAAAACAATATTAATCCCTACGACAATGGCCAACTGGTATAAAGAGACCAACATTCCTCTTTTATGGGCAGGCGCGATCTCCGAAATATACAAGGGGGAAAGCATCGATGCCGCCCCCACTCCCAGACCACCAATGATACGCGCGACGACCAGTTGTGTAAAATTGGCCGCTACAGCACAGCCAATAGCCGATATTGCGAATAAAAAAGCGGTTATGATCAAGGTTTTTTTTCTTCCTATCCTATCGGCAATATACCCGGCGATGGCCACCCCGATAATACAGCCCAAAATCGCCGATGAAACCGCCCAACCTTTCATAGTTGAATCAAGTCCGAACTTGATTTCCAGAAAACCTATAGCGCCAGAAATTACCGCAGTGTCGTAGCCGAACAATAGTCCCCCAAATGCACCAATAAGGGTTATCATTACTAGGTAGGTCGATTTTTTCATATTAAAATTTATTAATTAAATTATGTTGATCAGTAATTAGGTTTTAAATCTTTTAAAAACCTTTGTTAAAACCTAGTATCACAAAAATCAGGCTTTACATTGGACTGTATTACTTTAGCAATTTCATTGCCCAGATTTATCATTGTGTATTCTCCAGCAGCGGAAGGCACCACAAAGGTTTCAGCAAAATTGATAATTATACTTCTTTGTCCTGTGATAATCTTTATCTGAGAACCTTCTACCAAGTTTAGAATATGGCACTGATTTTTGGTCTTAACCTCAATTCGGTTGCTAAATTCAAATCGATGAATTTCATAAAAATGCTTCTGGTGCGTTGGCAGAAGTAAGGTCTGCCAATCATCTCCTTTTTCTAAAACCCTTTCCTTCGAGATATATTCGTCCACTACTTTATCACCTTGACAGTCGAAATTTACATTTTCCATACCTCGTTCAATATTTAATGGCCTAGGCTGTCCATCAAGATCGAATCGCATCCAATCATACATTTTGAATGTGTATATATAAGGCGTACTGCTAATTTCGAGCACTAGGTTGTTCTTTCCCGAACAATGTATGGTGCCATGGGGAATCAAAAAAAGATCATGCTTCCTAGCGGGAAGAACTTGAACGAAATTTGAAACATCTATCGCTTTTGATTCTTCATTACTCATTACCAAAGCTCCGTGAAATTCCTCCTTGTCCACCCCTTCCTTAAAACCCAGATACACTTCGGCATCCGGGGCTGCATCCAAAATATAATAAGTTTCATCTTGGGTGAACCTTTCAGAAAAATTCTTCCTGATATATTCCGGGGTTGGATGGCACTGTAAAGAAAGATTTGTTCCATTGAAGGTATCCAAATAATCAAATCGAATGGGGAAATCCGTTCCAAAGGTTTCGGCGGCGGCGCCCAGCATCGAGATGTTATCATAGTATTGTAGCATATCGAAGGAAATCTCAAGCCGTGTCCCATTAGCCGAAAGTACAATTCCGTTCTCCGGTGCAATCAGTTCAAACGACCAGGCATAGTTAACGACATCCTGCGTGAGATCTTCGAATTTTTGTTTTATCCAGTCCCCTCCCCAAACGCCCGGAGAGAACCATGGTCTTGGCCTAAAGGCATTTCGCAAAATTTCTTTCATGCCATTTCTGACGGTTTTGCCCGATGCCCAAGTAATATCTCCCAAGAACTGTCCGTCTACAAAGTAGTCCACACTTTTTAGGATGCTGTTTTTATGCCTATTCAATAAAGGCCAGTCCACGTAGAACATTCTTTTGTATTGAGGCTTTGGTGGCAAAACCTCATCCATACCCAAATTGAAAATATGGCCAGATCTAGATCGATATTGGATTTCGTTTTTGGGAACATCGATATTAATTAATTTAGCGTTCCAACCGGCAAGCGCAGCACCGGGACCGTACAAAATATTTAGGTTATCCGAATTCCCTTTTATAGCATCGAATTTTTCCTTGTCAAATAGGTTTTCCAAATTAAATGGACACAGACGGCCAAAGACCGCATCATCGCCTCCCAGGTAAGGTTCAACAATTCGGCCAATTGTATCAACATCCTTTAACGCTGCAATTACAGACCAAGTAACAGGATTCGATCCAATCAGTTTTAATTCTTTGATAAGAGCCGACATAAAATCATTCCAATATACACCTATATACCCATCAATAACTACATTCTTATATTTTGAAATCTCTTTTGCCAAACTTTTATAGCCTTGGAAGATGTCTCCCTTTGAAATATGAAAATCAGGATATATATCGTAGGTTGTACTCGGTGTGCTATCGGCAACTATTGGCATCAATGGTTGAAGGGTTTTTCTCTTCCTACCGGTATTCTGTGTTCTAGAAATCTGTTCAAGAGCCACACCCAAAATGGCAGAATTTTCGGCATTATTGGCCACCAAAACTACCGGAAGATTACTATCAAGCCTGGCTGCAAAAGAAGTTCTGAAAAGTTCAAAACTCTTTGTGACATTGCCCCCCAAGATCAAATGACTTGTCTCGAAATCAGCAAGTATGGGAGTCAGAAATTCTCCCAAATTATCTCCAAATTCATCAAAAATGTTTTTTGCTATTTGAGAGTCCAGTGCCTTTTCGGCAATTAACTTAACATTATTGATCTCTTGGCCAAAAATCTGTTTGTACTTATCCAAGAACCATTGAGTGCCCAACCAGTCTTCAGCTCTTTTCCCTTTAAAAGGATAATCAAAAACTTGTCCGTTCCCAGGAACCTTTTCTCCTGTACTAACGACTTTCCCCGCGGCCATAAAACCCGAACCGAATCCCGTACCTAAAGTAATTCCAACGATATTTCCACTATTGAGTCCTTTTATCAAGGCCTCACCCAACAAAAAACAACTGGCATCGTTCATAAAAATAATATCGGTCGGTCGGTCGATGTAATCACTCAAATTACTCCACAAATATTGTCGCAGGTCAACTCCAAAAATGCTATCATACTTGTTACATTTAAGGATCTTGGATATCCCTCTGTCATAGTCGAAGGGACCGGGCATGGAGACACCTATTCCCAATATTGGATCATGGAAATTCTGTAAACATTTTTCAATACACCCCACTATGGCCCTCAAGACCGGCATCATAGCTCCTCGGCTATCTATTGGAGTCCTAACTTTGCTATTCTCTACTATTTTACGGTTCTGGACATCAACAATTGCGGCAGTTAAATGACTCCCTCCAACATCAATTCCTAAACTGTAATGTTTATTCATACGATATTTTAAAATTCACTTTTTTTATTTTTAGTCCCCTACCCTTCTTTCTATTCCTTTTTTAACGTCCATTTGATGGATCCATCCTTGGGAATGGTAATTGATCTTGTGGATTGTGACATATACCCTTCTCCGCGATACATCTCTATTTTTCTACTCCTTCCATCCGGCAAGGTCAAAATTCCATGATCCACAAGGGCCGGAGCTGTTATATTTTTAGCACCTTTAGCACTATATCGATACACTAAGAGGCTGTCGTTGTTCTGTGCTGCCAAAATGAGGTTGTCTTTGGATCTTGAAAGTCTTGCCAATGCCCGTGCATCACCAGGGACGAAAAATCCATTATCACGAAAGTCCGATGGGGTAAAGTCGCCCTTGCCATTTCCTGAGAGCAATAACCCTTTAAAGCCGTCATACCGACCGTAATCTACCTGGGCATGATAAAAGTTACCGGATAATAGCGCGTCCAGATTTCCATCTAGATTATAATCCGCGATCGAGATTCCCATAATAGGGGACAATTGAGCCTGATAAGGCAACGGGTGGACCTTAAACTTGCCATTGCCCAAGTTTTCAATATATATACTCCGCAAATTATTACATACCAGCTTTAAGGTGGAGGTCATCATCTCTTCTGGAACTATGTCTGTAATTTCGGCGTTTGCATAATCCTCATAAAAAACAAACTTTTGTTTAATAAGGTTCATTTGATCTGCCAATAGATCACGGGTTACAAAAGGAAAGCTTCTGTATTTCCCGTCCTCATCCCGTACAAAAGTGGTCAAAATCGGATCTTTCCTCCCGTCTTTGTCAAAATCACCAAGGTACAGTCGTATTGGTCGCTCCGGACTAGCCCTGAATTCTGAATTTTCACCGAGATTACCAACTATATAATCAATGTCTCCATCATTGTCGAAATCACCTCCAATTATGCTGTTCCACCATCCATAGGTGTTTTCTATTTCTATTTTTTCAGAAAGGTCTCCGTTGTTATTCTTATAAATGGTCACCGGCATCCATTCGCCAACAAGCGCCAAATCTATTTGGCCGTCATTATCAACATCGGTCCACAACGAGGACGACACCATTCCCAACCTGTCCTCTCCTAAAACCTCTTTACATACATCTCGGAACTGGCCTCCTTGGTTCCTCAGCAAATAACTTTTAGGAGACATCCCATATTCTCCGGGTACCACCCTTCCGCCAATAAAAAGGTCCAACTGCCCGTCGTCGTCAAAGTCTGCAGCCGAGACGCAAGCAGTACTCGATTCCATTTTAGGCAATGCATCTACGCTTCTCGTAAAATGTCCCTTTCCGTTATTTATATACAAACGATCTTGGTAGTTGCTCTTGTCGTTTTCAAATTGGTTGCTGCCACTTACCACATATAGGTCATTATCCCCGTCTCCATCGACATCTAAGAACAAAACACCCAAGTCTTCGTAATTTCCATCCATGGCCCAGGGAATAGAGTCGAAAGTCCCGTCTGGCTTTTGTTTTAACAACTTTCCAGGGAAGGTATACGAACCACCAATAAACAAATCATCCAACCCATCTCCATCAACATCGGCTACAGCAATAGAAGGGCCATCATTGGAAAATTTATGAGGCAATAGTGGTTCGATTCGATAATCCGAATAATCTAGTTCCTTATGTAAGTAATCTAAATTAATGTTTGTGACCTTATTAAAAAGGGACTTTTTTGAAGATACCACTTTTTCCGATTTTTGTTCCGCATCGCGATAAGCAACCCTTATGCTGGAATTGGCGGCAAGTTGCGGCAGCACTTGACTTTTCCCATCGGGCCAGACCACTTTAAGACTGTCAATACTAGCGTACTTCCCCAACCCAAAATTCACCTCTGGTGGAATTGAGGATTGAAAGCCACGTGTAGGATAATTTTCAATAAATTGGAACTTACTATCGTGATAAGCCCACACTTTTGATCCTATCCCAAATGGATTATTTTTTGAACCGTCGAATTTTACATTTAAATATCCATGGGTTGATTCCTGATCATTTGCAGTATTTTTTAATAGGGTCGCTTTATCATTGATATTGTTGACCACCACGTCTAAATCGCCATCATTGTCCAGATCTGCATAGATCGCTCCATTGCTAAACCCTGGATTCTTAGGTGCCCATAAGGTGGACACATCCGAAAATTTCAGATTACCATCGTTTCTGTAAAAAAAATTCTGCGTGGCCACCTCGGGCAAGCGGATAATACTTGACAAATAAAGACTATCTGCCTGTTCTTTGGTACGAACACTGGACTGCCGCCTCCGATAGTTGATAAAATCAAGATCGGTCATGTCCTTTAAATAACCATTTGTTACATAAAGGTCCTTTTGTCCGTCGAGGTCAAAATCTGCGAAGAGTCCGGCCCAACTCCAATCGGTACTACTAATTCCGGAATATTGTCCTATCTCTCCAAAATATGTTACCCCATTTTTGATGCCTTGATTCAGTTGTAGGGTATTTCTCATATACTGGTGCTCATAGCCCATCTGAATCTGATAGTAGAAAAAGTCGTAACTGGGTTTGTTCAACATTTTCTTTCTTCGGAAATTGGTAGAAGGCAACATGTCCATTACCAAAATATCTGTCAGACCGTCGTTGTTGATATCGGCTAGGTCATTACCCATGCCATTATGACTTTGATGACCGATAGAATTGGCAATCTGATTAGTAAAAGTACCGTCGCCATTATTTATGTAGAGAATGTCGTTGGAGACGAAATCGTTGGATACATATACATCGGGCCAACCGTCCTGATTAAAATCGCTTATACCGACCCCTAGACCAAAACCTTCGATCAAGATTCCTGCCTCACGTGAAACATCGGTAAAAGTGGGATGACCATTGGGGCCAATGCCATCATTTCGGAATAATTTATCAGTATTGGGCGATTCTCCGTTTAACTTTTTACTTTTTGGAGTGTTGAGACCTTCTAACTGATGCATATGGTTTAAAAGGTACATGTCTAGGTCTCCGTCTCCGTCATAATCAAAAAATGCTGCCTGCGTGGAATAAGAATCATCTGCCAATCCATAGACTTCGGCCTGTTCCTTAAAAGTGCCATCCTTTTGATTGATATACAGTAAATTTCTTCTTTTTATAGCATCTGGAGAACCCGATCTACACACATAAATGTCGAGCCAACCATCGGCATTAATATCTACCATTGTAGTACCCGAGGACCAACCTACTGAAGCTAAGCCCGCTTTCTCGGTATTGTTCTCAAATTTAAGAGCTCCCTTGTTAATGTATAATTGGTTACTAACTTGGTTTCCGGTAAAAAACAGGTCTATTAGACCATCATTATTGACGTCTCCAGCAGCAACCCCGCCTCCATTGAAATAATAGTTGTAGTCGAGAATATTTAAATCCCCGTCGAGCGACAGCTCATTTGAAAAATCCAACCCAGAATCGGCTGCGGAAACTTCCGAAAATAATCTGTCGGTCTCGTTATTATTTTCCGTACATGAAAAAAAGCACAAGAATAGAAAAAATATGAATTGTTTTATCCTTCTCATTGAATTTCCTTAGTGCCTAATGGGTTGTTCCACCCGTCTATTCCTTGCCCCAGTCCTTATTGGGCTTTGGTCCAAGCACAAGGTTTAATTGCCCTCCTTTTTGGTATTCCGTGTGTGTAAACCAATACGTTTCCAAATTCTGACCGTTCAAGCTAGCACTTTGAATATACATGTTTTCGGCAGAATTGTTCTTTGTTGTTATCTTAAACTCCTTTCCCTGATAGTACTTTGGATCCAAGGTGATGGTGATCTCATCAAAAACTGGGGCAGTAAGTTCATACCTCGGCTCTAAAGAATTGTTTCCCTTAAGGCTAAAGAGTCCCATGGACATTAAGGAGCTTACGCCTCCCATTTGACCCTGATCCTCATCATGGCCCCCATATCCTTTATCTACCGTTGTGCCCCCATAGGCCTGCTCATTGACTTTGCGTACCCAGTACTGACTTAACCAAGGCTTACCGGCATGATTGAAAACATGAGCATTAGAACAACCAGGTTGGTTTGCATAACTCACATAACCACTGCCGTAGCCAAAGACAAAATCTTCAGGTTCTGCCTTTTCAAAGGCATAATTGAGCTTATCACAAAGAACATCTTCGCCTCCCATCATTACGGCCAACTCTTTAATTCCATGGGAAACCGACCAGGTACCCTGCCACGAATTGGCTTCTATCCATCCTTTACCGCTCAAGGGATCATCAGTTGTCCACCGGCCATTCTCGTCCTTAGGAAAAATGAGATTTTGTTCAGGTCTGAATAGTTTTTTCCACCCATCCGATCGATTCATAAAATAATTGTAATCCGATTTTTTACCTAATTTTTTGGCCATTTGTGCCAGGGACCAATCTTGGAAGGCCCATTCCAAAGTCTTGCCGGCATTCCCAGGGCACCAACCGTTATCAATATAAAACTGGAGCTCTTCAGGGGTATCGCCCATCATACCGCCCGGCATATGGTTTTGCTTGGCCAACGTGAACAGCCTTTTGGGATCGGTCTTGGTCATCAAGCCCTTCATATACGTGCTAACCAGCAAATTTGTGGCAGGGCAACCCGTCATGATATAAGAGTAACCACCAGCAATAGGACCGCGGGGCAATAATCCGCCATTCTCGGCATATTGGGCCAAGGAAGCCGAAAAATTATCCATAATATCCGGCCAGGCCAGGCCCCAAACAATGTTAAGGTTCCATTGCGTAAGCCATAGGGCATCAAAATTGTACATATTGAATTTAGCGTTGCCAAGTTTATCCTTTGGTAGTGTTCGTACCTTCAAGTTTGCCTTTGTGAAATTGGCATAGCGTTCTCCCTGTGTATAATCGGGATAATCTCCACTAACATCGTTCAAGATTCGACGTCCCAAAAGCACATGCCACAGATCGGTATAGAACTTAACTTTTTGGTCGTAAGAACCTCCCTTTACCTTGATCTTGCCCAATTTATCGTTCCAAACCGACAATGACTTTTCCTTATACTTTTCAAAGTCCCAGTGCTGTGCCTCGGCCTGCATATTTTTTCTCGCATTTTCTATGGATGTATAGGAAATGGCAATTTTCATTTGAATCTGATCTCCTGCCTCGACATCATACTTGGCCGAAACACCTACGGTAGGAGCGTTCCAATAACTTTGGGTAACACTGGGGAACACGATGGAATCCCTTCTGGTCATCTCCGAAGTACCTTTGATATCCTGTATATTTGGCAGTACTTCTCTTTCGTTCCATCCATCAAATGATTTAAATGGTTTGTCGAATTGGACCACGAAAAAAATCTTGACGTTTTCGGGGCCACCCCAAAACCGCCCGGAAGAGTCAAGGGAACCCTCAAACCCGGTATCGCCGACTTTTTTAACATCCGCATTGATCATAGTCGTATTAGCAAGATATCCTCCCAAATTGGTCAAAATATTACCCTCGTTCTTTTCAGTAAATTTAAACCTATAAATCGTAGTACGTTCGGTACTGGTAAAGTCTGCCCAAACCTTATAATCTTCCAAGAACACCCTTTGATAGCCAGGTACGGCAATTTCATCATCGTGGCCAAAGGCCGATTTCCAGCCCTCGTTACCCTTGGTGGGATCCACTTTTCCGGTGGTAGGCATAACCTGAACAGCAGATAGGCACCAGCCGTGAATCTGTTCAAATCCCAATATTTCAGTAGAGTTGTAATTATATCCGCCCCCATACTGGTTTTTGTTACGAGTAATAGGTGCAGCGGCCGTCATGCCCATTGGCCTGGCACCCGGAGTGAAGAATATGTGTCTGCCCTTGGCCGATTCAATAAAAGGATCTACCCAGGTAAGAGGTTTATTATCGTCCCTAGCTGCAAAAACCTCGATTTCCGAAAGACCCATTCCTACACCATCGGCATCGGTCACATCAAATCGGACCCATGATATGTTTTTGGCAGGAAACGTAACCAGCTTAGGGGCTCCATCGTTAGCAATGGCTACCACGGAAATCTTACTGCCATCACTGAATGACAAGGTGCCACTGCCAATATGTGTCCCAAGGCCCGGACGGTCATAAAGGATTATTTTTTCTATAGATCGAGTGCTGGGCCATTCCAATTTCACCCATGGTAGCTCTAAATACCCCCAAGCCTCTTTACCCCCATCACTCGCCCATTCGCCTAAACCATCAGTACGAATAATCCCATCTACTACGTTCTCAACAGGCATTTCCTTTCGTTCTGTGGAAGCCGATACCTTGGCTTCCGATGCAATGTTCTGAGCCTTCACCGCCAAAGTAGAACCTAACAGTCCATAAAAAAATGTAATCCAGGTCTTTTTTAATCCTATCATATATTATCTTATTTCAATATCCTCAGGAATAAGGCGATTTCGTATTCCTAGTATCCGGGATTTTGTTCTAATTTTTTATTGATATCCCTTTCCCGTTGTGGAATAGGCAACAATTCATTTCTTGGCTCGGTTACTTGGGAATCTGGCTTTGCAAGTTTTACTTTTTCCGCTAGCTTTCCGAATCTTACCAAATCGAACCATCGGTGTCCTTCCCAACATAATTCCAGTCTTCGTTCGTGTAAAATTGCCGATTTGAAACTGTCGTAGCCCATGGCGGTCAAATCAGGTAGCACGCCGGGTCTTTCCGCCCCATCAGCAAATCGAGCTCTTCTTCTTACCTGATTTATAGCATCCAAGGCGGCAGGTGTAGAACCTTGGTTGATTTCATTCAGTACCTCGGCATACATCAAAAGTACCCCCGCATAGCGAACTAACTGTAAATCGTTCTCTGTGTTGTTAACGAGCGGTTCTGCCTCCCGATCCCAATATTTGATCATTTGGGGCCCTCCAAAATCAACGACCTTGCCCTTGATAATATCCTGGGTCATAAAATCCACTTCTTTTCTTCTGTCTTGATCTTCAAAAGCGTTATATAAATCCAGAGTGGGTGACTCCAGTCCACCGCCGTTTGGCTGTCCACCATATACCCCCCCCGGCAGGGTTCTAAAAACCAAATGTCCACCTTCCCAAAGGGTAGAGTTAATGTCGTTCCCCATCAAAAAACTAATAGAAAAGACCGATTCTTTACCATCATTGTTTGCTATCTTAAATACGTCGGCATAATCTGCCCAAAGTCCAAATTGTCCAGAATTGATAATTTCTTCCAATTTGGATTTTGCTAGTGGATAGTCTGAACCCTGTTGCAATGCCGCCGTAGCAATATAGGCTTTAGCAGACCAAGTTGTAGGTCTACCTTTATCATCTCCGGTTTGAATTTCAGGCAGTTTACTTTCTGCCTTGCCCAAGTCATCAAAAATCTGGGCATAGACATCAGCTTTCGGAGATCTTGGCAAGTAGGCATCCGATTCAAACTTTTTAGTAGGTTCTAATTGCAAAGGCACATCTCCATAAAAACGGACTAATTCAAAATAAAGCAGTCCCCTCATAAAATATGCTTCTCCCATTAATTCATTCTTTAGTGCCTCGTCCATATCTATATCAGGAATATGGATAATTGCTAAATTGGCTGCATTTATGGATAAATAAATATTTGACCATATTTGTGAAACCACTGCATTTTCGGGGGTAAGCACAAATTTGCTCATCTCATCAAAAGGACTACCGGGTATGTTTTCCTGTCCATTATCAGACATCACGGCATTCGCGGTCCAATAATTGGCAAAATAAAATCCATTAGCATTGGGAGCAGAATCGAAGGTGCCACCCAAATGACCATAAATACCATTTATAGCCAAAAACGCATCCTCTTTGGTCTGGTAGAAAGTATCTTCGGTATAAAAAGTCTTAACTTTTTCATCCAATACGTTATCACAATTTAAGAATAGTGATATGATGACCAACATCAATATTTTTTTGGAATTTCCTTTTATTTTCATGACGGTATTGTTTTTTCCAGTTTAAAAGTTAAGGTTCAGTCCCATTAAAATAGTTTTGGATGCAGGATATCCTCCATAGTCGGCCCCGGCACTAAGGGCATTACTTTGGCCGCCCCAACTTACCTCAGGATCCACTCCACTATAGTTTGTGAATGTATAGAGATTCTGGCCTGTAATATAAACTCTTACTTGATTGATATTTGCACTGGCGAGAAAATCCGATTTGATGGAATATCCCAAGGTAACCGATTTCAACCTCAAATAAGATCCATCTTCGACATAATTGGAAGCAAATGGTGCATTCCGAGGGGCATTGGAAGCTCTAGTATAGGTGTCACTTGGATTTTGAGGTGTCCATCGATTTGCAAAAGCCTCTAACATTACGTTGCTCATCCCGTTTAAATTTTCCAAATTGACCCGATTAAAATTCACTATTTGATTGCCATGGACACCGTTTACAAATATATTAAGGTCAAATCCCTTCCAAGAAAAGGAGTTATTCATTCCAAAGGTCCATTCGGGGATCGGATTTCCTAGAAAGGTCCGGTCGTTATCGGCACTAATGATGCCATCCCCGTTAAGATCTTTGTACTTGCGTTCTCCGGGAACAAGTTGATCAGTGGGGAACAAGGGAGTGTCTTCCTTAGTGTTATCCAATTGGATGATCCCATCAGCAACATATCCGTAAAAAGCACCTATCTCACCGCCCTCAACCAATAATTGCCAATTTTGAATCCCATTAACTTCCGATCCGGTAGGAATATCAACCAAACCGGCTAAATCTGTAATTCTATTTTTATTATACCCCGCTGTTAAATTAGTGTCCCATGTGAAGTCACCTTTAAAATTATTACTGTTAATTGACAGTTCAACCCCCTCATTTCTAACTTTTCCCACGTTGACCAAGGAAGAGAAGTAACCAGTTTGATATGGCACTGGGAGCTCTAACAATAAGTCGTTAGTATTTTTGCGATAGACATCAACAGTAATTCCTAATCGCTCATTAAAGAAACCCAGATCCACTCCTATATTGGTCTGTGACGTCTCTTCCCACCTAATATCGGCATTGGATGGAGTTCTAGGCAGTTGACCCACTACTGGAGTCCTGTCAAAAACGTGATATGTGGGTATGTAACTAGACTGCGACCTATAACTTCCTATTTCTTGATTTCCCGTAACCCCATAGCCCAAACGCAATTTCGCATATACGCTGGAATCTCGCATAAAATCCTCATTCGAGGCGTTCCATGCAAAAGCAGCAGCTGGAAAATATCCAAATTTATTATCGGTCCCAAATTTTGAAGAACCATCCGCTCGGAAGGAAAGAGTCAAGAGATAACGGTTGTCATAAATATAGTTGGCACGGGCAAAATAGGAAAGCAGTGAAGATTCATCTAATGTGGAACTTACGCCTGGCACAACTGCACCCGCAAAAGTATTTGCCCCAAAGTTTTCTGTAGGTAAACCTAGCGCATTAGCTCCGATACCCTCAATTTGAAAATTTTGAATTGAAGTCCCTATTAATGCATTTAACTGATGGACCTCCTTAAAGGTATTCACATAATTAAAAGTGGTTTCGGCCAAAAGGCTTGTTGAAACCCGTTTAGCCTTACTTGCATAAGCACCGGGGGAGTTACCAAAATCAAGGGCTTCCGGCTTAAATAATGACTCTTCGTTGAGGTTAAAGTCCGCACCCAACGAGGTTTTCCAAATCGTATTCTTTGCAATCTCATATTTCAGTGCCAGGTTTTCCAGCACACGTGTTGTGCGTCCCGTACTGTTTGCCATATTTAGATAAGCCACAGGGCTTACAAAATCGTGTACGTATTCATTATTATTACTTACATCGTTTATAAATGTTCCATCATTCTGAACTACGAAATCACCTTTTGTATAATTTCCTTCAGGATCAAAAACCGGTAATAAAGAGCTCATTGTATAGGCTCCAGTAACAGCACTACTCTGTTGCAAGCCTCCAGGAGTATCGGTCCTAGCAGAGACATAATCACTCCGGTTTAAGCTAATGGAATTTTCTATCGAAAATCTTTTGGTCACATTAGCATCTAAATTGATACGCAGATTGTAGCGTTTAAAATCGGTCGTGACGATAGTTCCCTCCTGATCCAGATAGGACCCGGAAATGGAGTATCGAATATTCTCGTTCCCACCCCTGATCGAGAGATCGTGACTAATGGTCATGGCAGTTCTAAAAATTTCATCCTGCCAATTGGTGCCTTCGCCCCAAGCGGATGGGTCTGTATAAGTGCGAGGGTCTTTGCTTCCATTGTAAAGAGCCTCATTATAATAGAATGCAAACTGACTTGCATTTAACAAATCCAACTTTTTTCTGACATTACTTATTCCGGCATAGGTATTATAACTGATTTGAGACTTTCCCTCTGCACCTCGTTTGGTTGTAATGATGATTACTCCATTGGATCCTCGTGAACCGTAAATTGCAGTTGCCGATGCGTCTTTTAAAACATCAATAGATTGAATATCGCTTGAACTCAATGAGGATAATGCATTCAGCGCAGGGCCTTCGGAAATCCCGGCAGATAGTTGAGAACTGTTGTTGTCTACCGGAAAACCATCAATTACATATAATGGCTCATTACTGGCATTAATGGAATTGCTTCCTCTTATCCGCACCGATGTAGCAGCACCTGGCTGACCTGAAGTTTGAGTCAACAATAATCCCGAGACCCGGCCTTGAACAAACTCATCGGCAGTGGTCGCCTTTGCAGAGGTAAGGTCATCTGCATTTATCGTTGAAATGGCTCCTGTCAGGTCTTTCCTCGTAGAACTTCCGTACCCAATTACCACTACTTCATCCAATTTCGAAGCATCTTGTTCCAGAGCTATATTGATTTCTGTTTGAGTACCAACACGGACTTCTTCAGTCTTAAATCCCTGATAACTGAACACAACGACAGCATCACTTGAAGGCACCTGTAATGTATAATTTCCATCAAAATCCGTCGAAGTTCCTACCGACGAATTTTTGATAAGCACGTTGGCACCTGGTAGTGGCAGTTTGTCGTCCACTGCCGATACAACACCTTTAATGGTTATGCTCTGGGCGTTCACATAAAAGCTCCCTAGTATGGCAAACAACAATGTTAATCTTATCACTTTAAATTTCATTGTTCTGTTTTTTAGTTAGTTGATACAATTAGGAATAATCTGGAAGGCCTCCCCAGTATCGGGATTGTTTACGATGATATCGCCTGTAGCATTGGTAAAAGTAAATGAGAGGGCTGTGATATCGGCATCTAAAGACAGGTCGAAAAATTGTTTTGGCCAAATAGTAATTTCCCAAAAATCCGTTCCTATATTCTTTAACATTGTTCCGGAACTTTGATCACAAACCTCGACCGTTGTACCGTTGGCCGTAACGGTTCCACATAAATATATTTGATCTGCACCCATCAGTGGCGTAGGATCTCCTTGCAATCCTTTGGTGGCGTCAAAACGGATTTTTATTATATCGTTAAAATTATGTTGTGCTGGCACCAAGACTACAGGGAAGGGCAACGGCCCACAAAGGTCTTTCAATGGATTGGAGCCTCCGGTAACCTCAAAACAATCGGGGAAGTTTATCCCTATATTGCCATCGGTTATCCCATATCCACTAGTTCCAACAACATATCCCAACTGTGTTTTCACATTCTGGTCACCCACGTTCATTGCAACTTGAATCTGGCCAGAAAAACTTACATTTTCTGTTCCTGAGACCAATCCATCCGAAATAAAGGCAACCCATTTGACCTTGCCATAATTATCGCCTATCCCTACCAAGTCCATCATTTGACTCGCATAAGTGCCATCTGGGGCCAGACTAAAAGTTCCGCTACCATTGTCCGAGGAATACAATGCCGATACTTTGGAAGTATCCCAATCCTCGGGCATCAATACACCTAAAATTACGTTATAGGCTGAGGACTCCGCTGGGACAACATCGACGTTAATCGCTACATCTATAGTTTCACCTATCGCAGCGGTATCAGGTTGCATAACACTCGAAATGGTAATACAGAAGGTTAGCATTAGGAATAAAAACGGGAGCAAGACTACTTTGAGTCGGCGCCCATTTATTTTATCTAGTACTTTTTTCATCTTGGTCATCATAGATTTACTTGCTGAGTTTATATTGATAAACATTCGCGGCACAGCCCAGGGTTATTTCCAGTGTCATTTTGGTCTCGCCACCAGAGAGCAGCGGTTTCAATAACTTGGCACTCGTGCCATCGGAAAAGTTGATGGTTGTAGGATATGTAGGATCATCGAATGACCATGACCCCGTTGTACTTGTTGTAACAAAAGGGGTTTTGGTGTCTGTCAAGGTAAAGTTGTTAGCATCCAAATCCATTGCGAAAGACTGGAAATCAAGCGCAGTAGTGATGTCTATTCCGTTCTGTGTCACTTGATCAATTTTCCAACTACCATTAATATCGGTCTTGACTTCAGTAAATGATTGAGGGTTGATCTCGGGGTCATCCTCACAGCCTACGAGTGCCATAAAGACCAACATACTAAATGTAAATACGTGTTTTTTCACAAGTCTTAATTTTTAAAATTACTGATTGCTATCAAGGCAAATATGGAAGCTCGGGCAACTCAAGGCTGCACGGCTCGCCTCCTATTAAGGTTATAAATATTGACTAAATTTGCATAAATACTGGAATGTTTAGACATTTATGTGACTGGGGTAATCCAGATATCTTTAAATACCGTTATCTTCTTAGCTCTACCGAATAGATAAAATTATCCGCTTTGTAATAACCAATATTGTACTCTAGGGCGGCATGACCACGATCTAAAACTAAGCGCTCTCTTTTTAAGATGGGGCTTCCCTCTGAAATATCAAGTTTTTTAGCCCGTTTTTCGTCCGCCAAAATCGCAGAAATTTCTTCTTTTGAAAATTCTGCATGAAAACCACATTTTTCTTGAATAATATCGTAGAGAGGTCTTGAATAATCATATTCATCCTTTAAAACCACTTTGGGATGAAAATAGGATACAAAATACACCTGCGGAGAAGTTTTATCGCCCCTGACTCTGGATATCCTAAATACTGGGGTATCCAGCTCTATCCCCAATTTATAACTTACGATTTTGCTCGAAAATACTTTTTTGAGCTCAAATTTATAATTTACCAAGGTTCTGCCCTGTTCCAGCATTTCTTTACTAAAACTGGCCCAACTATCCAATTTGGTAACAATCATATTCCGATTTACCTTGGTGCCAATACCTTTCTTCCTGACAATGATATTCTTTTCGGCAAGCCTGTTACATGCCTGTCGTACGGTGCTTCTGGAAACCCCCAAATTTTTTGCTAGCTCAACTTCTTTCGGTAATAGTTTTCCATTGGCGTAATCGGGAAGTTTTATAATGTTCATAAGCAACTCCTCCACTTGTATATGAAGGGGAACAACACTATCATGGTCCAACTGTCCTAATAAATTTTCAATTTCACTATGTTCGAACATATAAACAAATGTAACCAAATTTTCGGATTTCACAAATTTTTCCCAAAAATCTTAAGAGGTTCCCAAATTCATAAGGTAGATATTAGAGAATTAGCTTTCCACTTGCTATTTTAGATAGGAATCGATTTGATTTTTGACATACAGGTTATTCCAATATCATTATCATAGGAACCCTAATGAATTTCGGGCGGTAATAATCAACATTTACTTCATGAATCTGGGATACCTCAAGACTATTCACACAATAAGAAACTAACAATTTGTTATCCTCTATATATTGTGGATGTGCCATGGCATTGTACGTAATAATCCCATCCTTTTTGTTTGTTTGTTCGGTGGTATGATACAAAAGATGTTCATTTACCCAAGGTCCGGTTGGAGCATCAGCGATATAAGAATAAATATTTCCTGCCATCAAATCCTTTTCTTGCATTAGTAGCACATATTTATTTTTGTATTTAAAGACTGAAAATTGTTCGGGTACATTTTTATGTATACCCTTGAGTTCCACACTTTTCATCTCGTCCTGATTCCAATCGTTACCATCAAAGAATTCAAAATTCTTCAACTTATTGGTATCCGGGTCCATGATGGCGCGTGCCACATGTAGTGTAGCTCCATCCACACCACTATGCGAACCATAGATATAGACATAACTACCATCCTCTAGAATTGAATGCCCATAATGTACTCCGTTCTTGTTGGTATAAGGAAAATTTACCTGTGAGATTACTTCGTAACTATCGGGTTTTAACCGAAGGTAGTCAGTGCCTAGAAACTGAAACTTCCAACCTTCCTTGATCGATTCGTCATCAACAAATTTTGACATAAATACATGTAAGATACCATCCTGTTCAAACCCATGCCCTGGCCAATAGTACTCCTTAGTTCTTTCGCTGCCAATGGGTGCCAACATAGATTCAGGATTATCGAGTGTCCCCTTATAGATCGATTTCGAAGTGCCCTTTTTTATATCGACCTCGATAAAGGTATTGTTGATCATCTTGCAATTAGGATCCCGCTTTCCATCTTTGACTGGGGCCAAAAAGGAATCTCCCATCATAAAGATCGATTTCCCATTATCCAACGGAAATGAGATTACCCCATCTGCACCCGTCACCCCAAGACTATCCCTAATTAGGAGTTTTCCAAAATCCGGGTCTAATTGAACCTCTTGAGGTGCTTTTTGATTCACTGTTTTATTTGAAGGCTTATGGTCCTTGCAAGAAATAAAAAATACCATTGATAACAACAGAATTACTAAAAAGGAATTACTACTACGAGTTTTTAAAAATTTCATTCTATCTGGTTTTTAGTAAATTGAAGAAGTTTTAACAGGCTGGGTACCCAACTCCAATATAATATTTTGAGAGGGGGTTTTCCAGACCCTGCAAAGTGGTTTTTAGCGATATTGCTCTTCGGCTATCAGTCCCCATTGGATATGTGTAACCATCGCCTTTTATCTCAAACTCGACCTGTTTCCCCGTCTACTACCCTTATTTTAAAGTAATCGGTTTCATCAACTTTTTGCCACTCACAGGATGTAAAGAGAAAAAATAAGAACATAAAATAAACCACCCAAGTTTTTCCATATTGAAAGTATAATCGATTCTGCAATTTATCAGGATTGGCCATCGTAGATAAAATTATCAAATAATGAAATCTTTTCAGTTTACTAAACCGTTATGGAAATCTAGGATATTCATCAAATATAAGGCATAATAATTAGTATGTATGAACATATGAACATCAAATATAATATTACTATATTGACAATCATTTTAGTGATCAACGATTAAATTGACGCCAGGAGGATAATCGAATACCTTTAGCATAAATGCCTGACGTGTAGGTTTATTTTTTTCACAGAGCCAATGAAGTCGATTTTTCGGGGGTCAAATCATTAGGTGGAGAATATAACATAATTCTTTGGAAATAGTAGATTGAAATAAAAACAGTATTCAAAAAATAATCAATATGAATTTCATAAATGCGGTTTATGAAGAACTAATTAGTTTTTTTGGCATTACTCCCTTTTTGAAAGCTTTTCAATCTGGAAACTATGAATATTTAGCAACTTTTGACGGAGTGATGTCCTGCATTTTTCTGGCACTTCCGATACTGTTATTTGTTGAATTTATCATAGTTTTTCTTCGAGAAAAGCCCCAGTTAAAGACATACAAGATCAATTTTTTTATTATTGTTTTTAATAGATTTATCGGCCGGGTGCTTGCACTGGGCGTTATGATTTGGTGTATTGGCTTTTTTCAGCAATATGCGCTGTTTCAGACTTCCTATACTTGGTATTGGTTTATCTATGGCTACATAATATGGGAATTGGGTAGTTATATTTATCATTATTATGGACATAAGGTACGGCTGCTTTGGTGTCTACATTCACCCCACCATGCAGCGGAAGGCATGAATCTCTCCGTAAATCATGCCCATTTCTTTCTTGAGTCCCCCTATGCCGATTTTGTAAGGACAACCACTTGTATGCTGCTTGGTGTGGAACCCAAATTATTTTTTTCTATTCTAATTGTGGATATTACCTATTCCTCGTTTATACACGTGGGAGAGCATATATTAAAAAATGGGCGTTTGGGCTTCTTAAATAAATTAGTTTTGACTCCATCACATCATCGTGTACATCATGGCCGTAACCCCATCTATATGGATACCAATTTTTGTAATTTCTTGAATATCTGGGACAAAATTTTTGGTACCTATCAGGATGAAAGGATAGATGTTCCCATTCAATATGGAATTACCCGTGAGATGAATGCCGGTAATTTTTTAGATGTGTATTTTGGTGAATTTAGCGCCCTATACAAAGACGTAATAGCGGCACCTGGGTTTAAAAACAAACTGTTGTACATTTTTAAGCCTCCCGGATGGAGCCATACAGGAGAACATCAAACCGCATCATTAGTAAGAGGTAATTTTCTGGAACAGGAGCTTAAGACCAATTGAATCATTTATATTATTTCGGTATCCATTGTCATTGAAAACGTGTTCACCATGAAGTCTTTTAGTACATGGATTCCTTTACTTCCTATGTTAAAAATAGAATTTATTTCCGCATAAAAAATTCTTAAAATCGACAAGGTCGCTAAATGGCCAGACCTGCCAAAAAACATATAAAGATGTTGACGACTTGAAAATATAATCTCTACTAAATTTTTTTTGATTTTAAATTCTTTCAACTATTCATTCATAGATCGATTATCAAATTCCCAAATGCCATAAATTATAAGCAAAGGGAGGATCGGAGCGGAGGATTTCTGGCTTCCGCTGTGGCTCGGGAATTTGATAATCGATCTATTTCTGCTAAATGCATGGGGAATGGGCTGAGTGGATTGGGGAGCCTTATATTTTCAAATAAATACTGAAACAACAATAATGTTTTGGTTTTCCTGCAATAAAGTATCTTTTGATGGTTAAAAATAGCCGTCAAGCAAAATCAAAGTGCCAAAGGGGTCAGCTTGCCCAAGAATAATACCCAAAACTATCTCAACAAAGGGGGCAACTTGCTCCGAAATTTCACCAAACCAACTTCATAGAGGGGTCAGCTTAATCCAGTGTATCCTGGTAGAACCATTTTAATTGATGATACATTCCATGAATATGGGTAAATGATCAGAGATGGATCTAGCCTTTTCGAGATTTTCACAACCGCTGACGAAATCTATACTACCCGCCTGTACTATTTCGATTCCGGGCGTAAAATAAATATTATCGATAGGGTGACTGAGATAATCTCCATTATTGCATTTCGTTTTTAAGGTCGTACGCTGGTTCTGCAGGGCACTTTTAAAACCTATGTGGTATAGTGGTTTCCAAACGGCATGCTTTTCATCGAGATTGAAATCCCCAGCAATAAGGATCCGATCGGAATCCAGTCTTTTAGGATAATCGATAAAATGGATGATCTCTTCCTCGGGCTTGTCATAATATTTCCGTGAATGATAATTCACTACATAAAACGGATGGGATTTCCCTTTGATTTTAAAAGCTGCAACAAAAGGTTCGCGAAAGCAGAT
>CAJDXC010000006.1_pt1 | contig 24319 bp, 26 predicted proteins | sample 7391681 | NCBI WGS metagenome assembly CAJDXC01 (sample SAMEA7055742, study PRJEB34461) | soil metagenome | biome: terrestrial ecosystem; feature: Peninsula; material: soil | place: Antarctica | collected 2016 | reverse complement strand
AGCCTATCGGGGTTATAAAAAACGAGATCACAAAAACGATCAATAAAATATTAAGGACGGTCTTTCTTTTGATTTTCATCGAATTGATGATTTTTATACACATTCCAAATGGAAATACGGGAATTTTGGGAAGTTTATTTCTTCTTTTCCCAAGACAAAATTTTCAAGCATAGCCAAAGCTACGGTTTAAAATTTTAACGTAGGGAAAGGGAAAAAGAAAGACACAAAAACTCGGGTTTCTATTTGGAATTTATATTTTAAGCTAAAAAACTCCTGACGATAATCAGGAGTTTATTCTATATAACGTCTACCAGGCTATCCCAAATAAACTTTTAATCAAGAATTATGCATGTTGGGCCGCATTCTCTTTCTTTATCACATTCAAGGCAGAACCTTCATTGAACCATTCTATTTGGGATTGATTATAGGTATGGTTCACTTTTATGATATCCTTGCCTCCATCAGCATGTATCACTTCCAATGTCAATTGCTTGTCCGGAGCAAAATCGGCTATGTCGACAAAGTTAAAGGTATCATCCTCTTGGATAAGGTCATAATCGGCCTCATTGGCAAAGGTCAGACCCAACATCCCTTGTTTTTTAAGGTTTGTTTCGTGAATACGGGCAAAGGATTTTACCAGCACTGCAGCTACCCCCAAATGTCTGGGCTGCATGGCGGCATGTTCCCTAGAAGAACCTTCTCCATAGTTGTGATCGCCCACAACAATCGTCTTGATCCCCGCTGCCTTATAGGCGCGCTGCGCATCTGGAACACCGCTATATTCCCCGTTCAACTGATTCTTTACAAAATTGGCCTTTTTATTATAGGCATTAATGGCACCGATCAAGGTATTGTTTGCAATATTGTCCAAATGACCACGGTAACGCAACCAAGGCCCGGCCATAGAGATATGGTCTGTAGTACACTTGCCGAATGCCTTGATCAACAACTTTACTCCTTGTAAAGATTCTGGGGTGATGGGAGCAAAGGGATCTAGCAATTGTAGCCTTTCGGATTTTGGATCTACGGTTACCGTAACGGAAGAACCGTCTTCCTTAGGCTCCAAATAGCCGGCATCTTCTACTTCAAAACCATTTGGCGGAAGTTCTATGCCCAACGGTTCATCTAATTTAATTTCTTCCCCGTCCTCATTGATCAGGGTATCGTTCATGGGATCAAAATCCAGACGTCCGGAAATTGCAATGGCAGCCACCATTTCTGGAGAGCCCACAAAAGCGTGGGTATTTGGATTCCCGTCCGCCCTTTTGGAGAAGTTACGGTTAAACGAATGCACGATCGTATTTTTCTCATCCCCTTTCAAGTCGCTCCTGTCCCATTGCCCAATACATGGTCCACAGGCATTTGTAAACACCGTAGCGCCCAAATCTTCAAAAATCTTGAGCAGACCGTCCCTTTCGGCTGTATATCGTATCTGCTCGGAACCTGGGTTGATCCCAATATCAGACTTTGGTTTTATTTTTTTATCCACGGCCTGCTTTGCAATGGAAGCGGCTCGGGTAAGATCTTCATAGGAAGAGTTGGTACAGGATCCTATCAACCCCCAATCAACCTTTATCGGCCAATCGTTTTTCTTGGCCTTTGGTCCCAATTCCCCCACGGGAGTTGCCAAGTCGGGCGTAAAGGGACCGTTAAGATGCGGTCTCAATACATTAAGATCGATTTCTATAAGTTCATCGAAATATTTTGTGGGATCGGCATAAACCTCTGGATCGGCCGTTAAATAGTCTTTTATATCATTGGCTGCGTCTGCAACATCGCTCCTATTGGTAGCCCTTAAGTAGCGTTCCATGGAATCGTCATAACCAAAAGTAGAGGTAGTGGCCCCAACTTCGGCCCCCATATTACAAATGGTACCTTTGCCGGTGCAGGAAAGGTTCTTGGCCCCTTCCCCAAAATATTCAATAATGGCACCCGTTCCACCCTTCACGGTGAGGATATCGGCCACTTTTAAAATCACGTCCTTGGCGGAAGTCCAACCAGAAATATTACCACTCAGTTTTACACCTATCAATTTAGGGAACTTCAATTCCCAAGCCATCCCCGCCATAACATCTACGGCATCGGCTCCTCCAACCCCAATGGCAACCATTCCCAAACCACCGGCGTTGACCGTGTGGGAATCGGTTCCTATCATCATTCCTCCTGGGAAGGCATAGTTCTCCAATACTACTTGGTGAATAATCCCAGCTCCCGGTTTCCAAAACCCGATGCCATATTTATTGGACACCGACTCCAAAAAGTTGAATACCTCTGCGCTAGAGGTGTTTGCGGCCCTCAAATCTGCAACCGCACCACTTTTAGCCTGGATCAGGTGATCGCAATGTACCGTGGTGGGCACGGCCACTTTGGCCTTTCCGGCCTGCATAAACTGTAGCAATGCCATTTGGGCGGTTGCATCCTGACAAGCAATACGATCTGGAGCGAAATCCACGTAATCCTTACCCCTTAAAAACGCCTTGTTGGGCATGCCGTCCCATAAATGGGAATATAAAATTTTCTCGGATAATGTAAGTGGCTTACCTACAATTTCACGGGCTTTGTCTACCCGCTTGGCCATTTGGGCATAGGCCCTTTTTATCATATCTATATCAAATGCCATGCTGATGTATATTTCGTTCTGAATAATTAATTTGAAATTTTACGAATTTACTAAAATCAGGGGGGGTAATAAAATTTTACCCCTAGGATTACCACCATTTTTGGAAATTGTCAAATAGTCTACCCTAGTTTTAGAAATCAGATTGATTTGTTTGGTGAAAACAACGGGAATGGCAATTGGCCGTTCGCATATTGGTATGCAAACAAGACTACTGGTTGAAACCAGTGGCAATTGAAGAATACAAAAGTAAATACCTAGAAACTACAAAAGCTTCCGAATAATATCCTCTTCGGATATTCCTTCGGCCTCTGCTTTGTAGTTCTTGATGATCCTATGTCTTAGGATCCCCATGGCCACGGCCTTTACATCTTCGATGTCTGGCGAATATTTTCCTTGGATGGCCGCATGGGCCTTGGCGCCTAAAATTAGGTTTTGGGAAGCTCTGGGACCTGCGCCCCAATCTAAATACTGCTTTACAAAATCGGTGGCCGATTCTTGCACTGGCCGGGTACTGTTTACCAATCGTACCGCGTATTCCACGACGTTTTCCGGAACTGGGATACGCCGGATCAAGCGCTGTACCTCCACGATTTCTTGGGCACTGAACAATGCGTTTATTTCAACGCTGGTATCGGAGGTAGTAGTCTTTACCACCTGTATTTCCTCCGCAATGGAAGGATATTTCAATTCTATGGCGAACATAAAGCGATCTAACTGGGCCTCTGGCAAGGGATAAGTTCCTTCTTGTTCTATGGGATTTTGTGTGGCGAGCACAAAATAGGGTAGATCCAATTTGTAATTGTTGCCAGCTATGGTCACCGCCCGTTCTTGCATTGCCTCCAAAAGCGCCGCCTGGGTCTTGGGAGGGGTACGGTTGATCTCGTCTGCCAGAATGATATTGGCAAAAATGGGTCCTTTTATGAATTTGAAGTTCCTGTTCTGATCTAATACCTCACTACCCAAGATATCGCTCGGCATCAGGTCCGGAGTAAACTGAATACGTTTAAAGTCGAGTCCCAAGGTTTGGGCGATGGTATTGACCATTAATGTTTTGGCCAGTCCTGGAACGCCTATTAGCAAAGAATGTCCCCCTGTGTAAATGGACAAAAGAATCTGGTCTACTACCTCATCCTGTCCGATGATTACCTTCGCAATCTCCCGTTTTAAGGCAATATGTTTTTCTACCAAATTGGCAATTGCAACAACATCAGACATACTAGTTAATCCTTTATCCAGTTATTCGCAAAATTACAATCCCTGTTGCTGGCATTTACTGTGATATAGGTGTCCTCAATATGATCCTTCATCCATTTTTTAATGGTATTGAACTGCTTTTCGCGCAATGCCAATTCCTGTATTTTAAGGTAGTCCTTAGAAAAATTTGCCACGTGTTCATCGTACCGATTGGTCACCTTCATAATCTTGTATTTGGGAAGCCCGCCCCTTGGGTCTTCTTCCATAATAGGTTGGGAAATTTCATTATCCTTCAAATTACGAACTTGATTGTAGAGGGTGGGATCCATCTTGGTAAGTTCAAATCGGGAATCGAAATTGGTAGGGTTCCTAAGTAGTCCCCCGTCAAATTTAGTCTCCTTTTCATCCGAGAAGTTCATGGCTGCCTGCGCAAATGTAAATTTCCCATCAATAATTCCCAAACGGATACTATCTAGTTCCTTTCGTGCATCATCCAAGGCCTTTTGGGATATTTCGGGCATAATAAGAATATGTCTTACGTCTCGCTCTTGTCCCCTTATCTTCTCGCAATAAATAATGTGATAGCCAAAAGGGGTTTCGAAGGGCTCGGATATCTCCCCTTGCTGCAGGCTATAGGCAACATCCATAAATTCTTTGGCAAACCCCATTTGTTTGGTGACACTGTACGCCCCCCCATTAGATTTGGATCCGGGATCTTGGGAATACAGAATGGCTTTTACGCTAAAACTGGCATTGTTATCCTCAACATCGGCCTTAATAGCAAGTAGTTTGTCTATCGCCTTTTGCTTTTCGGCTGCTGTCGGCTGTGGCGATTTTACGATCTGTGCGATTTCCATTTCGGCACCGAAAACAGGGAGTTCGTCCTCAGGGATTTTTTTGAAAAACTGTCGGACTTCTTCGGGGGTAACCTCTATACCTTCAACAATTTTCTGCTGCATTTTTTCCGAGAGCATGCGCAATTTGTTGATCTTATAGAGTTCTTCCCTAAAACTTGCCTCGTCCTCCTTATGGTAAAATTTCAAAAGCTTGTCCATGGACCCTATCTGAGCGACCAATGATTGTATTTGCCGGTCGCTTGTAGAATTTACTTCATCATCGGAGACCAAGATACTGTCCTGAACCGCTTGATGTGCATATAGACGATCTTCCATCAATTTTCCCAAGAGACTACAACGGGTCACATCTTCGGTAGAAGCCCCTTGATTGCGCAGGTCTATGAGGGTCTTATCTATATCCGAATCCAAGATTACATAATCCCCCACAACAGCGGCCACACCATCCAATTTTATCTTCTTAAAATCGTTAACAGTATCCTTTTTTATATCCATCGCCATGTCTATAACAGGCTCCTTGGGTTCCACTTGGGAATCGGGAATGGAATCTATTACCTGGGAAAACCCAAGTCCCGATGTGAGGATCACGGAAAGAAATGTAATTTTATTAATTATTCTTTTCATACTTGTCATAAACTTCAAATTCTTTGTTCTTTATAGCCTCGTCAATTATATCTACCTCCAATTTTCTTGAATACTCGATCCTTCTCCTATTCAGGAGTACTTGTCTAATTTCCGGTTTTATGTAGGAAAGCGGGGCTTCGTCGTTCACTTCCAGGAGATTGGTAACGTGCCCCAAATATACTCCTATTGAATCCTGCAATTCAAAAAATTGTGATTTTTTTAAGTATTTACTCTGATTTTCAACGGTTAATGGTGGAATTTCAGAAATAAGCCGGGATACCGGCACCCATATGGAATCGTTAAAATTTAGCTTTTTAAACTGTACACCGATGGAATCCAAATAAACAAGATCCTCCTTATTGAACCGCTTTAATTTTTGGATCACGGTCGGTTTGTCCAAAAACTGGGCAGGGAGCTCAATATAGCGAAGTTGTACAATTTCTCCCCGCAACTTGAAGTTTTCCTTTTCCTGATCATAAAAATTTTGCAGATCGTTATTTGAAATCGCAGTGTCCAATGCCTGCTTAACCAATGCTTCTTTATAGGCACGGGTATATAGATCCGTCCGATAATTGGATACGAGTTTATTGAATTCGTCCAATCTCTCTTGGGGCAAATTGATTTTTGCCTTGGAAAGCAACAATTGCTTTGTGGCCCAATCGTTGATATAGTTGGTCACAAAGGAGGCACTGTCCTCCTTGGACATATTACTGCCTAAAAGTCGTGCCACATCCTCCCGGTACAGATACACTTCATCTACACGGGCCAAAGGCACTTTATCCGTTGCTTTCTTCCATCGAAAATTACAGGAAGTCGCTAGGATAATGAAGACAAAAGCTGCCAAGGCCATCAGGCTGAGCGAAATTTTTTTCAACAACAAAAACATCGTGCAAAAATAAGAATTAAGCAACGTTGTGCAAGTTCCCATTTTCTAACAAAAATCAACTATTTTTAACTAATATTTAAAGTACGGATTAAAAAATGGCCTGCGAGGTCAATAGAACTTATTTAAAATTCATGAAAGAAAGAAAAATAAAATTAATATGGGATTCAAGAGGTCCAGACGCCGCTAAAATGGCAGAACATCACGCCATACACTTAAAGGAGTACGCAGTTTCAGAAAATCTCGCCCTAAAAATTACCGGACACAAAACCTTAAGTCCTATGCACAGCATCGCTTTTTTAGTAGTTTATGAAGCGGAAATGATTTCTGTTCGGGATATTCTTAAGCCACATCGGGGGGAGTTTTATGAGGAATAAATATCTGAAAATACCAAAATCCAAATACCAAAATCCAAATACCTAAGTCTAAAAAGAAGAACACAGTGTAATCTTACCTGAACCAAGTTGTCGGGTAGGCCTAATGTCAGGTCTTAATCTTTCAAAATCTCTCCAATATTCGGCCTAAAGTAGTTTGGTCCTTTAAGAACCTTGCCATCTTCGCGATATATAGGATTGCCGTCGGCCCCAAGCTTGCTCATATTGCTACGCTGTATTTCCTCGAAAACCTCTTCAATTTTGTGTTGTAGCCCATGTTCCAAAATGGTGCCGCACAAGATGTAGAGCATATCCCCCAAGGCATCGGCAACCTCAACGAGATCACCCTTACTGGCCGCTTCCAAGTATTCCTGATTCTCTTCCTCCATTAATCCATACCGCAGTTTGTTCTTATCCCTGCCCAAATCAGCTTTTGGAGTTTCTGAAACCCCCATGCCAAATGTTTTATGAAAGAGTGCAACAGCATGAAGTTTACTTTTCATTTCGTCTCATTTTAGTTTATACCTTTGCATAAAAATAAAAATATGTTCAGTAAAGGACAATTGATTTTTGCGGTATTTTCCGTATTGATTTTTGCGGTGGTCATCTTTCTTTCGTATAAAAAGGATAAAAGCCTGCACCTAAAAAACTACAAAGGCGTTAAATGGGTTGGCATTGCGTTCATTATTTTCGTCATTATATTGTTCATTATTAAGACGTTGCTTAGAAATTAAGAATTTAGTTGCTATTATCTCAAAATAGTGAGTCTTCCCATTATTCCCTCATCTTTAATTTATTTTATATAAGAAAAGGCGTACTTTTGCGTTGTAGTATTAAATATTTTCGACGAATGACAACTTTTTTTGCGATTCTTTTTGTTTTGATTGCTATTAATGTGCTACTCTTACTGTTTAGTGTAAACCGGTCGGCGGCACCAAAATTAACGAAATCCGAACCAAAAGTCGCAGCACCATCGGTTACCAAAATTTATCCCATAGATCTAGTTACTTCCAATTACAAAAAAGCTATATAGAGACTGTTTTGTATTTTTAACGCATGAAACAAATAGCACTCGTTTTTATTAGCGGAGGATTGGGGAGTATTTTGCGTTTTATTATAAGTAAATCCTTAAACGGTTATTTCCAAAAATTTTTCCTGGGGACCTTCCTTGTAAATATATTAGGGTGTTTGCTCATTGGCCTAATTCTAGGCGTTTCCTTCAAGCATAATTATCTTTCCCAAAACCAAACGCTGTTGTTGGCTACTGGTTTTTGCGGTGGCTTTACCACTTTTTCTTCCTTCGCATTCGAAAATCATACCCTATTAAAGACAGGGGAATTTTACGGGTTTGCCCTTTACCTAGGTTTGAGCGTTGTATTGGGAATTGCAGCGGTATCCTTCGGTCTTTGGATTTCCAAAATGTTGTAACGAGCAGTTCTTTATACTTATTCCGCTTCTCTAAGTTCGATAATCTTCGAATGTTTAGAATAAAAAATAGGTTCTAGAAAGTCACAGGCTCCCCATAGAGGTCAAAATCGGCCGCATCCGTGATTTTTAAATTCACGAAATCCCCAACCTTTACATAGTGTGCGGCTGCATCGACCAAGACCTCATTATCTACATCGGGAGAATCGAATTCTGTCCTTCCCACAAAATAATTGCCTTCCTTGCGATCTATGATGCAGCGAAATGTTTTTCCTATCTTTTCCTGATTGAGCTCCCATGAAACCTGGGACTGCAACTCCATAATCTCGGAAGCCCGTTGCTGTTTTATCTCTTCCGGAACGTCATCGACCAAATTATAGGCATGGGTGTTCTCCTCATGACTGTAAGTAAAGCAGCCCAAGCGCTCAAAACGCATAGCCTCTACCCAACTTTTTAAGTTCTCGAAGTCTTCTTTGGTCTCCCCGGGATAACCCACGATCAAGGTAGTCCGGATGGCCATACCTGGTACTGCTGCCCTAAAATCCCGGAGCAATTTGGTGGTCTTGGCTTGGGTTGTACCCCGTCTCATACTCTTTAGGATGGCATCCGATATATGCTGCAAAGGGATGTCCATATAATTACAGATTTTGGGCTCCTGCCGCATTACCTCCAAAACGTCCATGGGAAAGCCTGTGGGAAAGGCATAATGCAAACGGATCCATTCAATCCCTTCTACCTTGACCAAATCTTGCAAGAGTTCGGCCAGATTTCGTTTTTTATAAAGATCCAACCCATAATATGTCAAATCTTGCGCAATCAAAATAAGTTCCTTGACACCTTTAGCCGCTAATTTTTCGGCCTCTATTATTAGCTCTTCCATCGGCCTGCTCTTGTGCTTGCCCCTCATTAGGGGAATAGCGCAAAACGAACAAGGCCTATCACAACCTTCGGCAATTTTTAAATAAGCGTAGTTTTTGGGGGTTGTAGTGAGCCGCTCCCCTATAAGTTCGTGTTTATAATCTGCCCCTAGCGCCTTCAGTAGATTGGGTAGGTCACTGGTGCCGAAATATTCATCCACGTTGGGGATTTCCCTTTGTAGGTCCGGTTTATAGCGTTCACTTAAGCATCCGGTCACAAAAACCTTATCCACCTCACCCATCTCCTTTTTCTGAACGTATTCCAAGATGGTATTGATGCTCTCTTCCTTGGCATTGTTGATGAATCCACAGGTATTGATGACCACAATATTCCCCTTCCCCTCATGGACCACATCTTTCTTATTGGCCTTGAGCTGGCCCATAAGCACCTCGGAGTCGTAAACATTCTTGGAACAACCCAGGGTAACGACGTTGATTTTGTTCTTTTTTAATGATTTTGTCCGCATGTAGCTATAAATGAGGTGCAAAAGTACGACTTGACAAAGTAAGGAGGCACAATGTATAGACAATTTTATGTTTTCTACTACAAGGTAGGAATCCGACTCCTGGAAAGAAGAGCAGTAAGCATCTGGTCACAGAAACCAATCCTTTCTTTAATTTACCTCTCTCAACAACTCTTTAACGGAAGCGCTAAGTTGGGTGTCCTCTCCGTTCAAAAATTTATTGAAGTGTAGGGGCATCTGGATATCGGGCTCCAGTTCTTGGTTTTCGGTTACTTTTCCATCCGTTCCCATAGTCCCGATCATAGGGATGCCAAACACAATGGTAGGATCTATTTGACGTTCCCACCAGACTGCGGTTCCCGTACCTGCCACCGGCATCCCGACCAATTTGCCGAGTTTGTTCTGCTTGTAGACAAAAGGAAAAATGAAGGCATCACTATAGTTGCTTTCGCTCATGACCACAATGCTTGGTTTGGTCCATCTAGCCATGGGTTCCCCTCCGTTGACCTCATGTCCTTGGGGTGCAAACCTAAGATAGGTTTTACCGCTTAAAAACGTGTTTAAATCGTCATGGAGCCAACCCCCTCCATTAAACCGGGTATCGACAACAAGTGCCTTTTTATCAATATTCTTTCCCAGAACATTTTCAAAAACATCTCTAAAGCTACTGTCGTTCATCCCTTGGATATGCACATAGCCAAGCTGGCCGTTACTTAGGGAATCTACCTTCCTGGTCATGGTTTTTGTCCATCTTCTATACATCAATCGGCTTTCGACTTCCATGGATACCGGCTGGGTAGCTTCCTCAAAGGTAGAGCTGCCGCGCTTCAACGTCAACAACACGTTCTTATCCGTGATATTGTTTAAATACTTGTTCCAATTTTCATCCGCTTTGATAGTCGTGCCATTAATTTTAACAAGGATATCCCCTGCCTTGATCTTGCTATCCGCATTGTCCAAAGGACCGCCAGAGATGGAAAGCGTACGCTTTGGGCTAAAGCTTCCCTCCCGCTCCCAAACAACACCTTTGCATTATCTATGGTGAAATCGAAAGGATAATCATTGGCGCTATTATAGGTAATCCGAGTAGGGGTACCTCCCATGGCCGGCATGGTATATACATCAAAATTGCCATAGCGATCACTCGCAAAAGCGAGGGTCTTGCCATCATGGCTCCATACCGGTCTCATATCATGGGCATCGCTAGTAGTGATAGGGATGGCGACACCTCCATTGGCCGCTATCCGGTATAAATTTCCCCCATAACCAAAAACAATGGTCTGTCCGTCTGGGGAAATGGCGGGATATCGCAACCATCTCGCATTATCCTGCGCAGTTAAGGTTACAGCAAACAAGGCTAATGCGGCCAATAAAAAAAGTTTTTTCATTTTGCTGATGTGATGATATTGATCGATTACCGATACTATTTAGTGTCTGTCCTTACCTTTAGGTATCCGAATCAGAAAGGTGGGAACAAGGATTGTAAGCTTTATGGACAGACACTATTTAAAGAATGAATCCACGAATTCGAACTTGTTAAATACTTGAAGATCCTCAATGCCTTCCCCTACTCCAATGTATTTTACCGGGATTTGAAATTGGTCCGAAATACCGATGACCACCCCCCCTTTTGCCGTCCCGTCCAATTTGGTGACGGCCAAGGAATTTACCTCGGTAGCTTTTGTAAATTCTTTGGCTTGCTCAAACGCATTCTGGCCTGTAGAGCCATCCAAAACCAAAAGTACATCATGGGGAGCGTTTGGCACTACTTTCTGCATCACCCTTTTTATTTTGGAAAGTTCGTTCATTAAATTGACCTTGTTGTGCAAGCGACCGGCGGTATCTATGATGACTACATCGGCATTTTGCTTCACCGCGGAAGTGAGGGTGTCAAATGCTACCGAAGCCGGATCGCTACCCATTTTTTGTTTTATGATGGGAACGGCTACCCGATCGGCCCAAATCTGAAGCTGGTCAATGGCTGCGGCCCTAAAGGTATCCCCGGCACCAAGGACGACGCTTAAACCATTTTGCTTGAATTGATAGGCCAACTTTCCAATGGTCGTGGTCTTACCGACCCCGTTTACGCCTACCACCATAATAACGTAGGGTTTGATATCTTTGGGGACACTAAATTCCGTTTCTTCACCTACATGCGTCTCAGAAAGCAGACCGGCGATTTCTTCACGTAAAATACCGTTAAGCTCATCGGTCCCAACATACTTATCCCGAGCTACGCGCTCCTCTATACGATCTATAATCTTTAGGGTCGTATTTACACCAACATCGGAAGTAACCAAAACCTCTTCCAGATTATCCAATACATCCTCGTCTACTTTGGTCTTTCCAACAACGGCTTTGCCCAATTTGGAAAAAAAACTAGTTTTGGACTTCTCTAGGCCCTTGTCCAAGGTCTCCTTCTTTTGTGAAGAAAATATCTTTTTGAATAAACTCATCAGAATTTAAAATAAATTTCTCAAAGATATGAAAGTTATGGGTAATGCAATATAGACAAAGGACCGCATTGCTTAATGACGTAGGACAAAAGACTTTTGTTTCCCATATTGAAAACGAGAAGGAAGAATCCAAATCGGTCATAAAAAAAGCCGCTACCTTTCGGAAGCGGCTTTTACAATAATTTCAATGTAACTTATTTTTTCGCCAACCAATCATTGACTAATTCTGGAGCCATAACGGACTCCGAAAAAGAATAAGCTCCCGTTTTAGGAGATCTCACCATTTTTATGACCTTTGTCAATCTTTTTGAACTTGTCTGTAAACTTGCTACGGTTTTCTTTGCCATGACTATTATTTTTAATTTCATTCCCGCGAAGGCGGGAATCTTTTATTTTATCTCTTTGTGAACTGTCATTCTTTTAAGAATAGGATTGAATTTTTTAATTTCCATCCTATCCGGAGTATTTTTCTTGTTCTTGGTGGTGATATACCTAGAAGTTCCTGGCATGCCAGACTCCTTATGCTCCGTACATTCCAAAATAACTTGGATCCTGTTCCCTTTTTTTGCCATTACTCTCTAAATTTATGGGATTACTTAATCAATCCTTTTGCTTTTGCCTCTTTTAAAACTACGGCAATCCCCTTTTTGTTAATGCTCTTCAACGCTTTGTTGGATACCTTTAAGGTAATCCAACGATCTTCCTCGGGGATATAGAAACGTTTTTTGGAAAGATTTACATCAAACCTTCTTCTAGTTTTATTAATAGAAAAGGACACATTATTTCCAAACATGGCTCTCTTTCCAGTAAGTTCGCAAACTTTTGACATTTCGTTACTTTTAGTTATACTCCCTCCAACTAAACTTTCCATAAATTACGAAAGTTTTTCTGGATCGAGTATTATTTTAAACAGGGTGCAAATTTAGATCTTTTTATGTGACCGGCAAAATTCTTTCTCAGAATTTTAAAATTTCTTTTTGTAGAAGTTCAAATGCCTTGTTTACCGACTTTTGAACAATCCTTTCCCGATGGTTGCCCATGATGAATTTTTCTGCCTTTACCCCCGAGGGAGAGGCAATGGCTATAAATACCGTTCCAACATCCACATCGGAATCGCCCTTGGTAGGACCGGCATTTCCTGTAGTCGCAATGGCAAAATCGGATTTCATCAATTCTTTGACGTTTGTGGCCATGGACTCTGCCACTTCTTTACTAACGACGGAGTATTTGTCTAACAGCTGCTGGGGAACATGTAGCACATCTATCTTGGCCTCCGTGGCATAGCTCACAACACTCCCCTTAAAATACGCCGAAGCCCCGGGGATGGCAGTAATTTGTTGGGCTATTTTTCCGCCGGTAAAACTCTCGGCCGTTGACAAGGTCATCCTCTTCTGGGTAAGTATTTTGCCCACAAGGCTCTCTAGAGAATCCCCATCCTCTTCTCCGAAAATTATATCCCCAATGAGTTTGTAAAGCTTTTTAGACTCCGCTTCCACCGCCTTGTTTAGCACGGTGTTATCCAGACCTTTGGCTGTTAATCTCAACCGCACCATTCCCAAATTGGGCAAATAGGCCAATTTAATAAAGGTAGGCAGATGGTCTTCCCAATCTTCAATTTTTTCTGCGATGGCACTCTCCCCTACCCCGTAGGTGATAAAGGTTTTGTGAAGGATATATTCTCTTTTGAAATCCCTCAACAATTTGGGCACTACTTCGTTCAGCATCAATCCCTTCATCTCAAAAGGGACTCCCGGCAGGGACACAAATACCTTTTTACTGTTCCCAAACCACATTCCCGGGGCGGTACCAAAGTTGTTTTTTAACACAATAGCCTTTGATGGCACCAGAGCCTGCTTGCGATTGATTTCAGAAATGGGCGTAGAAAAATAATTTTTGAAAAGATTTTCAAGGTGCTTTAGAACTTCCTGATCTTGAACCAAGGTGTCCCCAAAATATTCGCAAATGGTATATTTGGTGATATCGTCCTTGGTAGGACCTAGGCCACCTGTGATGATGATTAAATCTGCACGGGATTCCGCCTCCTTCATCGCATGCAAAATATGATCCTTATCGTCCTGTACCGAACTGATCTGAAAGACTGAGATCCCAATTTTGTTCAGTTCCTGGGCGATAAAGGCAGAATTGGTATCTACGATCTGCCCTATAAGAATCTCGTCCCCAATGGTAATGATCTCCGCAAACATCAGAGCCTGTTTAGGAATTTATCAATTATTTTTTTATGTCTCTTTTTGATCATTATTTTGTTAAAATTTTGAACCGTAGCTAGGCTATGTTTAAAAATTTTGCCTCATACTGCCTCAAAAATGGCCTATAAAAATTCCAATCACAAATTCCTAAACAGGCTCTAGAGATTAAAATCATTTTTCAACTCCGAAACTACCTGCTGGATATCTTTTTTCAACCTGGGAAACAATTCTTCAATTTTTGCACTGTTGGCCGAACTTTTGCCCAAAGTTTCTATTTCTAGAGCAGTTGCACGAGCCTGTTCCATTCCCAAAAGATCTACATTGGGCTTTATCTTGTGCGCCAATTGATAAACGCTTTCATAATTTCTTTGGGCAATGGATTTTTCTAACTGATCCAAATCCTCTGGCACCTCTTCCAAAAAGACAGAAACCACAGAATTGATAAATTCTTGGTCCCCTTCTGCCATCTCATTTATCTTGTCTAGATTGTATATCATTATTTTATATTTACTGTAAACATTTCCACTTTTTCCAACAACCCCGAAAGGTAATCATTTGGTTGTATTTTACCAACCCCTTTTGGCGTACCCGTAAAAATAATATCGCCCTTCTTTAACGTAAAAAATTGGGAAACATAGGCTATAAGCTCATCTATTTTCCAGAGCATAAGACTTGTGTTGCCCTGTTGCACCATCTCTCCATTTTTATACAACGAAAAATTAAGGTCATTAAGGTCATTGAAATTGGATTTGGACATCCATTTACCAATAACAGCAGCCCCATCAAAGCCTTTGGCCTTTTCCCATGGCAATCCTTTTTCCTTTAATTTGGACTGTAGATCCCTGGCCGTGAAATCTATACCAAGTCCTATTTCATCATAGTAGGTATGGGCAAATTTTGGATCGATATGTTTACCCACCTTGTTAATCTTCACCAAAACCTCGACCTCATAGTGTACCTCCTTTGTAAACTCGGGAATATAAAAATATTGTTCCTTGGGTAGTATTGCAGAATCGGGCTTTATAAAGACCACAGGTTCCAAGGGGCGTTCGTTGGCCAACTCTTTAATATGTTCAGAATAATTCCGGCCGATACAGATAAGTTTCATCGTTTAGTTGATGGTTGATGGATATAGGGTAAGGGTTTAAGGTCAAAAACTATAAATCGTGAATTTCAACTTAATTTGTTATTCAGTTCGCTCAATCTTATTTGGGTAAGTACCTTTTTGGTATATAAAGGAAAATCTGCGTTTAAAATCCATCCAAAATACCCAGGTTCGTCTTCCAGAATCTGTTTTACCCTTTTCCCCTTGTGTTTCCCAAAAGAAAAAACCACTTCTTCATCTTCGTCATATCCAAGAAAGCCGGCAAAATCGGCAAATTGGCGGTGGGTTGAGAATTCGGCTAGTTTTTTAATATTGTTTTCCAACTCGGGATACCGTTCCAGTTGAGACAACAGCACCTCATAGGTTGCCAGGGTATCGGCTTCTGCACTGTGGGCATCGGTAAGATCTTTATTGCAATAAAATTGATACGCAGCTCCCAGGGTGCGCTTTTCCATTTTGTGAAAGATGGTCTGGACATCTACGGAGACCGTATTTTTCATGTCAAAATCGATTCCGGATCTCAACATTTCTTCCGCCAGCAAAGGGATATCGAATCGATCGGAGTTAAACCCACCCAGATCGCTGTCTTTTATCATTCTATGGATTTCCTTGGAAAGTTCCTTAAAAGTAGGCTCGTTGGCGACCTTTTCGTTAGATATGCCATGGATGGCCAACACCTCATCGGGAATGGGCATCTCTGGGTTTACCAGCCACGTTTTGCCTTCCTTATTGCCATTTGGAAATATCTTTAAAATAGAGATTTCCACCACCCGATCTTTAGCCACATTGGTACCGGTGGTCTCTAAATCGAAAAAACAAATAGGCCGTGTTAAATTTAATTGCATGATGTTCCCAGTTTTTACAAAGATAGTTTTTACAAAGGTCAGGGAAAATGAATATAGGGTTTAATCGATAAAAGGATATTGTGATTTGTCTTGGTAGCAAGAGTCAAGAGCCAAGAATCAAGAGACAAGACTTGTGAACTTCCTTTAATATTGATTTTGTCCTATAATCCTAAGTTTAATGCAACTTTTACTTGACCTCATTACATGTTCTCAGCCGCTTTTTAATAACACATAAACTTATAAACTCACAAACCTCTAAAAATAGCTAATTCGTGTTGAGTAAGGCATGCAATATTCGTTTCGCTTTCAATTTCTGGAGGATTTGGCAGCATCATTAAAATCCAAACATAGATTGACCCAAAACTTAAAATCCGTCTCGGATCCAAAACCTTTCGGCTCCACATAACAATACCCGTAATAAATCTTGCCTTTCATCACCATGGTTTTAAACCCATTTCTCCCCGCGAGCTCTTCCGTCAACTTCGGATCAAAACGGCACATTAAATTATCCCCACTTGCATTAACGCACATTTTTCCATTTACCATAAAGGCAAGTCCACCAAACATCTTCTTTTCCTCAACGGAAATTAAGGGAATGTTCTTTAAATACATTCTAATTCTGTCGGCAAGTTCGGGGTTGTAGGCCATAAGGAATGATGTTTTGGGATTGAGGTAACCTCGCTAAAACCGTTCATTTACCTCAGATTATCGGATGATATAATTCGCCCTCCCTTCCTCAAGATATCGATTTTAACCATTTCAAATGCTTCTTGGTCCAGTGGTTTTGTGGCGTCTTCGATTAAAGTGACCAAAAAACCCTCGGCCAACGCGTCTAAAACAGAAAAATAGACACAAAACTCCCCTGCTAGACCAACTACATATAATTCATTGACACCCTTGTTCTTAAGATATCCACTTAGACCAGTAGATTTTAAATGGGCATTGTCGTAAAACCCGCTATAGCTATCAATTTCCGGGTTGGTACCCTTTCTAAAAATACTTTCGATCCCGTTTGTTTCCAATTCAGGGTGAAACTCTGCCCCGACACTTCCCTGTATGCAGTGATCGGGCCACAGCACCTGATCCAACACATTAATTTTAATCACGTCAAATTCATTATGGCCGACATGGGAAGATGCAAAACTGGCGTGTCCGTTGGGGTGCCAGTCTTGGGTGGCGACAACTAGGTCAAACTTTTTTTGAAGCCGATTTATTACCGGAACAACCTGGTCTCCTTTCGGTACCGGAAGTGCGCCTCCAGGCATAAAATCGTTCTGGACATCGACTAGAAGAAGAGCTTTCATGGACTTATTTTTTTAGTTACAAACTAATTAACAATTATTCAAAAATACAAATAGCACCAGAAAAGAGAAAATACCCGCCTGACAATCGGGCAGGGAACAGAGAAAAAAAGTAATCAGTTCTCAGTAAACAGTATTCAGTAAACAGTGTCACCCCGAAAACTCAAACAAGTAACTCGAAACAAGAAACCTGAAACAAGCAGACAGAACAACAATAAACTCATAAACCTATAACCTCATAAACTCCTTTTAGATTTCCGAATCAGATCATCCCGTTCTTTCTTCAGGGCTTCGCTTATCCCAATTTTATAGATGTGCGGATTGTCAAAGCGTTTGTATTCTATGGGCAATTCCGATAAACGCTGCTTACTGTATTTGGCAATTTCTGTTAGGGATTGCTTTGCAATCAGCATTTTACCATTTTCCATAACCGTTTCCAGCAGTGGCTCTTGTGCAAACCCTTTCAGGACCATCTTTTTGGTACTTTCAAACGGATGGTACATCGTGTCGATATGGGTTTCATCATAAAGACCGATAGCATCGGCCCCAATACATTTTCCACGACTGTCCTTAATCCTAAATACCTGCTTTTTATGTGGAAGTGTCGTTTTTGCAATACTTTCCGAAATCTTTATCCTCGGTTTCCCTCCAGACCAAGACAACTTATAAACGCCGTCTAGGGCACCATCGGGACTTCCGGTTACCAAGTTGGTCCCCACCCCAAAAATATCGATAGGACCTTCCTGTTCCAAAATACTTTTTATCACGTACTCATCCAATTGGTTGGAAGCAGCAATTTTTACATAGTCAAGACCTGCATCATCCAAAAGACGACGGGTTATTTTTGCTAGATAAGCAAGGTCACCACTGTCCAATCTCACTGCCAAAAGCTTATAGCCTCTTTCCTCCATTTCCTTCGCCACGGTTATAGCGTTGGGTACACCACTTTCTAAGGTGTTATAGGTATCTACAAGAAGCACACAGTCCTGCGGTCGTTCTTGGGCAAAATGTCGAAAAGCCGTAAGCTCATCGTCAAAACTCTGGATAAAGGAATGTGCCATAGTTCCCGATACAGGGATATCAAAATCCTTTCCCGCCACCACATTGCTCGTAGCATCGAACCCGCCGATCACGGCCGCCCTGGAAGCAAAATAACCTCCTGGCCCTTGGGCCCTTCGAAGGCCAAAATCGATCAAGGTCCTACCTCTGGCAACTAGATTAATACGGCTGGCCTTGGTAGCGATCAAGGTTTGAAAATTCAATATATTCAGAATAATGGTTTCCACCAATTGGGCTTCGATAATATTGGCTTCAACCTGAAGCACCGGTCTATTTGGAAACACAACATCGCCTTCCTTTGCGGAACGGATCTTTCCCCTAAATCGAAAATCCTTTAGAAAGGCAACAAAATCCTCATCAAAATGCTGTCTTTCCAGAAATTCCAAATCTTGTTTGGAAAATCTGAGATTTTCAAGGATCCCCAATAAATGTTCCAGTCCAGCAAAGATAGCGTACCCCCCTTGGAAGGGAAGCTTACGAAAAAAGTAATCAAAAACTGCCTGGTCCTCTTTCTGCCCGCTTTTAAAATAAACCTGAGACATGGCCAGCTGATATTGATCTGTATAGGTTGCGGTAAAATTTATCATCCTTTAAAGTATGTTTATAAGTTTATTAGAGTAGGTATTTAAAAAATCAGGTTAATGTTAAGCATATATGCTCCTTACTGCCCATAAATTACTGAATACTGCCAACCATCTACTGCATACTGCTCACTGATTACTGAACACTGCCTTCCTCTGTCATGTGTGGCCCCTCAGCAACCTTGAACAAATCCAAAAAAGCATCTCCTAAGGAATTAATTATTTCCGAGGCGGTCAGAGCTTGGTAGCCGGTTTTTTCTACGGCAAGATCTCCTGCCCTCCCGTGTAGGTATACTCCAAAAATGGTTGCCTGCAAAGGTTTATAGCCTTGGGCGATCAAGCCGGTGATTATGCCGGTGAGGACATCGCCACTGCCCCCTGTTGCCATTCCTGGATTTCCTGTGGTGTTGACATAGCCTTTATCATCGTATAAAATAATAGTATTCGCACCTTTAATAACGATCACACAATCGAATTTTCTTGAAAAAGATTTTGCCTTTTCCAGTTTCTCAAAATCATCCTTCCAACTGCCTATCAAGCGCTCCAATTCCTTGGGATGTGGGGTCAGAACTGTTTTTGAGGGCAGGTACTTCAGCAACTCTTTGTTTGTTGATAGGATATTCAAAGCATCGGCATCGACCACCAACGGGGCTTTGTTGTTTTTTAAAAAATTGGAAAATGCAGTTATGGTTTCCTTATCTGTTCCCATGCCAATCCCAATCCCGATTACGGTGGGATCCATGTCAAAATTTATCTTGGAAATCCGCTCCTCCCCTTCATCCGTTATGACCATAACTTCAGGAAGTCCGGCTTGCATGGGCACATAGCCACACCTGGGAATATAGGCCGTGACAAGTCCGCTACCCGAATGCAGACAGGCCTTGGAAGCGAGCAATACGGCTCCGATCTTACCATAACTGCCTCCGACGAGTAAGGAGTGCCCGTAGGTGCCCTTGTGGGAGAATTTTTCCCGAGGACGATATCCTTGCAGCACCTCACTCTTACTTATCAATTGATAATCGGTCTCGGTTTGGTCCAAATATTCCTGATCCAACCCAATATTCAGCAACTCCCATCCATTACTGTAAATCCCCGTCTGAGGTAGAAAAAAAATCAATTTGGGCACTTGAAAGGTTAAGGTATGGTTGGCACGAACAATGCCCTTGCTATCTTCTGGCACCTTATCCAAAAACAACCCCGAAGGCACGTCGATGGAAAGCGTAAACGCCTGTGACCGGTTTAGGTGGTGAATCAAATCCGCTACCCAGTTAGCAGGCGAACGGTTAAGGCCTATCCCAAAGATGGCATCCACAACGATGTCGTCAGAAGAGATTTCCGGGAGTTCAGAATTGGCAGAAATAAAATCGGGCCACACCTTCAGATCCTTCAATCGTCCCAAGTTTATCAAAAAATCGTCCGAGCGCTTTTCGCTATAGTTAACTACATAGACCGCGATTTTATAATCGTGTTCCTTTAGGAGCCTGGCCACTACCAAGCCATCACCCCCATTGTTCCCGATTCCGCAAAACAAATGGATTTTTACCGCCGAACCCTGCATTCGAAGGTGCATCCAGTCAAAAACCTGTCTGGCTGCACGTTCCATGAGTTCATCACTGGTAATCCCCTGATTTTTGATCGTGGATTTATCAGCTTCATATATTTGGCTTGCACTAAAAATCTTCATTAATTAGATGTTAGATTTTAGACGTGAGAGTTTAGATGTGAGACACGAGACTTTAGATGTTAGATTTGAGAAATTAAAACAGCATCTGCTAAAGTAGGGGATTAGATTAACTTGGATTCGAATTCCCAAGTTCAACAATTTATCCCGAATAACGCAATAACCTAATAACGCAATAACCAAATAATTATCAATTCCGAAAAAATCATCATAAACGTTTGATTCGATAATCAAAAATACTACATTTGATCCTTTCAAGAGCCATGCATTTCTACAACGCGGACATAAAAACCACTTTTTCTTCCATTAACAATGGTTGTACTACCTTTATTGCTACTACCATTACCCCATTGGGGTAAGCTACTACATATACGTCCGTTTTCTGCTATTTTTTATAGTCATAATAAATTACCACTTAACTGTATTCTAAAATGAAAGTTCTAAAATTCGGTGGCACTTCGGTAGCCAACGCAAAAAATATATCCCAAATAAAAGATATTGTTGCCCAGATGCCGGGAGACCGATTGGTCGTTGTTGTGTCCGCACTCGGTGGAATTACCGATCTTCTACTAAAAACGGCAGAATTGGCAGCATCCCAGGACAAGGGTTACCAAGAAATCTTTAAAGAAATTGAGGAACGGCACATTAAGACCATTCAGGAGCTCATTCCCATTGCTTCCCAAAGCAAGGTGCTTAGTAAAGTAAAGAGCGAACTCAATATTCTAGAGACCCTTTTGGAAGGGGCTTATCTCATTGGGGAGACTACACCAAAACTATTGGATAAAATTGTAAGTTTCGGGGAACTCCTATCTTCTTATATCATCAGTGAATTCTTTATCGCGTCCCAGTTGGACGCTATCCATAAGGACAGCAGGGAGTTGATAAAAACGAACAACAATTTTGGAAAAGGAGTCGTAAATTTTGAAGTCACAAACAGCAATTGCCAAACCTATTTTAACCAAAACAAACATAGAATTACCGTTTTAGGTGGATTTATTGCCTCCTCAATACAGGGAGACTCCACTACCTTAGGACGCGGGGGTTCCGATTATACGGCATCAATCATCGCAGGAACGCTGGAAGCGGAAGCATTGGAGATATGGACCGATGTTAGCGGCATGTATACAGCCAATCCAAAAATTGTAAAACAGGCCGTGACCATTCCGCGTATTTCTTACGAAGAGGCCATGGAACTATCGCATTTTGGTGCCAAAGTACTCTATCCGCCTACCATACAGCCGGTACTCGCCAAAGGGATTTCAATCTATATAAAAAATACTTTTGATCCCAAAGCGGCAGGAACTCTAATTGCCAAGAACCAAAATGGAGGTGGAAAATCGGTTCGCGGCATTAGTCATGTGGAAAATATGGCCCTCGTATCTTTGGAAGGTCCAGGAATGGTCGGAATTCCCGGAATATCGAAACGGTTTTTCGAAGTTTTGTCCGAAGCCAATATCAGTGTAGTGTTCATTACCCAAGCCTCTTCCGAACATTCAATTTGCGTGGGGATCCCTGCCATGGATGCCGAAAAGGCTGTAGCAGTCATCAACGAAGCTTTTGAATATGAAATTTTTAGAGGCAAGATAAAACCCGTAAAAGCTGAAACAGATTTGGCCATTATTGCCCTTGTTGGGGACAATATGAAAAGCCATCAGGGACTGAGCGGCAAGATGTTCAGCACCTTAGGAAAAAACAACGTAAACATCCGTGCCATTGCCCAAGGGGCCTCCGAGCGCAATATTTCCGCGGTCATAAAAAGGGAAGATGTTAAAAAAGCATTGAACTCACTTCACGAAGAATTTTTTGAGGAAAACGTAAAACAGCTGAACCTCTTTGTGATGGGAGTCGGGAACGTGGGTTCCAAATTCCTGAATCAAATACAACAACAAAAGAAATATCTTAAGGAAAATTTAAAGCTCAATATCCGGGTCATTGGGATATCAAACTCCAGGACTATGGTCTTTGAGGAAAACGGTATATCACTAAAAAATTGGGAAGAACTGCTAGCCTCAGGGGAGAAAGCGGATAGATCAAAATTCTATGATAAGGTCCAAGAACTAAACTACCGCAACAGTATTTTTGTGGACAACACGGCGAGCCAGGAAGTTTCAAAAACCTATTCCGATTATTTGCAAAGTAGTATTTCGGTTGTCACCTGTAATAAAATTGCCTGTTCTTCGGAATATGAAAATTATGCAGAACTAAAAAGTCTTGCCCGAAAATATAATGCCCCCTTTTTGTTCGAGACCAATGTAGGCGCCGGATTGCCAATTTTGGATACCTTAAAAAACCTGATCGCCTCCGGGGATAAGGTTTTAAAAATACAAGCAGTACTCTCGGGAAGCCTTAATTTTGTCTTCAACAACTTCAATGACAAGGTCACCTTTCACGACGTTGTAAAACAGGCACAAGAACAAGGTTACACGGAGCCCGACCCAAAGATCGACCTCAGCGGAATCGATGTGATGCGTAAAATATTGATATTGGCACGGGAAAGTGGAAACCGTCTAGATATGGATGAGATTGAAAACAAATCCTTCTTGCCCAAAGAAAGTCTTGAAACGACGAACAATGACGATTTTTTTGATTCTTTGATCAAACATGAGGATTCTTTCCAAGCGATTTATAAGCACGCGGCGGACAAAGGCTCCAAATTAAAATATGTGGCCCAGTTTGAAGATGGGAAAGCAAGTGTAGGGTTGCAGGAAATCCCGAAAGGCCATGATTTTTATAATTTGGAAGGCAGTGACAATATTGTACTATTTTATACCGAAAGATATCCCAACCAGCCCATGATTATCAAAGGGGCCGGAGCCGGGGCGGATGTAACCGCTTCTGGTATTTTTGCGGATATTATTAGGGTTGGGAACTTTCGATGTACTGGGCCTAGCCCTGGAATCGGTCGGGGATGAAATGGTGGTCCGTAAGACCTCGGAAAAAGGAATTAGAATCACAAAATTGGAAGGACAGGACCTACCAATGGAAACCTTGGAAAACGTTGCCGGGGTGGCCGGTTTGGCCTTGTTGTCAAAAGCGAATTACGACGGTGGTTTCGAGATAGAAATCTATAAAAAGATCAAGGCCGGAAGCGGTATTGGCAGTAGTGCCGCAAGCTCCACAGGAGCGGTCTGGGCAATGAACGAACTTTTGGGCAAACCTTTCAGCACCTTGCAACTGGTAAAATTTGCCATGGAAGGGGAGCGTTTGGCCAGCGGAGTGGCCCATGCCGACAATGTAGCCCCTGCCCTATTTGGCGGATTTACATTGGTTCGAAGCTATGACCCCTTAGATGTCATTCCGCTCCATACTCCAAAAGAATTGTTTGCTACCGTCATTCATCCACAGATCGAGGTCAAAACATCGGACTCCCGGAAAATATTGAAGACCAACATTTCCCTGGCAGACGGCATAAAACAATGGGGGAATTTGGGTGGACTAGTGGCCGGACTCTTTACAGAAGATTACGATCTCATCGGTCGTTCGTTGGTAGATCACATAGTAGAACCGATACGCTCCATCCTTATCCCAGGATTCAACGCGGTTAAGTCCGCAGCCATACAAGCAGGTGCCTTGGGGTGTGGCATTTCAGGTTCGGGACCATCTATTTTTGCCCTGAGCAAGGGAGAGGACAAGGCAAGGCAAGTGGCAGAGGCAATGCGAAAAGTTTACCAAAAAATCGGTATCGATTACGATGTGCACGTGTCGAAGGTGAATACTCAAGGGGTTCGG
>CAJDXC010000014.1_pt1 | contig 24617 bp, 16 predicted proteins | sample 7391681 | NCBI WGS metagenome assembly CAJDXC01 (sample SAMEA7055742, study PRJEB34461) | soil metagenome | biome: terrestrial ecosystem; feature: Peninsula; material: soil | place: Antarctica | collected 2016 | reverse complement strand
TTTTTTATCCAATTTCCATTGACACCGTCGTCAAACTGATAGATATATTTTTTGACCGATTCCGATTTCGGTGTTTTGGTCTTTAATTCGATCAGCATTCCGGTCTCGTCATAACTGTAAACCAACTGTTCTTGGGAGACGAATTTCTTGGTTTCGGGATCAAAGTCGAACTTTTCCTCGGAAAGGATCCTATTGTCGGCGTCAAAAACCTTTTCAGTGGCATTGATTGCCTCTCCTCCAAGGAAATCCTTCGTTAGTTCTACCTGGTTTTTGGTGTTGTTTTTTCCTTTTTTATGCGAGATCCTTATGGATTTTTGAATCACATCGTTCAAGAAGTAAGATTTTGTTGTCTCGTCCTTATACGTATTGTATTCGATTTCTGTTTCATCGATACCTTCATTATCCACTTGTTTTATTTTCACAAGTCTATTTATAGAATCGTATTCGTACTCGTATCTACCTAAAAACTCCTTGTTATATGAAAATACGATTTCCGATATTTTTTCTGGGGCGGTGGTATCGATCGTATAAGTATGGACCAAGGAAGTGGTCTTGTCCAACGTACCGCCTCGGTAATTTTCTACTCGGTTTTCGATTAAATGATCATTCTTATATTTATAGGACGATATATCGGAATCGGTATCATTATATCTAGTAACCGATTTTGTCAATAGTCCATCAGATGAAAAATCATATTCTTCCTTGCCATAATTGGTAATTACTAGACAAGTTTTCACGTCTCCCTTCAGGTCAAAATCACCTCGGGTAAAAATTTTGATTTCTTGGGCAGATAAAACATCCGGCCCTAAAAAGGTACCTATGCTTAAAAAAATTAATATGAAGGTAAGAGGGTACTTTTTTTCCATGCCCAAAATTACGCTATATTCCAACAACATAAAAAATGGTTCGACCAAATGCTAGTTCTATCCCAATAAACCAAAAAACCCGTCAGGTTTTTAAAAACTTGACGGGTTTTGGGATTTATATTATACACCATAAGAAATGGTGTTGCCCATACGGACACTAATTATTTTACTTCCTCGAAATCTACATCCTCTACATTGTCACTTTCCTTGGAGTCCCCTTGGGCTGATGCAGTATCCTCACCATTAGAAGAAGGTCCGCCACCTTGTTGGCCGTCGGCCTGAGCTTTGTACATTTCTTCGGAAGCTACTTTCCAAGCCTCGTTGATCTTGTCTAAGGCTGGAGTAATTACAGCCAAATCTTTACTGGCATGTGCCTTTCTCAGTTCTTCCAAGGCCTCTTGGATAGGTTTTTTCTTGTCTTCGGACAATTTATCACCAAACTCTTTCAATTGCTTCTCTGTTTGAAAGATCATGCTATCCGCCTCATTCAATTTCTCTGCGGTTTCCTTGGATTTTTTATCTGCCTCTGCGTTGACTTCTGCCTCAGCCTTCATTTTCTTGATTTCTTCATCGGTCAGGCCAGAAGAAGCCTCGATACGGATATCTTGGGACTTGTTCGTAGCCTTATCGGTTGCGGATACCTTGATGATACCGTTGGCATCAATATCAAAAGTAACCTCAATTTGTGGTGTTCCCCTTTGTGCGGGCGGAATACCGTCCAAATGGAAACGTCCGATAGTTTTGTTGTCCGTAGCCATTGGTCTTTCTCCCTGTAGCACATGGATTTCTACGGAAGGCTGATTATCCGAAGCTGTAGAGAATACTTGTGATTTCTTTGTAGGGATTGTGGTATTGGCTTCAATAAGCTTGGTCAACACACCTCCCATAGTCTCGATTCCAAGTGACAATGGTGTTACGTCCAATAACAGTACATCTTTAACATCTCCTGAAAGTACTCCCCCTTGGATAGCGGCACCGACTGCAACTACCTCATCGGGGTTAACACCTTTGGAGGGCTTTTTGCCGAAGAATTTCTCAACGGCCTCCTGTACAGCGGGTATCCTAGTAGAACCACCTACGAGAATGATCTCATCGATATCACTTTTGGATAGTCCGGCCGCTTTTAAAGCTGTCTCACATGGTTTAATTGTTCTTTTTACCAAATCCTCGATCAATTGCTCAAATTTGGCTCGTGTAAGGGAACGCACCAAGTGTTTTGGTCCGGTTGCCGTAGCGGTCACATAAGGCAAATTGATTTCTGTCTGAGCGGTAGAAGACAATTCTATTTTAGCCTTTTCGGCAGCTTCCCGTAAACGTTGCAACGCCATAGCATCTTTACGAAGGTCAATGTCCTCTTCTTTTTTGAACTCGTCTGCCAACCAGTCAATTATCTTGTGGTCCACATCATCTCCGCCCAAATGGGTATCCCCATCGGTAGATAGCACTTCGAACACTCCATCGCCCAATTCCAAAATGGAAACGTCGTGCGTTCCTCCACCAAAGTCGAAAACTACGATCTTTTGGTCTTTGTGTTTTTTGTCCAGGCCGTAAGCCAAGGAAGCGGCAGTAGGTTCGTTGATGATACGCTCTACGGTAAGGCCTGCGATTTCGCCAGCCTCTTTCGTAGCGTGGCGCTGTGAATCGTTGAAATAGGCAGGAACCGTAATTACCGCACGAGTTACCGGTTGTCCCAAATAATCTTCGGCGGTCTTCTTCATTTTCTGCAATATCATTGCGGAAAGTTCTTGGGGAGAGTACATCCTACCATCAATATCTACCCTGGCGGTATCGTTATCTCCTTTTACTACCTTATATGATACTCTTTCCGCTTCCTTGGTGGATTCGGAATATTTGTTGCCCATAAATCGCTTTATGGAATATATCGTTTTGTGTGGATTTGTAACTGCCTGTCTTTTGGCAGGATCTCCAACCTTGATCTCACCTCCTTCTACAAAGGCAATAACGGATGGAGTAGTTCTTTTACCCTCGGCGTTAGGGATAACCACTGGCTCGTTACCTTCCATAACGGAAACGCAAGAGTTGGTTGTTCCTAAATCTATTCCTATAATTTTACTCATATCTTATTGCTTAAATATTAGTGTTTTGATTTTTTTAACCGATAGTGAAATGACAAACAATATGCCAAGCACAAAAAACTGACAGGATGTCATTTTGAAGTTCAAGTTCAAGTGTCAAGTTCAAGCTCAAAAATCCTGAATTCTGAATTCAGAATTTAATAAGTGGTATCTTTGATAAAACGAAATGACAGATGGAAAGCATCAGTATATTCGACATGTTGAAAATTGGGGTGGGGCCCTCGAGCTCCCATACCTTGGGACCTTGGCGGGCTGTGGAGCGATGGATCCGAGAATTGAGGGAAAAAGGACTGCTCCAAGACGTAACACATATTAAATTGAACCTCTATGGATCACTTTCCCTAACCGGAAAGGGGCATGCCACTGACATTGCACTGATGTTGGGGCTCATCGGTGCGGATCCAGAATATTTTCCCATTGAGGACATCCAATCTACGGTTGACGATATTAGGAAAAACAAGACACTACTCTTTGGAAAAGAGATCCCGATTCCATTTGATTCCGATTCTGACATAATTTTTCACAAGAAATTTTTGCCCTTCCATGCTAATGGAATGGTATTCGAAGCGTTGCTGACTACCGGAAATAAAATCAAGGAGACCTATTATTCCATCGGGGGTGGTTTTGTTGTAAAAAAAGAAAGGACAAACCACAAAAGGAATTTGAAAGTTTTCCATTCCTTTCCATTTCCCATAGTGAAGGGGGCAGAACTTTTGGAATATTGTAGGCAACAGAACATATCCGTTTCCGAAGTGGTAATGGAAAATGAACGTTCCCTTCGCAATGATGCCGAAATTGACAAGCAATTACATCGTCTTTGGGATAACATGTTAGAAAGTATGTATCTGGGCTGCCATACAGAAGGAATCCTTCCCGGCGGTCTAAAGGTACATAGGCGTGCTTTTGATATGCATAAACAATTGACAGGGGCAATTCCCTATTCTAATCCCCAGGAATGGTTGGAAACCATTCGTGGAACCGAGGTAAGGTTCCGGCAAATCCTAAAATGGGTCAGTTGTTTCGCCTTAGGGGTAAACGAGGTTAACGCCGCTATGGGCCGGGTGGTCACTTCCCCGACCAATGGAAGTGCCGGGGTGGTTCCGGCGGTCTTGATGTACTATATGGTAATCGAGAACCATAAGGCTGATTTTGAACACATTAAAAAATTTCTATTGGTCGCTGGGGAAATTGGCAGCATCTTTAAAAAAGGCGCCACCATTTCTGCAGCTATGGGCGGATGTCAGGCAGAGATCGGGGTCTCGTCCGCAATGGCAGCCGGGGCGTTGACCGAACTACTTGGCGGTTCCCCACAACAAGTGCTTATGGCAGCGGAAATTGCGATGGAGCACCATTTGGGACTTACGTGCGACCCTGTTGCCGGGTTGGTACAGATACCTTGCATAGAACGCAATTCCATGGGTGCCATCAAAGCCATAAATGCAGCGGAGCTGGCATTGGATACCAACCCCGATAATGCCAAGATTTCCTTGGATAAAGTGGTGAATACCATGTGGGAAACCGCTAAGGACATGAGCTCCAAATACAAGGAGACTTCAGAGGGTGGCCTTGCGGTCGGGGTCTATTTGAGCGATGGGTGCCGCTTGCCAAATGTTGTTTTCCCATTCCACGTCGGCCATGAGTTGAGAGGGATCGATGACGATTGCCTTGATGTCACTTTGTGGCCTATCGATTTTAAACTCGTAAGTAGGGTAGGCCCAGGCCCAACTTGGCAATACAGTTCTCCTTAATTTCTCATAGGGATTCTCCTTACCGCTGTACATCATCCTCAAGGGCGCATAAAAAGTTTCTTGGGTATTGTCGTTGTAAATTACTAGCACATCAATGGGCATAGGCATTAGCCCAATACGTTCCATGGTGATTTTTGTGCCATCTCCTTCAGCAACTACTTCTTTAATCCCGTAGTCTATCGTGTTTGTTGTACGTGTCCAATCATTGAGGTACCACTCTAATTGCATACCAGACACTTTTTCGGCCGTTCGTATGAAGTCATTGGGGGTAGGGTGCTTAAATTTAAAGTCAAGATAATATCTATGCAAGGTCTGCATCAACTTATCCTGCCCTATAACGTAGCCCAATTGTGATAAAAAGATAGAACCTTTAACATAGGACTGTATTGAATACGTTCTGTTTACGGCATACCTGTCCCCATGTGTAGTCATTGGTTCTTCCGTGCCACTGTGGACTAGGTTAATATATGCTTGATAGTTTTGTTCAAATGGGTTTTCTTTGGGTTTTTCAGCCAAACTATTTTTCGCCAAGGTAGCAATAAAGGAGGCAAAACCTTCATCCAGCCACGGGTGTTCGGACTCATTAGAGGCCAACAAATGTTGAAACCAGGCGTGGGCCATCTCGTGGGCCGTGGTGCTATAAAGTCCACCATAGTTTTTTCCTCCCGTGATCAAGGTACACATGGCGTATTCCATGCCTCCATCACCCCCTTGGATAACGGAATATTGCTTCCATGGATAGGGACCAACATTTTTATTGAAAAAATTCAGTAAATCTGCAGTGGGTTGCTGTAATTTTTTCCAATTTGCAACCACTGTTGTATCCCCTTTGTATAAAAAGTGAAGGGTGACCCCACTAGGGGTCTTTAAAGTATCGTGAATATATTCAGGATCTGCCGCCCAAGCAAAATCGTGAACCATCGGCGCTTTAAAATGCCAGGTCTTGGTTTTGCCCTTTTGTTTTTTGATTTTGGTTCCAGGAGTCTCGTACCCAGATCCAATTTCATCCGGATTTTGAAGGTACCCGGTGCCACCTAAAACATAGTTTTTGTCGATAGTGATCTTTACGTCAAAATCTCCCCAAACGCTATGAAATTCCCGAGCTATATAGGGGTCGGCATGCCAACCCTCAAAATCATATTCGGCCAATTTGGGATACCATTGTGTCATGGACAGTGCCACGCCATCGGCATTGTTTCGGCCGCTACGACGTACCTGTATCGGCACCTGGCCATCGAAAGTCAAATCGAAGGTTACGGTCTGTCCGGGAAGGATCGGTTCGCTAAGACCTACTTTTAAAATGGTGCCCATTTCTTCCGTGGTCACAGCTTTCCCATTCTGTTTTAAATCCTTGATCTTCAGATAGCCGATTTCCGATGGGGATAATTTACTTATCCTATCCATAACCCGGGAGTCGGGATCTGCAATCGTTCTGGAACGTACATCCATTTCACTACCCGGTTGAAAGGCATTGGGATACAAATGGTAAAAGACCGTTTGTAGGGTATCCGGTGAATTGTTGGTGTATTTTAAGGATTGTGAACCGGTGTATTGGTAGTTCTCTACGTTCATGGAAACGTCCATAGAATAGTCTACGTGTTGTTGCCAATAGTAACCACCTTCCTGGGCCATTGCGGTAAAGCCACACAGCAATGCCAAAAATCCAATTGTAAGTCTGATTTTATTTTGCATTTAAGTTCAATTTTATTTTTCCATTGGAAACTTGATCAGCCAATATCAAGGCGTTGTAAACATTGGCTATCTTTCCAGATTTGGAAATCTCCTTCAAAGTTGCTGTTTTAGAGTTGTCTCCTCCCAAAATCACTGGGGTTTTAATGGAAAGACCAGATTCCATGATGATATGCTTTACCTCGGGAGCAGTGAGTTTTGGATATTGCGAACGGATGAGTGCTGCCAAACCAGCTACTGCAGGTGCTGCCATAGATGTTCCGTTGAAATACTTGTACTTGCTATCTGGCACCGTGGAATAAATATCCTGTCCAGGGGCAAAAATATCAACGTTTATAGCCCCATAATTGGAAAAGGAGGTAACCATTTCCGAACCATAATTCTCGTCGATCGCACCTACCGTGATTACGTTATCAGAAATTTCAGGGCCATTGTTCACCTGGTCGTTGGGGAAATTGCTGTTCTTGGGGTCGTCCAGGTTAAGTGCATCGTTTCCAGCAGCATGAACAAACAACACATCTTTGGAAGCAGCGTATTTTATGGCATCGTACACCCATTGCGCGTTGGGGGAAAAGGCCTTTCCAAAACTACCATTGATAATTTTGGCACCGTTGTCTACCGCATATCGGATGCCCAAGGCTATGTCCTTATCGTATTCGTCCCCGTTGGGAACGGCGCGAACGCTCATGATGGCCACATTGTTGGCCACCCCGTTCATGCCAATTCCGTTGTTGCGGACTGCGGCTATAATTCCGGCTACGTGGGTGGCATGGGCCTCATCTTCCACCCTGTTCCGGGGATCTCCATTGCCATAACCAATGTCATTGATGTCATAGGGGTTGTCACCGACAACGGTTCTGCCATCAAAATCTATATTAAGGTTGTATTCTAGCTGTTCGGTATAATATTTATTACCTTCTGAAAATCGTTCGATATCGGAATTTATCTCATCCTTGATTTCGGAAATAGTATTTTCAGAAGCTAGTAATTGAGTGAGAATATTTACAAATTGATTCAACATGGGATCCTCAGACTTTATTGTAGCCAGATCATGCGCAGTATAAGTTTCCTTGTTCAGTTCTTTTTTTGCTGCCGCATCGGCATCCTGGATGACCTCCATTATTTTTTCCGATTGCTCTTTATTTTGTTTGGTGATGTCTTGACGTTGTTTGGCCTTGGCCACGTCCTCGTCAAACCTTTCCTTGGCCTTGGCTTGGTAAGCGGCATCCCCGATCTTTAGCCTAAGGATTCTGGCCACTTCCAATTGCTCGTTGTAGGATTCCCCTAGAAAATTATAGCCGTGTATATCGTCTACGTAGCCATTATTATCGTCGTCTATATTGTTGTTGGGGATTTCCTTGGTATTGGTCCACAAAACATCCTTTAGATCTTCATGGTCCAGATCCATGCCGGAATCTAGCACAGCCACGATCACTTGATGTCCTTTCTTGTTTTTGATGATATCCGTATATGCCCTATTAACACTCATCCCAGGAATGGTATCCGCAACAAGGTCCAAATGACCCCAGTCCTTTTTCTGGGCCTCGGTAAGGGGGGCAAGCTTTAAGGGAATTGCATCGATGTTTTCAATAGGGGTCGATACCAATGCGGTAGAACCACAAGCTGTCAATAAAAACGCGGCTGAAATAAGCCCCAATATGGATTTAGAAAATGTAATCTTCATGTGTTTAATTGATTATCTGTTAATTATTAAATTCAATGTATATTAAAACAAAGAGGCAAAAGTATGAATATCTTTTAAGCGTACCCCTTTTTCTGTATTTTGGAGGGTACCAATTTCATGGTGCGCATCGTGTTCCAAAAAAAGATAAAATTGTTCTTGGACGGCTTTATCCAAGAAAAGTTGTTTTTCTTGGACTGTAAGTAAGGGGCGGGTGTCATATCCCATCACGTAGGGCAATGGAATATGTCCGACCGTGGGAAGTAGATCCGCAACAAAGACCAGTGTTTTCCCCTTATACCTAATATGTGGGAGCATCTGCTTATCTGTGTGCCCGTCTACAAACAAAATACCAAAGCCAAGTTCGGATCTTTCCATAAAGGTATTCCCGGTCCTGGAAATAAACTGTAGTTGCCCACTTTCTTCCATCGGCAAAAGGTTTTCTTTCAAGAAAGAGGCTTTTTCCCTAGGGTTAGGTTCCGTGGCCCATTTCCAGTGGGCCTCATTGGTCCAGTACACGGCATTCTTAAAGGCGGGTTCATAACCGGTGCGGTCCTTGTTCCATTGAACACTGCCCCCGCAATGATCAAAATGCAGATGGGTCATAAAAACATCGGTGATATCGTCCCGATGAAAGCCCCATTTTTTAAGGGATTTATCTAGCGAATGGTCTCCCCATAGATAGTAATATCCAAAAAATTTGTCGGATTGCTTGTTACCCATGCCGGTATCGATCAAGATCAATCGGTCCCCATCCTCTATCAAGAGACAGCGGGCCGTCAAATCTATCATATTGTTGGCGTCGGCCGGATTGGTTCTGTTCCAGATAGATTTAGGAACCACGCCGAACATGGCACCACCATCCAACTTAAAATTTCCTGTTTCTATCGGATATAATTTCATTGAAAATGGTTAATCTGTGCAAATTAAGAAAAGCGGTAGGTTTATTCTTCAAAACCATGTTTTGTTAGTGGTTTTTTAACACTTTATAAGCATATCAAGGTTATAAATTGATCTACTCCAAGTAAATAACCAACTCTTCTGCCCTAATGGATTCTTTATAGTGAAAGGGACGCCTATTTCCGGCAACGTCCTCAATTAGTATTGGAAGGATATCCTTGTTTTTACTTCGCTTTTTTATCCATTCCCGAGTTGTAATATCGCTATCTACCCTTACCTCGTGCTCTTTAAATTCGTTAGCTGAAATTTTATAGATCCAGGGTGCGATATCGGTTTTACTGGCAAACATAGAAGAGGCGTCCATGGAATCAAGTAGATTTATTCCCGCCCCGTCTTCTCCTCCCGAGATCAGTACAATTTTATTGGGGATATAAAAGGAATTGGTTGCTAATTGGGCGGCAAGCAGATTGATCTCGCTATTTCCGGTAAGGGCAATGAAGGTATTTTTGTTTATGGCATTGGCCATGGTAAAAGTGTCCTCTTTTAATCCGTTCCCGTGTATTGCCTTAATCCCTTGTTCGTTTGCTTCGTTAACCAGGTCTTTGTTGGCATCTATAAGGACCACTTCATTGTGTTCCCCAAGCTGTTTGGCAATATATAGGCCCAAGGGATTGGCTCCCAATATAAGATATCCTTTTCGGGAATCCTGTTTTACCAGTTCCCCTCTTCTTCTTAGCCAATTGGTAGTCCATGTAAGGAACAAGGGTACGGTAAGAGTAGTGGAGATGGCCATAAACACCAGTATAGAAAATATTTCTTTGGAGATTATCCCCATTTGAAGGCCTATTCCGGCTATGATAATTTCTACGGCTCCTCTGCCGTTCATTCCGGTGCCTATAGTAAAGCCTTCCCGCCAACCGTTACCACTGGGCAAATAAAATAAGGTAGTTCCCACAATTTTTCCTACCACGGCTCCTAGAATAATTAAGATAAGGAGCAGTAAATCTGTTTGAAACACCTCCAAAGTAACGTTAAACCCAGCGGTCACAAAAAATATAGGGGCAAGGAAACCAATGGAGATATCATGAAAAATACCGGTAACATCTTTAAAAACCTGCCTGGGAAAAATCCCTTCCCTAATGAAGAGTCCAGCCATAAATGCACCCAAGATTCCGTGAAGGCCGGCAAGTTCGGCAAGTTCGGAAAAAGCCAATACTATGATTACCATTATGGTAAAATGAAATGTACGGTTTATGGATTTTACCCTGGCCAACAACTTCCCCAATACAGGAAAGAAATAAATACCGATCAAGACAGAGAAGGAGAAGAATAAGATAGCTTTTCCGGCCACCCAGGTAAGTTCGACAGCATTGACACTTCCAACGTCTACAAAACCAACGATCCCCGCAAAAATAACCAGGGCCAAGGTATCCGAAATCAATGCTCCCGCCATCAAGACATAGGCTATCCTGGTATCCAAAAGTTTTAAATCTACCAAGATCCTACTTTTGGTGGCCAAGGAGGTTACCCCGACGGCTATCCCTACAAATAGGGCCGCAATTTGGGTACCCTCAAAATAGATAATGGTATAGTAACCCAACACAAAAGGGACCACGAACCCACCAATGGCCGCAAGCAATCCTGCCCAGGATGCTTTCCCCAAATCCTTAAAGTTAATTTCCATCCCGATATATGCCATCAGGAAAAGGATTCCTACCTCTGCCAAGGTGTTGAGGGCTGCAGAGGTTTCTAATACTCCCAGGAGTGCTGGTCCCATGAAGATGCCAATCAAGAGTTCGCCCAGAATGGGAGGAAAACCTACCCGTTTTGCCAACATGCCCCCGACCCACGCTGCTATCAGTACAAGGAGAAGGTTCATTATCTGCAGTTCTGCCATAGGATATGGGTTTTAAAAACAAAAAAATGGAAAAATACCGAAATAATGCCAATTGGCAAAGTAACCCAAAAAAACATAGGTCTTAATGGTAAAATGAGATTTTATCGAGATGGTAATATTTCCGGGTTTATCAGGGACTGCTTGGTTAAATATTGCCATTTTGAATAAGGTTTTTTCTATATTGGGTAATATTTTTATTTTATAAAACTTATATTGCTTCAAATTTATTTATGGTAGAACTAGCAGGAATTGTAATCTTAGGGATAATTGCACAATGGTTTGCATGGAAGTTGAAGTTGCCAGCCATACTGCCATTGCTCTTGATTGGACTATTCGTAGGGCCCATTTCCACTTTGTTAACGGCGGACGGTAGCAAGCTTATAGAGCCCATTTGGAACGGGACAAAAGGATTGTTCCCAGGGGAAGGCATTTATTATTTTGTTTCCTTGGCCATGAGTATTATCCTTTTTGAAGGCAGCATTAACTTAAAACGCTCCGAAATTGCCAATGTGGGACCCGTCATCACCAAGTTGGTCACCTTGGGTTCCACTATAACCTTTTTTGGCGCCGGGTTGTGCGCACATTTTATTTTCGCTCTTAATTGGCAGGTATCTTTTCTTTTCGCTTCCTTGGTCATTGTTACCGGGCCTACCGTAATCACCCCTATCTTAAGGAATATCCCTTTAAAGAAAGATGTTTCTGCGGTGTTGAGATGGGAAGGAATATTGATCGATCCCCTAGGCGCATTGGTTGCCGTATTGGTATTCGAGTTTATCAGCGTGGGAGAAGGCCAAGCCTATACCAAGACCGCCTTGATAGAATTTGGAAAAATTATTCTTTTTGGATTTGGCCTTGGCTTTACATTCGCTCACGCGCTTGCGTTTATTATCAAAAAAAGCCTGGTACCCCACTACTTGTTAAATGTAGTATCCCTGTCCATGGTACTTCTTGTGTTTGTCTTAGCTGACCTTCTAGCACACGAGTCGGGCTTACTGGCGGTAGTGGTGATGGGAATGGTAGTGGGCAATACAAAACTCCCCAACATAAAGGAGCTCTTGTATTTTAAGGAGTCGTTGAGCGTGTTACTGATTTCCATTCTTTTTATCCTCTTGGCGGCTAACATCAACTTGGACGACCTAGCATTGATCTATAGTTGGAAGACCGTGTTGCTCTTTGTAATCATCGTGTTTATTATCCGGCCTATAGGTGTATTTCTTAGTACCCATGGCTCTAAATTGCAGCTCAACGAAAAGATTTTTATAAGTTGGGTAGGACCACGAGGTATTGTAGCCGCTGGTATTGCTTCCCTGTTTGGATCTAAACTCGTTGCCTATGGGGAGCCGGGTGCGGATTATATTACCCCCTTGGTCTTTATTATTGTCTTGGGAACGGTGCTGCTCAATGCCACAACTGCTAGGTTTTTTGCTAAATGGGTCGGGGTATTCTTGGAAAAATCGGAAGGGATTTTGATTATCGGGGCTTCCAAGGCCTCAAGGTTAATTGGCCACTATCTTCAGAAGAACAACCGTCATGTAGTGCTAATCGATAATAACCAGAACAACATTGCAAAGGCACAAAAAATTGGATTGGACGCTATTGTGGCCGATATTTATTCCGATTCGTTGACGGACAATCTGGAACTGAACGATATGGGCTATCTTATGGCCCTTACGGGAAACGCGGATATCAATATGTTTGCCATCGATAAGTTCAAAAACCGATTTGGTGAAAACGGTGCATTTCGTCTTGTTACCGGAGATGAGATCAATGACCCCGACAACAATCCCAAGGAAGGACTGTTTTCCCATACGGACGATTTTATAAAACTGACGGAAGCGGTTAGACAATACCCGACAATCCACGAGATTCCCCTACACGATGAAAAGCATTATGAAGGTTTAATAGAAATAACAAAGGCAGATAACGATATAGTACCAATATTTTTAAAGACCCCTGATGGGGAGCTTAAGATCATCCCGGCCTCTAGCCTCGAATTCCACGACATAACGGAGGGATACAAATTGGTCTATCTTGGGAAGAAATTTGAAATGGAGGAAACGGGCCAAAATGATCTCGAATTGGTGGAAAGTTAGGTGTTTCGGGTTGCGAGTTATGAAGAATATATTTTATTGTTTACTGTCTCCATCATTGACCAAAAAGCTTAGAAATTCATCTTTTTGGTTTTGGATCGTCCAGATGGGGTAGATTCTAAAGTGGCATGGTTTTCCAGATGGTTACGGAGATATCGTTCTGCAACACCTCATAATTTTCTCCGGCGACCAAACGATAAAAATGAAGGGCAGACTCCCGTTTTATCTTATTTTCCAAGAGAGTGGTGTCTATTTCGCCACCATCCTGCCGCCATGTAAAAATGGAATTCTGTTCCAATTGTACTATCCGGTGCTTTGCTGTGAATTGGGCAATGTAGGTTGTCATTGATTCAATTTTGTATTGACACTTATAAAACTTTATTCGCCTACAAAAATTGTATCAAGAAGTGTTAAAAGTAGGAAAAACCCCGATTATAGATGTGAAATACCTATTATCGGAAGTGAATAAATACATCAATAAGGAATAATTAGTGTTCGGTGCGTTCCTTGTAAACTCGTACCCAATCAATGATCATTTGCACTGGCAGATCCTGAGAATCGACTTTCCCTACCCATTGCCCTCCCAACTGCATGTCTACCATAATGTAAAAGGGCTGGTCGAAGGGCCATTGTGTGGGATCAACATTGGGCAGTCGTGGATAGGTAAAAGTTTCCTGTCCGTTTAAGGTAAAGACCAACTTATCCGGGTACCATTCCATCCCATAGATATTGAACTTTTGGGCATCTACTGTTGCTGTAGCATAATGGGGCGGAATCGTGTCCTGTTTTAATTCTAGGGTATAATAGGAATGTACGGTCTGATAAATTTTATCTTCAAAATTCAAATGCTCCATTAAATCGATTTCGCCATTGCGGGGATAGGGTCCGTATTTAGGTTTATCGGCCAGCATCCACATAGCCGGCCATGCACCTTGAGCCTGTTCTAATTGGGCTTTTATCTCTACTTTTCCATATTGATAGGAAAATTTGCCTTTGGTATTGATGCCACCGGTAAGATAGGGTACCGTATCCTTTTTTCTATTTTTGTTGACGATTCCCCGTAGATACAGCATTCCGTTCTTTATCCGGATGAGTTCCTTTTTATCTGACATATAGTTTCCCCAATCGGCGGAATTTCTTTCGATAACGCTCCACTTGGTCTTGTCCAGCTTTTTTTTGTTGAACGAGTCTTCCCAGATAAGTTCCCAGCTTTTTGCGTTCGTATTAGAGTTGGATTTATTATTGTCATGTATTTCCTGAGTTATCGCGGCCAATGGTATAAGCATGGCAGAGATTAGTATAAAAAAGCTAGCCTTCTCTTTCCTCATAATTCTTGGATTTTTATTTGACATAAATCGACATAACTTTTTTTGGGGATGGCCAAAAAAATTGTAGGATAATAAGTTGACACCAGTTACTCCCGATAGATATTGGGACTGACGGCAACGGGGACTACTGAGGATAAATAACAATTTTACTTAACTCGGGAAAATATTTTTCTAGTTTTGCCGGTATCCTATCCAGTTGTCCAAAATGGGAGATATAGCCTTTACGGGCAGAAACCATTATGATAAAATCGGTTTTGGTAATCTTTCTGGAAAGAATAAGGAAATCGTCCCATTCATTGAAATGAGAAAAATTTAAAGTCAAGGTTATCTTATTGCCTTTTACAAACCTCAATATTGCTTTGTGTGTTTCTTCGGTGCAATTCAGATTGATGGGTATGGATAGTTCTTGGGACAATTTGGTAATTTTATTTACCCAAAGAGCAAAGCCTTCTTCGAATTCAGCGTTTGGTGGAACAATCATAAATAATCTTTTATGATTTACCAACGGGATCTCGAAGTCGCAAATGAAAAGGGTCTTCATGGTATTTTGCAAGATACTTCCCATTTTGTCGCCTATTAATTTATCTAGAAATCCGGTTTTTTGTGGCCACCCCAATAGGATGATATCGGCCATGATCTCCTTCGAGATTCGGGATATTCCACTAGCGGCATTATGATCTATGGTTGCTTTAATAGTCGCATTGGTATCAGAGGCCGTAGTTTCCCTTATAAATCTTTCCAATCCTTGTTTGGCCTTGATAATTGTTTTTTCTGCTTCATCCGTATTTGGAACTACGGTCATTATAATGAGTGGATTACTCGATTTTTTATCCTTTATTAAAACGGCGAAATCTAGAATCTTTTCAATATTTACTAGATTGGCAATAGGAATAAGGATGTTTTCTTTGTGCGCCTCGGAAGTCAATTGTATATCCTCATCTTCATCGGAATTGCGAATGATCATTTTAGCAGCACTTTCTGTAGCAAAAGAGGCTACGATACATGTAACAAGAATTATAACCACGGTTGCGTTTAAAATATTTTCGTCTACAATTCCTGCTTTGTACCCCACTAAAATTATAGCTAAAGTCGCTGCGGCGTGTGCGCTACTTAATCCAAAAATTAATTTCCGTTGTCCTTTGGAAAATCTAAAAATTATCTGTGTAAAAAATGCTGCAGCCCATTTCCCAAAAATTGCCACGATCGTTAACGTACCGGCAATTATCAGTGCCATGGGCCCACTAAGAATAACATTGATGTCTACTATCATTCCCACACTTATAAGAAAAAACGGAATAAATAGTGAATTTCCAATAAATTCGATACGGTTCATTAGGGCGGACGAGTGTGGAATAAGTTTATTGAGTGCCAACCCTGCGACAAACGCTCCGATAATTGATTCTAGACCTGCGATCTCTGCCAAAAATGCTGAGAAGAAGACTACCGAAAGCACAAAAATATAGTGTGAATGTTTTTCACTCTCCAATTTTCGAAAGAACCATTTTGCAATTCTGGGAATCACCAAGAACATAAAAGCAGAAAACAATACAAGAGATATTCCCAGACGAATCCAAAACTCCTGGGTAAGTCCGCCATTGTGCGATCCTAAGATTATTGCCAAAATAATGAGGACCGCAGTATCTGTTAAAATAGTACCTCCCACCGTTATGGCTACAGCTGCATTTTTTGAAAGCCCCAGTTTGCTGACTATAGGATAGGTTACCAAAGTGTGGGTGGCAAACATACTGGACGTAAGAAGGCTGGCATTAAAATCGAAACCCAATAAATAATGGCACACTGGGAATCCTATAGAAATAGGGATAGTAAAGGTAAGAAATCCAAATAATAGACTTTTATTTCTGTTTGCCTTAAATTGGTTTAAATCCAACTCTAATCCTGCGATAAACATTATATAGAGAAGCCCGATAGTAGAGAAAACATCCACAAAAAGACTTTTCCCCAAAATATTCAGTCCAGCTGGCCCAATAATAATTCCCGATACGATCAACCCAATAATTCCGGGAATTCGAATTCTTTGCAATATTACTGGTGCCAATAAAATAATAAGCAATATCAAAGAAAATATTAGTACTGGATTTTGAAGGGGTAGTTGAAACTGTTCTATAAGTTGATTAAAAATGGTATCCATAGTTTAAAATATGGGTAAATGGTTAAACCAAAACAAATTGATTGTGAAAACTTCCGGCTCTGCTATAACAGGGTTCATAAACAACTAGTATACATATGAAACTCCACGTGTAAATCATTGCTCAAGAAATCAGGATCTAAAAATCGTGGAATGGAATTGCTAGGTGATCTTTCAATTGCCTTAGCATTTACAAAGCTCTAGCGATTAAGGTCTTTAGCCTAGACCCACGTGTCATTGGCAATTAAAGTGACGTAATAAGGATAATTGCAGTTGTTAGTTATGTGCTAAGACAATAAATTAATCATTCAACTTCAGCACTGCCATAAAGGCCTCTTGTGGAATCTCTACGTTCCCTACTTGCCGCATACGCTTTTTACCTTTTTTCTGTTTTTCCAAGAGTTTTCTTTTTCGTGAAATATCTCCCCCGTAACATTTGGCGGTAACGTCTTTGCGCAGGGCTTTTATAGTTTCTCTAGAAATGATTTTGGCTCCAATAGCTGCCTGAATAGGAATGTCGAATTGTTGTCTGGGGATAAGTTCCCTCAATTTCTCGCACATTTTTTTTCCGATATTTGCGGCGTTGTCCGCATGTATCAAGGCTGATAGGGCATCCACTGGTTGAGCATTCAAAAGAATATCGACCCTTACCAATTTGGAGACTCGCATCCCGATAGGGGAGTAGTCAAAGGAAGCATATCCTTTGGATACGGTTTTTAATCGATCATAAAAGTCGAAAACAATTTCTGCCAAGGGCATGTCAAAACTGAGTTCTACCCTGTCGGTTGTCAAGTAGGTCTGATTGGTAATTACTCCTCGTTTATCGATGCAGAGCGACATGATATTTCCGACAAAATCGGACTTAGTAATAATTGTGGCCTTAATATAGGGTTCTTCCACATGGTCCAAGGTGGAGGGGTCGGGAAGATCGCTCGGATTGTTTACGATAACGGGGATTTCCGGGTGTTTTCTTGTAAAGGCATGATAGCTTACGTTGGGCACCGTGGTAATCACGGTCATACCAAATTCCCGCTCTAACCGTTCCTGTATGATTTCCATATGGAGCATGCCCAAGAAACCGCAACGAAAACCAAACCCCAAGGCAGCACTGCTCTCCGGGGCAAAGACCAGAGAGGCGTCATTAAGCTGTAACTTTTCCATAGAGGATCGCAGTTCCTCAAATTCGTCCGTATCCACAGGATAGATACCCGCAAAGACCATTGGCTTTACATCCTCAAAACCCCCGATAGGATTCTTAGTCGGGTTAACGGCATCGGTAATGGTGTCGCCCACCTTTACTTCCCTCGCTTCCTTGATTCCGGTTATCAGGTAGCCTACGTCCCCGGCCTTAATGCTGGGTTTTGGATGCTGCACCAGTTTTAAGGTGCCTACTTCATCCGCAAAATAGGTTTTCCCAGTGGCCACAAATTTTATTTTTTGTCCTTTTCTGATTTCCCCGTTGATGACCCTAAAAATGGTCTCTACCCCGCGAAAAGGATTGTATACCGAATCGAAGACCAGGGCCTGAAGAGGTTCGTCTACATTTCCTTTTGGTGGCGGAATCCTTTCTATGATGGCTTGGAGTATTTCTGTTATACCGATTCCCTCCTTGGCGCTAGCAGGGATTACCTCCTCTCGTTTACAACCCAATAGCTCTACAATATCATCGGTAACCTCTTCTGGATTGGCACTCGGCAGATCAACCTTATTCAATACCGGAATAATTTCCAGATCGTTTTCCAAGGCCAGATATAGATTGCTAATGGTTTGGGCCTGGATGCTTTGGGCGGCATCTACCACTAAAAGAGCTCCTTCACAAGCAGCAATGGACCGGGAAACTTCATAGGAAAAATCCACATGGCCAGGGGTGTCGATTAAATTCAGGATATATTTTTCCCCTTTGTAGGTATATTCCATCTGAATAGCGTGACTCTTGATAGTAATGCCCCGCTCGCGTTCCAAATCCATGGTATCTAGCAACTGATTTTGCTTTTCGCGCTCGGTAACGGTACCGGTAAAGTCCAACAAACGGTCGGCCAAGGTACTTTTACCGTGGTCTATATGGGCAATGATGCAAAAATTCCTAATATTCTTCACTCGTTCCTTATTTTTTGGTTTCCCTTGGGTGCCGACTGGTAAACCAAGAAGAAATCGAAAGCAACTGCAAATATACTTTATTTGAAGCCTATCTTAACAATGGCCGACCAGAAATGAAAAGGAGAAATTAAAATGACTCTCAATTATAGCCTAGATTACATTTTTTGTAAATAAATGCTTAGATTTGACTCCCAACCTATGCTAGGTGAGACGACTAATTCAAATCCTACTCATACCCTTATTTTGGCCTTTTTTCTCATTTGGCCAGACTTATGAGGTTGTCGGAACCGTTAAGGATGGCAGTAATCATGCCATGCCCTATGCCAATGTATTTTTATTAAATCTGGTTGATTCCACTATAGTAAAAGGCACTTCTGCAGACGAAAACGGATCTTTTTCCATTGAGAATGTTTTGCCGGATGTCTACTATATCAGGGCCAGTTATATCGGAATGACATCCAACCTTGTTTCCCTGGCCATATCCAACAATGTACGAATAGGGGCCGTTATCATCGACCAAAGTGTGGAAAACCTAAAGGAGGTCATAGTCGTCTCTTCCCAACCTACCATTGAAAGAAAATCGGACCGTATGGTATTCCATGTGGAGAACACCGTGGTTTCCCAAGGCAGTACTTGGGACGTACTTAAGAAGACGCCCGGAGTCGTTGTGGTGCAGGACCAATTGTATATCCGCAACCAGAGCCCTACGGTGTACTTAAATGATAGGAAGACACAATTATCATCCGATGAAATAAGAGATTTATTGCAGGGAATTTCAGGTATAAATATTAAGTCGATAGAGGTTATACCCAATCCCCCGGCCCGTTATGAATCCGAAGATGGCCCTATTTTGAACATAGTTACGACCAACAGCGTCGTGCCTGGTTATAAAGGTAGTGTCAACGGTGGTTATACGCAGGCCGTGTTCCCAAAATATAGTTTTGGAACTAGCCATTATTACAAAACTAAAAAATTCAACCTTTTTGTGAACTATAACATTAATCCGAGAAAGGAATCCAAGACAGATGAAGGTAATATCAATTTCATCGATGACAATGGAGATATATTTTCGCGATGGCAGTCTAATTTTGATAAAACTACCCGTTCCACGAGCCAAAATGCGTCCATAATCATGGATTATGAAATTAATGACAGGAGCAGTATAAACCTTACATCGAATTTTGCTTATTCTCCCAACAAAAAGTTGGAGAATGAGTTGGGTACCGATATGCGAAATAAGCAATTTCAACTAGATTCTACACTGACGACGCATAGCAATCTGGTGAACGATTACAACAATCTTGCCTTTGACCTCACCTATACCCACCATCCTAACAAGGAAGGAGCTGTCTTGACGGTAAACGGGCATTATACTTCCTATCACGATGCTACAGATCAATCAGTTTCTACCGATTATTTTGAACCGTCGGGGGCATTCATTCGGAATTTCAGCTTTTTTACCAATTCCCTTCAGAATATAGATATTCTCACGGGGCAGATAGATTATACCTCTCCCTTGGGAGGGATAGTGATGGAAAGTGGTGCAAAAGTATCGACCATACGATCCAATAGCGGAATAAACTATTTTGACGTTAGGAATTCCCAAAAATCGTATAACGCTCTTTTTTCCGACGATTATGAATATAGTGAAAACGTAGGGGCGGGTTACCTATCGTTGACCAAGGACTGGGAAAAATGGTCCGTCAAGGCAGGATTAAGGGGAGAATATACCCATGCCAAAGGATACTCAATTACTTTGAATAGGGAGAATGTTCAGGATTATTTTAAAGTTTTCCCTACGCTCCACCTACTATATACCCTGTCCGAGAATCAAAGTTTTTCGCTAGATTATAGCCACAAGGTGCAGCGTCCAAGATATGAGGACCTCAATCCGTTTGCCTACTTTTTGAACGAAAATCAATTCCATATTGGTAATCCCGACCTGCAGCCGAGTTTTAGCCATAACGTCAATTTCAATTACACTTTGAAGGATACCTATTTCTTTGACCTTTATTATCGGGACAATGGTCATTACATGAGTACCTTGGGATTTCAAAACAACGAAAACCAGAACCTGATGTACATAAAAGAAAACGTATTGTCTAGTATTTCCTATGGACTGGATTTTACCTACAGTAAATCCATCATGAATAACTGGTACCTTTACCTCTATACCTCACTGTTCTCGGAGGAGCAGACATTTTTGGCATTGGAGAGCGGTAACCAAGCGGTAAATAATAGAGTTAGGGGATTCTTAGGTTCCCTGAGCAATTATTTTACACTCTCCAAGGATAGGTCCTTAACCGGAGAGCTAGGGCTTACCTATATGTCGGGTTTTATGGATGGCAATTATGTAATTTCGGAGACCACCGACCTTTCTTGCGGGCTGCGAAAATCGCTTTGGAACAAACGGGCGGTAGCATCCTTGACTCTGGAAGATATTTTGGGCACTTCCGTTGGCAGGTATACAACAAAATATCTCAATCAGGACAATTCCTATATCGCTAAACCAGAAACCCGATTTGTCCGCTTTGGTTTTACCTATAATTTCGGCAATTTTAGATTGCAGGATAATAAAAGGGATATTGACAATATTGAGGAGCGGCAACGGTTGAAGTCGGAGTGAGGTGGGTGGAAAAATAAATTATAGATCATAAAATAGAAAAAGGTTTCGAAAAACTCACCTATGTCCTCCCCCCAACCCCCTCCAGAAGAGGGTGAGTTCAGTTAAGATTTCAAATATTATGCTATCAGGTAACGAGTTCCCTCCCTTTCGGAGAGGGTTAGGGTGGGGACAAATATGCAAATAGAGCTATTTTCGTTATAAAGATTTTGAAATTTGTTTTGAACAGGAAAAATCACAAGACCGTCATTTAATGGAAAATGTTTAATTTTGCAATCCAAAATTTATAGAGCTTGCTTAAGATCGGAAACATCGAATTACCAGAATTCCCATTGCTCCTGGCACCCATGGAGGATGTGAGCGATCCGCCCTTCCGTGCTCTGTGCAAGGAACAGGGGGCGGATGTTATGTATACGGAATTTATCTCCTCCGAGGGATTGATACGGGATGCGGCCAAAAGCGTCATGAAGCTCGATATTTACGAAAAAGAGAGGCCCGTAGGGATACAAATTTTTGGTGCCGAACTGGATTCCATGCTGCAGGCAGTGGATATAGTTACGGCATCCAATCCGGATATTGTTGATATCAATTTTGGCTGTCCTGTAAAAAAGGTGGTCTGCAAAAATGCCGGAGCAGGAATCTTGAAGGATATTCCCCTGATGGTGAAGCTTACCGCCGAAATGGTAAAGCGTACCCACTTGCCGGTTACAGTAAAGACACGATTGGGCTGGGATTTCGACTCCATCAAAATCGTAGAGGTAGCCGAACGGTTGCAGGATGTAGGGATTGAGGCCATCTCCATCCACGGACGGACAAGGGTACAGATGTACAAAGGTGAAGCCGATTGGAAACCTATCGCCGAGGTAAAGAACAACCCAAGAATGCGTATTCCCGTATTTGGAAACGGAGATGTGGACACTCCGGAAATGGCATTAAAGATGAAGAATGAATACGGTCTGGACGGAGCCATGATAGGACGTGCCAGTATTGGATACCCATGGTTCTTCAACGAAGTGAAACACTTTTTTAAAACAGGAACTCACCTTAATCCCCCCACTTTGGAAGAACGGGTAGAAGCCGCTAGGCGACACCTACAAATGGCCATTGATTGGAAAGGTGAAAGATTAGGAGTCAACGAAACCAGAAGGCACTATACCAATTACTTTAAGGGCATTCCCCACTTTAAGGAATATCGAATGAAAATGGTGACCAGCGATGATGCAGCCGATGTTTTTGATGCATTTGATGAGGTTTTGGAGAAATTCGGCCACCTAGCCATCTACCATTAGACCCCACTTCGAGTGAGGACGAAATCCACATCCCAGCCTTCCCAGAGAGGACGGAGTTGGTTTTTCCACTAATAATACGTCTGAGTAAGGGTCCCCCTTTTGGGGGCTAGGGGGCAATCAATTTCCTATTGATCCTACTGCTCGCGATTTTGGATGCGATTATGCCCAACACCATGATGGTAACCAATACTATAGCTACATTGATCAGTTTATATTCTACGGGATACGCCAATGAAGGCGTAATTTTGAGCCACCCGAACGCAAGTTGTGACCAGATAAGAAGGGAAGCCAACAAAACGCCAATGAGTCCGCCCAGTCCTGTGACCAACAAGCCTTGAACAAAATAAATACGCCGGAGTTCCTTGATCGTCGTTCCCATGTTAAAAAGAGTTTTGGAGTTCTGTTGTTTGTCCAGGATCATCATAATAATGGCCCCGACCACATTGAACAGGGCAATGATAAGTACTAAAGTGAAAATTAGATAAGTTGCTAAATTTTCAGTGTTCAACATTTGGTAAAGCGTACGGTTCAGCTCCTTACGGTCTTTAACAAGGACTTTATCCTGAAAAATCCTTATTATTTCGCCTCTTATTTTTCGAATATCCGATCCGGGATCCAACTTAAAATCGATACCGGAAATCTGGGTGCTGTCCTTTTCCAACAAGGCCTGTGCCAGGGCCAGGTCGACAAACACATACTTTTTGTCCAAGTTTTCCTCAATGGCGTAGAAGCCGCTGATAACCAAGGGCAGTTCGTTATACGGTTTTTTTGCAAGACTCTGTTGTGAGAAGGAACCCGTTCCCGGTTTAGGGGCCAGGATCATTACAGGATCGCGAAAATCGTTTAGGACCAAACCCAAAAGATTGGCTACTCCTAATCCGGCCACCCCACGCTGCTGTTCCAAGTTCCATTCCCCATAAAAAATGGTACTGTCCACGGCGGTGACCCTATTGTAGTTTTCATCTACCCCTTTAATATAGGCAACATGGCTCTTTTGGCCTAGCGTAAGGTAAACGCGTTCTTCTAGCTCCTTGGAATAAGAGGCAAGTCCTTTGAAATTTTTAAGTTCATTTTCCTGTTGGGGCGAAATGGAAAAGAATTTCCCAGTGGATGGTAGGGCTTTTAAATCGGGATCAAAGGTATTGCTAAAGGAAAGACTAAAAGTTTTAAGTCCGGAGAAACCAGACAAAACAATAAAAAGCGCCGCAGCGCCGATGACAATTACCAAAAAGGTGACAAAGTTGATAATATTGACCACATTCTGGCTACTCTTGGAACGCACATACCGTTTGGCAATGTAGAAGGGGAAATTCAAACTAAGGAGTTGTTAGGATTTTTTTCTTCTTTGGAGCAATTCTGGATTTTTAACGGGATTCTCCCCGCCTTTTAGTGACTTGTCAATATTGTCTATATACTCCAGGGAATCATCAATAAAAAATGAAAGTTCGGGCACTCGGCGTAACTGATTTTTGGTGCGTTGGGATAATTCGTGCTTAATAAGAGGTTCGTTGCTCTTAATACCGGCCAAGAGTTCAACGGCATCTTTATGGGGAAAGATACTAATATATACCTTGGCAATGGAAAGATCGGTCGGCACGGAAACTTTGGATATAGAAATAATAGTTCCCTTTAATCCCCCGTCTATTGCCGCCCGTTGAAGGATATCGGCCAAATCCTTCTGTATGACCCCTGCGATCTTTTTTTGTCGTTGTGTTTCCATTTCGCAAAAATACGGAGAATAATGTGTATTTTAGAAATCGGAGAAAAATAACCGTGCTCGGGAGAAAAGATTAACTCAAGTCGAGTTCTTAATCCCATAAAGGTTGATTTATTTTAAATTTTGACGGTGTTATGAAGAAAATTGAACATTTGGGAATAGCAGTAAAGGATTTGACTGCATCCAATACTCTTTTCGAGAAGCTTTTGGGAGTATCCCACTATAAAACAGAGGAAGTACCGTCCGAGGGAGTAAGGACCTCATTTTTTAAAATTGGCGACAGCAAAATTGAACTTTTGGAAGCATTGGATAACGAGGGGCCGATTGCCAAATTTTTGACCAAAAAAGGAGAAGGTGTCCATCATATCGCCTTTGAAGTTGAAGATATTGTAAAAGAAATTGCCAGATTGGAAGAGGAGGGGTTCGAAGTTTTGAACAAAATACCAAAAC
>CAJDXC010000012.1_pt1 | contig 25859 bp, 31 predicted proteins | sample 7391681 | NCBI WGS metagenome assembly CAJDXC01 (sample SAMEA7055742, study PRJEB34461) | soil metagenome | biome: terrestrial ecosystem; feature: Peninsula; material: soil | place: Antarctica | collected 2016 | reverse complement strand
TGAAAGCGAGGGAGGTACACCAGAATTAGAAAGCCAACAAGAAGCAACAAAAGAAATAAAGGTAGAAGTAGAAGACGAAGCTGGAACAAAGGAAAGTATAGAAAAAAAATCCAATAGTCCTGTTAGTAAGGAAAAAGAAGCTTCGACCGATAAAGAAGAGGAGAAGGAAGAGGACGTTTTGGAAGAGATAGACGATTCCAATGCCGAGGACGCCGAGGATGTGGACAACAAGCATCGGCATACGATTCCTATGCTCGACTATAATGCCATGACCATGGAAAACTTGGTGGGAGAGCTGCAGAAATTGGTCCGGAACGAGAAAGTGCAGGCCATAAAAAAGCACGTAGATGGTATTAAGTATGAATTCGATCTAAAGTTTCAAGATTTCCTTGAGCAGAAAAAAGAGGAATTTGTCGCAAATGGGGGAAACGAAATCGACTTTAAGTACAATTCGGTTGACAAAAGGCAGTTTAATGAGGTATATGCCGATTATAGGGAAAAGCGGGACCAGTATTACAAGCGTCTAGACCGTTCCCTGAAAGATAATTTGGCCAACCGATTGGAGATAATAGATGAGCTCAAAAGCTTGGTTAATGTGGAGGAGGATATCAATACCACCTACAAAAATTTTAAGGACGTCCAGGAACGATGGCGAAATGCCGGACCTATACCAAGGACCAACTACAATGACGTATGGCGTACTTACCAGCATCATATCGAGATTTTCTATGATTTTCTTCATCTCAACAGGGAGCTTCGAGACCTTGATTTTAAGCGTAATTTAGAAGAAAAGATTAAAATTATCGAACGTGCGGAAACTTTGGCACAAGAACCCGATCTGGGGATGGCATTTCATGAGCTTCAGGATTTACATAAGGTTTGGAAAGAGGACATTGGCCCGGTAGACAAGGAACACAGGGAGGCTATCTGGGAACGGTTCAGCAATGCCACAAAAGTACTGCACCAACGTAGGCAAGACCACTATAAGGAATTGGACAAGGTCTATGAACAGAATCTAGATACAAAGAACCAGATTATTGAGGACATTCGGAAAATCGTCCCTAAAGTTTCCAATAACCATAGGGCCCTACAGCAGCAGATCAAGGAAGTAGAAAAATTGAGGGATGACTTTTTTAAGGCTGGGAAAGTGCCACAAAAGGTAAATGAGCAGACTTGGACCTCTTTTAAAACCGCCGTCCGTGATTTTAACCGGGCCAAAAACAATTTCTATAAAAATCTAAAAAAAGATCAGCAAGAAAACTTGGATAAGAAGAGGGAGCTTTTGACGATGGCAATTACCCTAAAGGACAGTGAGGATTGGGACAGCTCAACCTCCGAAATGAAAAGGATTCAAGGTGAATGGAAGCTTATAGGTCATGTGCCCCGCAAATATTCCGATAAGCTTTGGAACGATTTTAAAAAGGCCTGTAATCATTATTTTGACCGATTACATGAGCTCAAAAGCGATGCCCAGAAGGAAGAAGTCGAGAATTTTGAAAAGAAAAATGCCTGTTTGGAAAGCTTAAAAAGCTATCAATTGACCGGGGAGAAAGAAAAGGATATGGCGGCTATAAGGGTAATTATCGCCGAATGGAAAACCTACGGACGGGTGCCTTTTTCCAAGAAGAACATCAATGCCAAGTTCAATAAGATATTGGATGCCCTTTTTAGAAAATTGAAAGTGAGCCAACAAGAGGCCGAACTTTTGAAATATGGCAATAAGATCCAGCAATTGGCCAATGCCGATAATGAGAACGCTATTTATAAAGAACGCACTTTTATTAGGCGTAAAATAGAGGATGGCAAAAATGAGATCCGTCAACTAGAAACCAACCTGCAATTCTTTTCCAATGCCTCGGAAGATAGTCCATTGGTGCAGGAAGTCGTAAAGAACATCGATAACTACAAGGAAGCCCTTGCTACTTGGAAGGCCAAGCTAAAGAAATTGAACATCCTGGAAAACAACCTTAACCGGGAAGCAGAAGCCGATAATGAAGCGGACGAGGAATCGGGAGAAGAGGTTTAGAGGTCCAGAATTATAATATCCATATTATTCCAAACTATGCAAAAGGCAGCGCTTATCCTGTTTCTCCTTATTTGCTCTAGTTCCTGCGTGGCCGTAAAGGAATATGATAGGGCATATCTAAACGATGACGAAATGCAATTGTCCGCAAAAAAATCGCAGCGTTTTGAGAACAATTTTCACGTATACAGGGAAGGAGCATCGGGTGCCAATGGGGGTAAGACCGGTGGCGGCTGCGGATGTAACTAAGTAAAATTGAAAATAATAACTTTCATCTGTTGATATTTATTTGTTTTTATAGGTCAGATGTAATTCGCCAATCATCATTTTGGTTGGTATCGAGAATTGCTATGGCTCATTTCATATTATGTTTCTTCTCGGTTTTCTGGACCTACGCCCAAGAAAAACCTGATAGCACTTATAAAAAAAGGGTGTTGGAGGCTGCCGAAGTAAATCTGTTGATGAGTTATTACCAGCAGGAGGGCGAACATGCGGCCGTAACGGGAGGGGAAGGCACGGAGGCATTAAAGGATGTTTCTTCTTCAATCGTTGTTAGCATGCCCCTAAATGCCGATGATGTCCTGACAGTGGATGTGGGAATATCTGCTTATTCCTCGGCCTCTAGCAGCAATATTAACCCATTGGATGGAGACAACAGAATAGTGAGTCCTTTTAACGCCTCCTCGGGAGCTTCCCGAAATGATGTTCTAGTTTATGCCAATCCATCCTACGAACATAGCTCCGATGACCGAAACTCTATCTGGAGGGTCCAAGGCTCTTTTTCCAATGAGTTCGATTACTTCTCCTTGGGTTTCGGAGGGGGATATACACGCTTGTTCAACGAGAAGAATACAGAAGTATCTGCCAATGCGCAAGTGTTTTTGGATCATTGGAATCCACAGTTACCCATTGAACTTCGAAGCGGTTTTTTCGATGACCGAATAACAGGGGTTGGCACCTATGACCCCATGTTTACGGAATTTGATACCGATAAACGAAATTCATATGCCCTATCCCTAAGCTTTTCCCAGATTTTGGGCAAGAAATGGCAGGCATCCCTTTTGATGGATTTGGTGCTTCAAAAAGGGTTGCTCAGTACCCCATTTCAACGTATCTATTTTGGGGATATCAACGATTTTTTTATCGACGAGTTTCAGTTGGCCGATGATGTGGAACGTCTTCCTGACAGTCGTTTTAAGATTCCCTTAGGAATACGGATGAATTATTATCTGAATGACTTTTTTGTCTTGAGGGGATACTATCGATTTTATTACGATGATTGGGGAATATCCGCTAATACCATCAGCTTGGAAGTGCCGATAAAGCTCAGCGATTCATTCGTCATTTATCCCATTTATCGATATTATACACAGACGGCGGCAGATTATTTTTATATAAAAGAAGAAGCTCTGTCCAACTATGATTTTTACACCTCCGATTATGATCTTTCTGCTTTCCATGCCCATCAATATGGACTGGGCCTACAGTACAAGGATATTTTTGCCGATGCACGATTATTCCTCTTTGGATTAAAGGCCTTAGATTTGCGGTTAAATCGCTATAACCGAAGCGATGGACTGAATGCCTTTATTGTTACTTTCGGTGCTACTTTTGTTGGGGAGTGATGGTTGTCTATGGCTTTCATAAAACCAAAAAGCGATCGCGGTAACGTGGGTACGAGCGTGACGCTCGCACCAGCGGAGGATTTAATTGACTCTTGCTAACTACTTTTCAGGCGTTAGGGCTCAATGATCTTAAATAGCCCTCGTCTTCTAACTCATCTGTTGAACGAATCAATTTGGAATAACCGTTTTTTAAAAAATAGATATTGTCACTTACATCCAATATATCTCTATAGAAATGATCGGTAACTATAATAGTTTTTACTTTTTTGGTTTTTTGAATTAAAAACTTGAATTTTTCAACATATAATGGTGCAACAAACGAAAATGGCTCATCGAGCAAAATAATTTCCTTTTTTGAAGATAAAACAAGATAAGCCTCTACAACACGTCTTTCCCCACTGGATAAATCTTTTATTCTGGAATGTATATATTTTTCAAAGGAACTAAAGTGATGGGTAAAATCCGTCCAAGCTGTTTCAAATAGTTTAAATGCATCCCTTAGTTTAAGGTTGTTCGGGAGCAATTGGTGCTGAGGTAAATAGGCTACCTTGTTCGTTTTAAACAGCCGTCTTTTTTGAAATGTCCCATTGATTCGAATGTTTTTATACTTGGGTGACAGGTCACCGAATAAAACCCTCAATAAACTAGTCTTTCCACTTCCATTTCTTCCCAAAATCCCTGTGACACAACCTGTTTCCGCTTTTAAGTAGATACCATATAATATTCTCTTAGTGTCAAAACTTAGTTCAATGTTATCGATTTCCAGTATCATCCAGTTTAATAGATTAGATTTATAATAGTAACAAGGATAAACGTAAAAACAGAATCTATTAAGAACAAATAAATAAATAGACGAGTTCTAGAAATACCAAAATTCTGATATAGTGTTAGTTTTTTGCTAAGACTTGCTTCAAAATAAATTAGATAAAGAAGTCCTAGGAACAAGAATTTAGAAAGAATAATAATTGGTAAGGAACAGTTGATGGAAACGAGAAAGATGGTAATAATTAGTAAGGTCCAAAAATACTTCTTGTAGAAGCTAAGGTAAAGAGGATATGTTTTTATCTTAAATGTACAAATTTATCGTAAATTCGCACCGCGATTGAAGCAGGAATATGATAGATAAACTAAACATTATAAAGCAGCGATTTGATGAGATTGGCGATCTTATTATTCAGCCCGATGTGATATCGGATCAAAAACGCTATATAGAACTCAACAAAGAATACAAGGATCTTAAACCTTTGGTGAACAAGCGGGAGCAATATCTTACGCTTACAAATAATATTGAGGAGGCCGAGGAGATCATTGCGGATGGCAGCGATCCCGAAATGACAGATATGGCCCGCATGCAGTTGGAAGAGGCCAAGGAAGCATTACCGAAATTGGAAGAAGAGATCAAGGTATTGTTGATTCCCAAGGACCTGGAGGACAGTAAGAACGTTGTGATGGAAATCCGTGCCGGTACGGGCGGGGACGAGGCCAGTATCTTTGCGGGCGACCTGTACCGTATGTATACTAAATACTGTGAAAGCAAGGGTTGGAAGACCAATGTGATCGATCTGAGCGAGGGTACCAGTGGTGGATTTAAGGAAATACAATTTGAGGTTACCGGGGAGGATGTCTATGGTGCCTTAAAATTTGAGGCCGGAGTACACCGCGTACAAAGGGTACCGCAAACCGAGACCCAAGGACGGGTGCATACCAGTGCTGCTACGGTGATGGTTTTGCCGGAGGCGGAGGATTTTGATGTGCAGATAGAACCCAAGGACGTTCGAATCGATTTTTTCTGTTCCTCTGGTCCAGGTGGACAGTCGGTAAACACGACCTATTCTGCCGTACGGCTGACCCACATCCCAACAGGATTGGTAGCCCAGTGCCAAGACCAAAAATCCCAGCACAAGAACAAGGAAAAGGCTTTCAGGGTACTTCGGTCCCGATTGTACGACATGGAACTGGCCAAAAAACAGGAAGAGGATGCCGCTAAACGGAATTCCCAAGTAAGCAGTGGGGACCGCTCTGCCAAGATCCGTACCTATAACTATTCCCAAGGCCGCGTTACCGATCACCGAATTGGACTTACGTTATACGATCTGCAGAATATTATGAATGGAGATATCCAAAAAATAATAGATGAACTCCAGTTTGTTCAAAATACCGAAAAATTAAAAGAGGCTTCAGAAATTTTTTAAGCCAAAACGCTATAGTTAGATGACTACTGAAGAACTCGTACAACAGATACGCAAAAAACAATCCTTTCTCTGCGTTGGTCTGGACACGGATTTGACGAAGATTCCCAAACATCTTTTGGAAGGGGAAGACCCAATTTTTGCTTTCAATAAGGCAATTATAGACAGTACCCATTCCTATTGTGTGGCCTATAAGCCGAATACTGCTTTTTATGAGGCCTATGGCATCAAGGGTTGGCTGGCGTTGGAGAAAACTATAGACTATTTAAATTCCAAGTACCCTGAGATCTTTACCATAGCAGATGCCAAGAGGGGGGATATTGGCAATACCTCTAAAAGATATGCCGAAGCTTTCTTCGAGGATCTGGGGTTCGATTCGGTTACCATCGCACCTTATATGGGAAAGGATTCTGTGGAACCTTTTTTGGAATTTACCGATAAGCATACCATTCTTTTGGTCCTGACCTCCAATGCTGGTGCCTATGATTTTCAGACCAAAATGGTGGAAGGGAAGGAATTGTACAAACAAGTACTGGTAACGTCCAAAACGTATAAGAATTCCGAAAACCTAATGTATGTGGTAGGTGCTACAAAAGCTACCTATCTGGAAGGAATTAGAAAAATAGTTCCGGATAGTTTTCTTTTAGTGCCAGGAGTGGGGGCGCAAGGTGGAAGTTTGGAAGAGGTCTGCAAATACGGCATGACCGCGAATATTGGCTTGCTTGTTAACTCTTCCAGAGGGATTATCTATGCGTCGGCAATCGACGATTTCGCCGAGGTAGCTGCAGAAAAGGCAAAGGAACTACAGCAACAAATGGCCCAGGAACTAAAAAAGTTTAGGTAATTGTTGAACTAGATTGTAAACGGCTACTTAGGATTATTTTGAATTGTCTAGTAGTCTTTTAATTTTCAACGCCTTTTGCTCAAAGAATTCTCCCAATTTAGAATTGGCATATTGGATCTGAGAAGCCTTATCCATAAAATTTTGATGCAAATACTCTAAAAGCGCAACAGTCTGTTCCCCATCGGTCATGGGTTTTGTCATTCCGACTTTACAATATTGTTTTTCCATGGCAAAGATATTTGTGAATTCAAGGGCAACGAATTCAGTTCCTTACAAAGATACGATCAAAAATGGCTTCTTGGATTTCGTTACTATGGCCTTTGGCTAATAAATTGAAGATTTTGTCTAATTTTTGGATATTTGCATGGTTATGTGTTGTTTCTAGGACCCGGAATCTTAAAATTAAACCAAGTTTGGCTATCTTAGAACTTGAGTTCGTTTTATATGTTTTAAAAACGATAGGCAAGTCAATGATCATTTTAAAGAACAATCCTGCAAGGTCTTTATTTCCTTGTAGGAATATAAGGTCCATTCTACTCCTACAAGGTTTCAAAAACCTTGCAGGATAACTCATAACAACGCAATTAAATCACATAATTACAAACAATGAATCTCGAGTTTAGGGAAAAATAAAAATTAATAGAAAATGATTAGACCTTATATTCTTGCAGAAAGCAATTGGGAAGCCTTAAAGAAAGAAAAGTTTGAGTTGGCGGTTCTTCCTTGGGGAGCCACGGAAGCCCATAACTATCATCTTCCTTATGGCACTGATGTTTACGAAGCAGATCATCTAGCGGCGGAATCTGCAAGGTTGGCGTGGGAAAAAGGAGGTAAAGTAACCGTTCTGCCAACGGTGCCTTTCGGTGTCAATACGGGGCAATCCGATATTTATCTGGACATCAACCTAAACCCTAGCACCCAGTTTGCTATCCTATCGGATGTTTTAACGGTACTTGACCGCCAGGGAATCCGTAAATTATTGATATTCAATAGCCATGGTGGCAATAATTTTAAACCTTTGGTCCGAGAACTGGGGTTAAAGTTTCCCAATATGTTTATCTGTTTTACCAATTGGTTCCAATCTGTGGATAAAGCAAAATATTTTAAGGAAGCCGGGGATCACGCTGACGAAATGGAAACCAGCTTGATGCTTCATCTTAGACCAGATCTTGTACTTCCAAAAGAGAAATGGGGCTCGGGAGCGTCGAAAGAACACAAGATCAAGTCCTTTTCCGAAGGTTGGGCATGGGCAGAGCGCGAATGGTCCCAAATAAGTGAGGACACCGGAGTGGGGAACCCTATGTATTCCACAGAGGAAAAAGGTTCAAGATTTTTTAAGGATGTAACGGAAAAAATAGGAAAGCTGTTTTTGGAACTTTGTGAGGCCGATATCGAGGATTTGTATGAATAATAGGTGGGGCCTAATGAATATAGTATTCTAGGGAGTTTGCTAAATACAGAATCAGCCTTTGCCCCTAAGTTCCTTGTTTATCAAATCCACATATTTTCTCATAGCTTCCTCCGGACTTAAATTTCGGGCCTGTATCAATGCATTGGCCTTAAAAGCATTGATTAGTGGTTTCTTGCTGCCGGGGTGGTTAAAATTGTTGTTGGCAATCTTGTAGTAGGCGTAAATCTTGAGCAAAAAGTCTGCTGGCAATGGGTCCGTGTAATTGTTCACGTGTTCCACTGCTGCCTCAAAATCGATACGAAGTTTTTCCTTACTCATCCTTTTTCGATAGTGCGGCGACACAGGTCTTTGCGCCGACCACTTTTTGGTTCAATTTTACGGTAACTAGACAATCTAATGGCAGGAACAGATCTACCCTGGAGCCAAACTTTATAAAGCCGCAATCCTCTCCTTGGTGCACGCCTTGACCCACTTCCGCATAGTTTACGATTCGTTTGGCCATGGCCCCTGCCACTTGGCGATACAGAATTTCTCCGAATTTCGGAGTTTTGATCACTACTGTAGTGCGTTCGTTTTCTTCACTCGCCTTGGGGTGCCAGGCCACCAAGTATTTCCCTGGATGATACTCGGAATAAGTTATTAGGCCACTTGCCGGATATCTGGTTACGTGTACATTAACGGGCGACATAAATATAGATATTTGTTTGCGCTTGCCCTTAAAATATTCATTTTCCTCAACTTCCTCAATCACTACTACCTTGCCGTCTACGGGAGCTAGAATCTCATCAAAACTTTTGATTACCTTTCTTCTGGGATTTCTAAAAAATTGGAGGATCAATACAAGAATTACAAGGGAACCGATCTGTATAGCCAAGCGGAGCCAGGGAATGTCCACATAGAAATGGGCCAAAAGCACAAATGCACAGACAAGAAAAAAGGTCGTTAAGATAATTTTTTGGCCTTCTCTATGAAACATATTTAAAGAGATTTAAAGTTAAGTAGGCAAAAGGGGCTGCAAATACCAAGCTGTCCAATCGGTCGAGCATACCACCATGTCCTGGTAGAATGGCACCGCTATCCTTGACACCTGCCGATCTTTTGAATTTAGATTCTATCAAGTCTCCCAAGCTTCCGGTGACAACGATTACCGTGGCCAATATTATCCATTGCGCCAACGAAAGATCGGTTTCATATTTGGACATAAAATAGGCAGCGACCAAGGCAAAAATAAAACCTCCCAAAGTACCCTCAATAGTCTTTTTTGGAGATACTCTGGGAAATAATTTATGTCGTCCTAAACTTTTACCAACCAAATAAGCAAAGGAATCATTGACCCATATCAAAATAAAAATCCCCATGATAAGAATTTTTGCAAATGTATGATCTTCCTGATACGGGATCATGGTCAAGAAAATACACCCTCCTCCAATATAAAATAATCCTATAATAAATTTTTGAAACTCGTTGAATAATTTTTCTTTTTTTGAAAAAAGATAGAACAACAGTGCAAAGTTAACCGATATGGTGATAATTATCAAAATACTGATAAGCACTTTATTGTGGGTAATGTAGATAAATACCCACCATAAGGCCAAGTACGCCAAAAATATATGGTATCCCCTTAATTTGGTAAGTTTCTTAAATTCGTAAAGACAGATAAGGCCAAATGCCATAAAGAGAAAATCGAATGCATCGGTATTAAGGAGTACGGCCGATAGTAATAATACAACATATACGACCCCTGTTATGGTGCGCCTTAAGATTTCTTTCATTTTATAGGTCTTCCAGAAGTAAAAGATATAAATTTTTTGTACTACTTCCGTAGGTAAGGAAATCTTCTTTGTTATCCGCGGTGGATTGAAAGTGTTTTATGGTAGTGATGTTGGCGGGAATGCTGTTTTGATGCCTCTTTTTAATACTTTTTAATCCTTCCCCAATGGAATCTACAAACTGGCTGGTCGTAGCAAAGACAATAAAATTCTCTGGAAGCTCGTTTAGTTTTTTCTCATGGAGCTGCTCGGAACAAACCAGAATGGAGCCATTTTGGGCAATGAGATGCTCACAGGTGGTAAAGAATACCTCGCTGTTTTTACACTTATCGGTAAAGATTAATTCTTCTTTGGAGAATTTTTCAATCAATCTTTTGTCCATGGCAAAAAAAGGGTGGTCTTGCCAGCTGTTTTCGATCACAATATTTCGAAGGGCATCGGAAACTTCAGCGAAGGAATCGCAATACAAAAACTTGCCTCCATTTTTTTTAAAATAGATCGTGAATTTTTCGTCTATGGGAATATGCAATTCGGGCATGTGCATTCCCCGAGTTTCAGTAGTATCGCTGGAACTCCCTTTTTTGCCTCCACCAAAAAGATTTTTAAATAGACTCATTTTAAATCACTTCAAACAACTTACTTTAGAATCAACGTAAAACCTATCCTTTTATTTCTCCAAAGGGGTAGGAGTCGTTTTCTCATCTGTTATTTCCTGACCTTTTTCGTCAAACTCTTTATCGAAAGGCCGTTTTCCGAATATTTTCTCCAAATCGTCCTTAAAGATAACTTCTTTTTCCAACAAGCGTTCCGCCAGTTCGGTGAGTTTATCCTTGTTCTTTTCCAAAAGCTCTACTGCCCTAACATATTGTTCCTCTATAAGGAGGGAGATTTCCCTGTCTATTTTCTGGGCGGTATGCTCGCTATAAGGCTTGGAGAAACCGTAGTCGGTCTGTCCGGAGGAATCGTAATATGTAAGGTTGCCTATCTCGTCGTTAAGACCATAGATGGTGACCATGGCACGTGCCTGCTTGGTCACTTTTTCCAAATCGCTCAAGGCCCCGGTAGAAATCTTATTGAATATTACCTTCTCGGCGGCCCTACCTCCAAGAGTGGCACACATTTCGTCCTTCATTTGATCAGGACGCACGATCAATCTTTCTTCTGGTAGGTACCAGGCAGCTCCTAAGGACTGGCCCCTTGGAACAATGGTAACCTTTACCAAAGGTGCGGCATGTTCCAGCATCCAACTCACCGTGGCGTGTCCGGCCTCGTGGTAGGCAATGGTCTTTTTCTCTCCAGGGGTGATGATCTTGTTCTTTTTCTCAAGACCTCCTACAATTCTATCTACAGCGTCCAAAAAGTCTTGTTTGGTTACTGCCTTTTTCTCCTTGCGCGCAGCTATCAGGGCAGCTTCGTTACACACGTTTGCGATATCTGCTCCGGAAAATCCAGGTGTCTGTCTGGCAAGAAAATCCATGTCTAGCGCTTCGGCAGTCTTGATGGGCCGTAAATGCACCTCGAATATTTCCTTCCGTTCCCTAATATCTGGAAGGTCCACATATATTTGTCTGTCAAACCTACCGGCCCTCATCAGGGCCTTGTCCAATACATCGGCACGGTTAGTAGCTGCCAATACGATTACGTTTGTATTGGTACCAAAACCGTCCATTTCTGTCAGTAACTGGTTCAGGGTGTTTTCCCGCTCGTCGTTGCCCCCGGTAAAATTATTTTTACCTCTTGCCCTACCAATGGCATCGATTTCATCTATAAAAATGATGGCAGGAGCTTTGTCCTTGGCCTGTTTAAAGAGATCTCGAACTCTGGAGGCTCCTACCCCTACGAACATTTCCACAAAATCCGAACCGGATAGGGAAAAGAAGGGTACTTTGGCCTCTCCGGCCACGGCTTTAGCCAATAGTGTCTTTCCTGTTCCGGGAGGGCCCACCAACAGGGCTCCCTTGGGGATTTTGCCTCCCAAAGAGGTATATTTATCAGGGAATTTTAAGAAATCAACGATTTCCTCGACCTCTTCCTTGGCACCTTCCAAACCTGCGACATCCTTAAAGGAGGTACGGGTATCGGTTTTTTCATCGAATAGTTTAGCCTTGGATTTTCCTATATTGAAAATCTGTCCTCCGGCTCCACCGCCGGCTCCTCCCGACATACGTCGCATCAGATAGATCCATATTCCGATAATCACAACAAAGGGCAGCAATGAAAGTAACAGATCTCCCATTACATTGGATTCCGTAGAAAACTCTACAATGGTATCCAAGTTGTTGTCTTTTTTGATTTCCGTTATTTCATTCTGAAATATCTGCAGATCGCCATAATCCAGCACGTACTGTGGTGTGGCTCCCGGGTTCAGAGAAAACGGTTGGTGCGCCACATCTTGGTGCACTTTCTTTTTTAAGGCTTCTTCCGTTAAGTAAACCTTTGCCTGTCTAGTGTTGGTGATGATCACTATTTTAGCAACATCCCCGTTCCTAAGATATTCTTGGAGCTCGGAGGTCGTTGTCTTTTTTGTGCTCGCAAAACTACTACTGCCAAAATATTGGAAACCCAATAGTAATATAGCGATGATACCATAGATCCACCAAGAGCTGAATTTAGGTTTTTTTGGAGTTGTATTGTTGTCTTTTGCCATTATTTCTTGTTACTGTTTTAAACTACTTTCAACTACTGTTATCTTGGCATCGCCCCAAAGTCCTTCTAGATCATAGAATTCCCTGATCTGTTTTTGGAAAACGTGCACTACAACATCTACATAGTCCATCAAAACCCATTGTGCATTTTCGGATCCCTCCACATGCCAGGGCTTGTCTTGTATTCCTTTGCTAACGGTTTTTTGGATTGAATTGACTATCGCATTTACATGCGTGTTGGAAGTACCATTACAAATAATAAAGTAGTTACAAACGGTGTTCTCTATTTCCCTAAGGTCTAGTAAATTTATATCGATTCCTTTAACTTCTTCTATAGCTTGTAAAATTAAAGTAATTAACTCATCTGAACTAGCTTTTGTTTTCTGCATTCAAAAATTTTGATTTTTGCAAAGTTATTGATTTTTTGTTTTTTAGCTGTTGTTTTTTGCATAAGATTGTACAAACATACGATGGTTTGTCTATGCAGATAATCAAACTTAATGCCACGGAATCCACAAATGTCTATTTGAAAAATTTGGTACTTGAAGAAGAACTGGATGATTTTACGGTAGTTGTGGCCAAGAAACAGCTGAAAGGAAGAGGGCAAATAGGAACCAAGTGGGAATCTGAGGCAGGTAAGAACCTTACATTCAGCATATTGAAAAAAGACATGGACTTGCCTGTTGGAGATCAATTTCAGCTAAATATGGGAGTTTCCTTAGCCATATATGATGCTTTGCGCCAATTATATGTTCCCGATTTGAGTGTTAAATGGCCCAACGACATTCTGTCAGGTCACTTTAAAATATGTGGGATCTTAATAGAAAATGTACTTTCGGGTACAATGATCCAATCTTCCATAATAGGAATAGGCCTAAATGTTAATCAGTTGAATTTTGGCGTTCTTTCCCAAGCTTCCTCCTTGAAGTTGATATTGGGCAGGACCTTTGACCTGGACGAACTCTTTCATTCTATTGTGGGGCACATGAAAAGTTATGTTACTTTGGTTTCGCGGAAAAAAGGTGGCAATCTCTTGTCTGCCTATGAGGAGGTGCTTTTCCGGAGAAACAAGCCATCTACCTTTAAGGATGCCCGCGGCCAATTGTTTATGGGATTTATAAAGGGAGTTTCTGCCGATGGCAAACTTTTGGTGCTGTTGGAGGATGATATTTTGAAGGAATTCAACCTAAAGGAAATACAGTTGTTGTATTGAAAAGGAAGTATTCAGTAGTTAGTAAACATTACAATCAACTATCAGCCAACAACATCCGCCCATTTCAGAGGTGTTTTTTAAATTTTTTCTAGGTTTCCGGACAAAGTGCCCATAAAATTGGTGATAGGATTCTTAATCATCATCGCCATCATGGCGTTGAACTCTCCTTCAAAACTAAGGACCACCTGACTTTCGTTTTCGCTTACCGAGTCAATATCCGCGGTAAGGGTAAAGGGAAGTTTATCGCTGGCAGCCCCAAAAACTATTTTGTCATGCGGATACTGTTCTTTTCGTTTTAGGATAATTTCGGGCATGCCTTTAAGTGCAAAAACGAACTTATCCTCGCCTAAAACCTCAAATTTGCTAATGTTATCTGGCATTAGGGATTTAAAATTCTTGACGTCGAGTAGAAAATCATAGACGGCTTTGCTGCTCTTGCCAATGGTCTTTTTAGGTGCTTCTATATGCATAACGTTACTTTTCTTGGGATTGCCATTCAGATGGATTCTCTCTCCATTCCATCAGGGTTTTTAATTGCTCTTCTTTTATATATCCGCTCTCGGATGCGTGGGCGATTAAATGTTCATAATCGCTCAAGGTATGAAGGGTTATACCTTTTTTCTTAAAATTTTCAGTGGCTATCTCAAAACCATAGGTAAAAATTGCGACCATTCCCTTGATATTAGCCTTGCCGGCAAGTAAGGCATCCACTGCATTCAGGCTGCTTTTCCCAGTACTGATAAGGTCTTCGATCACTACCACATTTCTATGGGGCTCCAAAAAACCTTCTATCTGGTTCTGTCTGCCGTGCGATTTTGCCTCTGGCCGTACATAAACAAAGGGAAGACCCATGTATTCGGCAACCAACATACCAATGCCAATGGCTCCTGTAGCCACGCCGGCGATTACATCCGGGGGGCCATAGACAGATTCTATGTATTTGCTCATCTCCTCGCGTACGTAATTACGTATGGCAGGATAAGAGAGAATAATCCTGTTATCACAGTAGATGGGAGATTTCCATCCGGAAGCCCATGTAAAAGGATTTTCAGGTTTCAACTTTATTGCATTAATTTGCAATAGAAGCTCTGCAGTTTTGTTGGCGGTGTCTTTGTTTAAAACCATGACACAAATGTATAAAGTTTTTGTTAATGAGTCTCCGTTGATTTTGACAAATAAACTCTCGGATACCACAAACAACAATTATTTTTTGCTAAATGGCAGTTCCATCAATGATGCTATTTCTGCTCTGGCAAAAAAGAAACTAGATATAGCGTATATCTACCATCCCAACCACGAGGAGATCTTAAAGAAGTTTTCAAAAAAGATACCAATGGTGACTGCTGCTGGGGGAGTAGTGACCAATAAGGAGGGCAAGGTGCTTTTTATTTTTCGCAATGGAAAATGGGATCTTCCCAAAGGCGGGGTAGAAAAAGGAGAAACTTTGGAACAGGCAGCCATAAGGGAAGTGGAAGAGGAAACAGGTGTCCAAGGACTAAAAATCGAGAATTTTTTAAAGACAACCTACCATATTTTTAAAAGAAACGGGAGTTATAAACTAAAAGAGGTGCATTGGTTTGCCATGAGAACTTCGTATAAGGGCGAGTTGGTGGGGGAGACCGCTGAAGGAATAGAAAAAGTAAAATGGAAAGGCCCCGAAAAAATCAAGAAGGCCTTGGAGAATTCTTATACCAATATTAAAATACTCTTTAAGGATTAGATACTGGGGTAATGCTGTCCTTCATTATTCGGTAGACTGGATATTGTAGATATGCAGGTTCTGAATGTTCGGATTTTGAATAGAGCCATTCTAATTGAGCATGTGCGTTCTCCGCGAATTGTTTATCGGTCGCTTTTTTAAACTGAAATGTTTCCCTGAGTCGAGCATCATTTTTTAGCATCTCTGTGGCCATATCCTCGAATACATAAGGGGAGAAACCTTCTTTCCGTTGCAGGACCGTATCGAAAAAATTCCAGTTAAAAAAAGAATCACTTGCCGATGGCTCCAATGTTTCCAATAAATATCTTATTCCTGGTTGATTGGTCGGAATAAAGATATCCCCTTGTGAAAATGTGAGGTCCGCAACCGATTTGGCTACCACGCTGCCGTGGTGGGGGTAATGACCTTCATAAGGCTGTTTGCCGGTTTGGTAATCCGCAATCTTATAAGATTCAACCCTAACGATCGTGTCTTTGGAAAGCGTTCGATAGTTTATGAGGTTGATATCCAGCCGTTCCGTTATTTGAGACCAAGGTTTTTTTATGATATAGGCTTTGGGAATTTCGACCGAATCCAAAGGGATAAAAGAGTTTCTATAAACTACCGGCTTAGTAAACGGACGATTTTCGTCATATTTAATTCTGGGCAGTCCGGTCACTTCACTTGTAAGCGTATCTACTTCAAAACCTTTAAAATTAAGGGTATCGGCCTTGGTAGTATCGACGGCCCAAGCAATCGGATAGTATTTTCTTTTCGAATAATCGTCAAAAGCCTGTTTTCGTAACAATTTTATTTTTGTGCCATCGGTCTCTGCGATCTCCATCATTTGGTGCAGTAGTTCAGAGGTGCCTTCTACCCTTTTTTTATAAGGTTTTAACATGTGGGTCTCCACCATCATTCCCAGGGTATTCCATAGGGTGGTGTAGCCACTGGAATAACGGGGAGAATCCCAGAACTGGGAAAAACCCTTTTCTGGAACCGTATGAAAAACGTTGACATAGGGGGTAATGTCCCATCCTGATGCAGTCAATGCGTTTTCCAGTTCGGGGCGTATTTTATTTTCTAGGTATTTTCCCAATTCGCCCCCCAATTTGTTGTGTTGGGTAAAAAGGTGTGTCAGGGTATACTGATAGTCGGCCCCATTGCTAACATGGGTGTCTATAAAAATATCGGGTTTTACCAAATGAAAAATCTTGGCAAAAGTCCTTGCATTTTTTGTATCGGACTTTATAAAGTCCCTGTTAAGATCATAATCGCGGGCGTTGCCCCTAAATCCGTAAGATTCTGGCCCATTTTGGTCGGTCCGGGTAGTCGAATTCCGGTTTAATGCCCCTCCCACATTGTAAACCGGTATTGTAACTATAACGGTATTTTTTGGAGGCTCAAGTTGCCCAGTGGCCAAATCCCTGTAAAGCAGCATGGTGGCATCTATACCATCGCTTTCACCGGGATGTATACCATTGTTGATCAGGATTATTGTTTTGTCCTTCTCTATTTTTGTGAAATTGAACTCCGCATCCAAATTAAAGGTGACCATGTGCAACGGAAGACCACTATCGGTATTCCCAATGGTCTGTACGTTGATTTCGGGAAATTCCTTCGCCAATCGGAGATAAAAATCGATGACTTCCGGGTAGGTCGCGGTTTCTTGACCTTGGGAAATTTCAAAAGGGGTTTGAAAAATGGCAACTTTGTCCTTTTTCTTGGTTTCGCACGAAAGAAACAAAAGAATAAATAACAGGCTAAAAAAAAGTTTTATCTGTTTCAATTTGAAATATATAAGTCTAAAACAGATGCAAAATTAAGTAAAATTGGAGGTTTGTGAATGCGATTCGAACTTATTTTGTTCTAAGTTACTGAGTTATTTGTATTTTCACTAACAACTAACAACTAACAACTAACAACTAACAACTAACAAAGGTCAAACTAACAACTAACAACTAACTACTAGTCTTCTAGTGGGCTTTTACCCTAACGCTATCGGGAACCAGCCCTGTGTAATCCCCTCCGTTGCGGATTACATCACGGACGATAGAGGAACTGATATACGATTTTCCGGAAGAAGTCAGGAGAAAAGCAGTCTCGATGTCGGAGAGTTTGCGGTTGGTGTGGGCAATGGCCTTTTCGAACTCAAAATCCGCTGGATTGCGCAGTCCCCTTAGAATAAACCCTGCATCCATCTTTTTACACAAATCCACTGTAAGTCCCTGGTAGGTCATTACTTTTATTTTGGGCTCATCTTTAAATTCTTCCTCAATAAATCGGGTGCGTTCCTCGATAGTAAACATGTACTTTTTCTCGGCATTGATTCCTATGGCGATGATGATCTCGTCAAAAAGGGTAATTCCCCTATGGATAATATCGGCATGCCCTAAGGTAAGGGGGTCAAAGGATCCTGGAAAAATAGCTCGGCGCATCGTGGAGTGAGTTATTAGGTTGTTGAGTTATTAAGTTATTTGGTTGGTTTATAGGTTTAGAAGGTTAGAGGTGTTTGTGGTCATTCAACCAGGAGCTATCAACCATCAACCAAGGCGTTAAAGTTACCCATTTTTCCCTAAAGCCCCATCAATGGCACTTTCGAATAGCTCTGCTAGCGAAATTCCAGTTTTTTGGGCTTGTTGGGGCAAGATGCTTGCTTCGGTTAGCCCTGGGGTAGTGTTCATCTCCAACATATAGGGTTCGTCACCTACAAAAATAAACTCGCTCCTGGAATATCCCCTCATTTTTAGGATATCATAGGCGCGCTGGGCGGCTTCCCTGACATTTTTTTCTTGAGTGGTAGAAATCCGTGCTGGGGTTATTTCCTGGGATTTCCCTTCGTACTTGGCCTGATAATCAAAAAAATCGTTGTCCGAAACTATTTCTGTAATTGGAAGTACCTTGGTTTCCCCCCTGTGCTTTATAACCCCTACCGAGACTTCGGTGCCGTCTAAAAATGCCTCGATGATTATTTCGTCATCTTCCTTGTAGGCGTTTTCTATGGCAGTGGGCAACTCCTCTTTTTTATAAATCTTGGATATCCCAAAACTACTTCCGGCTTTATTGGCCTTTACGAAACAGGGTAATCCAACCTTGTTTATAATTTCATCTTCATTGATGGTATCGCCCAAATTCAAATAGTAAGAGAGGGCCGATTTAATGCCATAGGGCCTTAAAACGCTGAGCAGATCTCTTTTGTTAAAAGTTAGGGCCGCTTGATAGTGATCACAAGAGGTTTGTGGGATACCCAGCAATTTAAAGTAGGCTTGCATAAGTCCATCCTCTCCAGGTGTACCATGAATGGCATTAAAAACACAGTCAAAAACCAGTTTTTCCTTGCCGAGAGCCACAGAAAAATCATGTCGGTCTACCGGAAATTCTTCTTCCTTTTCATTCACATAGACCCATTTATCCTTAAAAATATGGATGCAATAGGCATTGAACTTTTCCTTGTCCAAATGTTTATAGACCACGCTTCCACTTATAAGGGATATTTGGTATTCGCTGGAATACCCGCCCATGATTATGGCAATGTTTTTCTTCATTTTTTTATTACTTAGTTTTTTGAAACTATGTACACAGATAACGGTAAACTCATTTGTTTGGTTTCGTTGAACTTATCTTGAGTTCGTTGTTTGATATTCCAAAACAGCAAATCAAAGTAAAGAAAAAAGGCTTGGGCAACCATCCGAAATTCTTAATATTTTTTAAAGAGCCAAGAAACCAAGTTGAGTTCTTCTTATATTTGTCGGGATAAACCATTTCTTATGCGAAATTTTTTTAGCTTCCTCTTTAGTAAGGTCCTTCTGATCCAATTGGCCTTGGCTTTGGTTGCGCTTGTCATTTTGGTTATTTTGGGACTACAGTGGCTTAAAGGTTCTACCCATCACGGTGAGTTTGTGGTAGTTCCCGATTTGGCCAAGATGTCCGTAACGGAAATGCGTTCTGCTGTAGAAAAGTCCCAACTGCGATATGAGGTCCTAGATTCGGCCAACTTCGACCCTTCCTATCCCCGTTTTTCTATTATAGAACAGAATCCTCCAGCAGGTAACAAGGTCAAGGAAAACCGAAAAATTTATGTTACTGTAAACCCATCGGGCTATAAAAAGGTGACAGTTCCGCAAATAATTCAAGTGACCCAACGGAACGCCACTTCCATGCTGCGGGCGGTAGGCCTGGATGTGGAAAGAGTGACCTATGTGGACGAATTGGGAAAGGATATGGTATATAACATGAAATTCAAGGGCAAATACATCTCTCCTGGTGACAAATTGCCCAAAACCTCCAAAATTGAATTGATCTGCGGGAACGGAACCATCACCGAAAGGGCCCAGGTAAAAGCAGATTCCGAATAGTTATGGATCCACAGGAAGACCAAGAGCCGAACGAAGAGGAACTTTATGAGCATTATCGTTTTTTAGCTGGGAAAGGGCAGGAACCCCTACGAGTGGATAAATTTTTGATGAACTTTATTGAAAATGCTACTCGCAATAAGATACAACAGGCGGCCAAAGATGGTCATATTTGGGTGAACGACGCGGCGGTTAAGCAAAATTACCGGGTAAAGGCCGCGGATGAGGTGAAAGTACTTTTTGAGCATCCGCCCTATGAATTTCTCTTGACCCCGGAAGATATCCCTTTGAATATTGTGTATGAGGATGATGCCTTGCTGGTGGTCAACAAACCACCCGGAATGGTAGTACATCCCGGCCATGGCAATTATTCGGGCACCTTGATCAATGCCTTGCTGTACCACACCAAAGATCTGCCAGTTAATAGCGATGAACGACCTGGACTGGTGCACCGTATCGATAAGGATACTTCAGGTCTTTTGGTTGTCGCCAAAACGGAAGCTGCTATGACTCATTTAGCCAAACAGTTTTTTGATAAAAGCAGTGAAAGGGAGTATATCGCTTTGGCTTGGGGCAATATGGAACAGGATAGCGGCACCATAGAAGGACATATAGGAAGAAGTCCCAAAAATCGCTTGCAGATGGCAGTGTTTCCTGAGGGAGACCAAGGAAAGGAAGCGGTTACCCATTACAAGGTTTTGGAACGTTTGGGCTATGTTACGCTGATTTCGTGCCGATTGGAGACGGGACGCACCCATCAAATAAGAGCTCATTTAAAATATATTGGTCATACCCTGTTCAACGATGAACGCTACGGAGGCGATAAAATACTCAAGGGCACCACTTTTACAAAATACAAGCAGTTTGTGGATAATGCCTTTAAAATTTTGCCCAGACAGGCGCTCCATGCCAAGACGTTGGGATTTGTGCATCCCGTAAACGGTGAATTTATGCGATTCGATTCTGATATCCCAGAGGATATGGCGCTCTGCATTGAAAAATGGCGGTATTACTCCCAGCATAGTCAATAACAAAAATGAAACTAAACTTCCTTCCGGCTTCAAAGGAATCAATTCCAAAAATTTTGGAAATGATGGCAGATTTTTATGTTATGGAAGGATATCCCTTTGATTTTGGAACCACCAAACTAAATCTCCATAAGTTTATTGCGGACATAAATTTGGGCAGGCTTTGGCTGCTTATTTTAGAGGAAGAAATTATTGGTTATCTTGTTATGGCTTTTGGTTTTAGTTTCGAATATGGAGGTAAAGACGCTCTTATTGACGAATTCTTTATAATAGAAGCATATAGGGATAAGGGAATTGGAGTAAAAACTATTGAATTTGTAACCCATCAGGCTAAGATGCTAGGTGTCAACACTCTTCACCTAGAAGTGGAAAGACACAATGAGCGAGGAATGTCACTGTACGTAAAACAAGGCTTTAGAGACAATAACAGGCTGCTGATGAACAAGCACCTATCGAATTGAGTCCTTTTCTGTTTCTAGAAAAGCTTTATCAATACCAATATCGAAAACTCTTTTCGCCCAAAGCCGGAATTTTCAAAAATCAGTGTTATTTTTACCTTTCAAACCAAATATTATGAAATGAGCCATAACAATTCTGGATACCAACCGAAATCGAAGATTCACGAACTCCATGCTTAAAATAAGATGCTCGTGAGTAAATGTTGATTGGCGAAATCGGAGATTCATGAACACCTTTAATGACAATAAGCAAGGATGTGAATAATTACATCTGACCTAATAAAAAAATAAATATCTACAGATGAAAATTGTTATTTCCCCGGCGAAGTCATTGGATTTTGAGAGCGAACTCCCTACAGACAAGTATTCCCAACCAAAATTTTTAAAGGAAACCGAAAAGGTTCACAAACTATTGGTTAAGAAAAAGCCTTCAGACCTTGTTAAGCTTATGGGTATTTCTGATAAACTAGCCGATCTTAACTGGGAGCGAAATCAGGAGTTTAAGACTCCTTTCACTCCCCAAAATGCAAGACCCGCCATTTATGCCTTTAATGGGGACGTTTATCAGGGAATTAATTCTTATACCATTCCTGTAGATAAATTGGATCAGCTACAAGATACATTGCGAATTTTGTCCGGGCTCTATGGAATTTTAAAGCCTTTGGATTTGATCCAGCCCTATCGTTTGGAAATGGGTACTGCTTTGAAAGTGGGCCGAAAAAAGAATCTTTATGAATTTTGGCGAAAACGATTGACCCAGCATCTGAATGACGAATTAAAGACCGACGAACTTTTTATCAATTTGGCCAGTATTGAATATTTTGGGGCAGTGGATGAAAAATTGTTGAAAGTACCTGTGATTACCCCCATTTTTAAGGATTGGAAGAACGATAACCTCAAGGTTATCAGTTTTTTTGCGAAGAAGGCCCGAGGAGCTATGGTGCGGTATATTCTGGATAGCAATGCCAAAACTTTGGACGAAATAAAAGGCTTTAATTTGGAGGAGTACGAGTATAGCAAAGAACATACGGTAAGACCCAATCAACCGGTTTTTGTGAGATAATAAAAACATCATTTTTTGCGCATGAGCATTTAGGCTTTTTTGCATGTATTGTCCGTTATTTATGCAGAATTTGTACATTTATTGCAGAAGTTCCCATTCATGCAAAAGGACCAAAGACAGCGCATAATACTCGAAAAGCTTGGGGGAGACCGTAAAGTCACTACCCACCAGCTAGCGGTAGAACTTATGGTTTCCGAGGATACCATCCGTAGGGACCTCAATGAAATGTCCCACAAGGGCTTGCTTTCAAAAGTTCACGGTGGCGCCGTTTCTTCTATCCAAAAACTCTACTATTATAACGAGAATGTAATTAAGAATCAACGGGAGAAGGATATTATCGCAAAAAAAGCGATATCCCTGCTGCGAAACGGCATGTCCATTATTATCAGCGATGGAACTACTAATTTGGCATTTGCGAGAAACATTCCTAAAAATTTAAGGGTTACCGTTTTTACTTATTGTTTACCGATAGCCATGGAGTTGACGGAACATCCGGAGATCGAGATTATTTTATTAGGTGGCAAGATCGAAAAAAAATCGATGGTCGCATTGGGAACGGACGTAGTGGATAAATTCGCCCAAAACCACGTGGACATGTGTTTTTTGGGCACAGGCAGTATTGGCCATATCGAGGGAATTACAGAGGGCTCCTACGAAGTCTCGCTTATTAAAAGATCTATCGTAGCAGCGTCGGACAAGGTTGTTTCCTTGGCGACGTCCGACAAGCTTGGATTGAGGCAAAACCATAACGTATGTAAACCGGAGGATATCAATATCTTGGTCACGGAGCTGGATCCGGACTGCAGTGAGCTACTCCCCTTTGCCGAAGCTGGCGCCCAATTGCTTTAATCCAATGTTTCCGTGATGATTTTGCCTTTCGAAAAGTCCGGGCAGCACATGATTGAATTCTACGTTGGTAAGATTGATTGTATAGCTCACGAGAAATAGAGATAGTTTACAATCTAATTTTGCATGTATTCTGCATTTGTTATCAACAAAGACGCATGTTATGCTCATTATTCTATAACTTTAAACAATAATCTTGCAAAGTACTATGGAAAACAATAGTGTTGTCATAGGTATTGATATTGGGGGAACCAAGATTTCGGGGGCACTCTTTGGGCTCCAAGGGGATGTTTTGCAAAAGGAGATTTTGCCGGTGGCCAATAAGAAAGGAGATCAAGTGATGGAATTGGTGGGTAGTATGGTACTGCGCTTGTTTAGTTTTGCAAGGAATATATCGCATAAAGTAGTTGCCGTTGGGGCATGTGTTCCTGGAATATATGATCACAAAAAGAAAACTGTCTGGGCGCCAAATATTCCAGATTGGGTCAATTACCCATTATGGCAGGAACTGACTCGGACCATCAGCGATCCCAAAGTGAATATTGTGATAGAGAGTGATCGATCCTGCTACATTTTGGGAGAAGTTTGGAAGGGATGTGCCCAAGATTGCAACGATGCAATCTTTTTGTCGGTCGGGACTGGAATTGGAGCTGGAATATTATCCAATGGAAGAGTCATTACTGGTAATAGAGGGATATCTGGAGCTATTGGCTGGATGGCATTGGAACCTCCCTACGATAAAAAATATGATAATTGTGGCAACTTTGAATACTATGCTTCCGGTAACGGAATTGCCAGAAGTGCTTTGGAGTCACTGGGCAAATCTAGGGCCACGGTCAGCCTTTTGGAGGGGGTTCCTGAGGATGAAATCACTGCACAACACGTTTTCAACGCTTTCGAAAAACAAGACCCCGTGGCAAAAGAGGCAATAACCAAAGCCATCCGTTATTGGGGAATGGTTGTAGCCAATTTGGTAAGTATATTCAATCCACAAAAGGTTATTTTCGGGGGCGGGGTATTCGGACCGGCAGTAAAATTACTGGATAACATATATGAAGAATCTAAAAAATGGGCCCAGCCGCTGGCCATTCAAGAGATTACATTAGAGGCTTCCGCCTTAAAAGGAGATGCCGGGTTGATTGGTGCAGGCTATTTGGCCATTCGATCATTAAACGCAGTAAATGATGTCGGATAATAGCTTTCATAAAGGATACGTTTTTTCGGCAGCCTGTATCGGGATGTTGCTTTTTGGGATTGTAATGATTTCCTTGGGATCTATTCTTCCCGAAGTTATCGAGAAATTTCAATTGAACGAGGTTAGTACAGGATCTCTGCTCACGCTGTTGCCGTTTGGTATTTTGGTGGGATCTTTAGTGTTTGGACCGTTGGTAGATTGGCTCTCCTATAAAATAATATTGATCGCCGGAAGTATTTTTACCCTTTTAGGGATAGAAGGGCTCGTCTTCTCAGAGGTAATGGCGCCCTTATACATTTCTGTCTTTTTTGTCGGTCTTGGCGGGGGAATCCTTAATGGGGTGACCAATGCATTGGTTTCTGAGATAAGTGAGGATGATCACAGTGCAAACCTTAGCTTATTGGGTGTTTTTTTTGGAGTCGGAGCCTTGGGGACCCCTGTGATTTTGGGCTTGGTAAAAGGCGTTTATTCTTTTGAAACCATTTTGGCATGGCTAGGTGCATTTATGTTCCTGCCTATTGTATTCTTTGCGTTCAATCGATTCCCAAAATCGGCTGGGACCAAGGGACTGCCCATCAAGGAATGGGTACAAATGATAAAAGATCCTTTATTATTATTGTTCGGCGGTATCCTGTTTTTTCAAAGTGGAATCGAAGGGCTGACCAACAATTGGACCACCACATACCTTGAAATTGTAAAAGGGATAGATGCTTCCAATGCCCTGTTTATCCTGTCGTCTTTTGTAGGTGCACTTACCATAGCTAGGATAATACTTGGAAAGGTCTTGAGGATTATTAGCCCTTTTAAAATCTTGGTATTTGGATTTATAATTGCCTTCCTGGGTTGTCTTTGCATGGTCTTTGGCAATACTTTTTTCACCTCTATTCTTGGAATGATTGCAATTGGCGCGGGCTTGGCGGCAGGTTTTCCATCACAATCGCCCTGATAGGAAATGTGATTGCCAATTATGTAATGGGCCTGGTTTCCCAAGTATATGGACTCGATGTATTGCCCTATTTTGTTATATGCGCCGTTTTGGCAATTCTGATTCTACTTTATTTCACAAAGCAAAAATATAATTCAATAATAAATTAAAAATTCAATGATATGTTAGCAAAACAATGGCTTAATAATGCCAGAAATGTAATGGACAAGATAGAGGAGACCCAAATGGAAAATATTACCAAAGCGGCTACCATTATGGCAGATTCCATAGAAAAAGGAAAATGGGTCCACACCTTTGGATGTGGCCATGCTACCCTTCCTATTGAGGAAATGTACCCGAGAATCGGTGGGTTCGTAGGTTTTCATCCTATAGTGGAACTGCCTTTGACCTTCTTTACGAACATTGTCGGCCAAATGGGGGTAGATCAGTTTATTTTCCTGGAAAGGGTAGAAGGGTATGGAAGGGAAATTATGAAAGGATATACTTTTGACAAGGAAGATACGATGTGGTTATTTTCGCATACGGGGGTTAATGCGGTAAACATAGATATTGC
>CAJDXC010000005.1_pt1 | contig 27802 bp, 17 predicted proteins | sample 7391681 | NCBI WGS metagenome assembly CAJDXC01 (sample SAMEA7055742, study PRJEB34461) | soil metagenome | biome: terrestrial ecosystem; feature: Peninsula; material: soil | place: Antarctica | collected 2016 | reverse complement strand
GCCGCCCACATTCCAAATTGATCCTGCGTCATATGGAAGTAGTGCCCAATAGCTGGAAAAATAAACAAGGCAATGGAATTAAGTAGAAAAACTACCCCAAGGGCTACCGAAATCGTCTTTGGATTGGCGTTGATCACGGGAGACACCGCTGCGATGGCACTGCCCCCACAAATGGACGTGCCAGAAGAAATCAAATGACCCAAGTGTTTTTCGATCTTTAAGAGCCTGGCCAGCAACCAGCCCAAGATCAGGGTCGTAGTAATAGTCAAAATAGTCAGATTAAAACCTTCCTTACCGGTCTGTAAGGTTTCCATCAAAAACATCCCAAACCCTAGTCCGACTACAGATATCTTTAATAAATATTGAATGCCTTTGTGCGTAAAATGTTCAAATGGTTGACCCAAAAACAGGGTAAAGGTAAAACCTAGAATTAAGGCAACGGGACTGCTGATAAATCCGGTCAGACAAAAAAGGATTGCCAATGCGAAAAAAACTTTTATGCTAATCTTACTCTTCATAACATCTTGATTTTGATGTCACAAAGGAAGGCACGCTATATGGTTTTCGTGCGAAGCAAAAAGTAATAGGGTATTACTTTTTGTTATACCCCTCCAAAAGAAGATTTTGTAGCTTTTGGTTGGTTTTGGATTGGTAACCTTGTCGGTTCACAAAATAGAACCAGCGTTCAATAGCAAGTCCCTCTATTTCCACGACCCGCAACTTGCCCTCCAAGAGTTCCTGATCAATGGCGTGAATAGATAGGAAGGCGAAGTGATCCGAATATTGTAGATAAGATTTGATGCTTTCCGTACTTCCCAGAACCGTATCTATGTTCAGAGGTTCCAAGGTATGCTTGCCCAACGCATTTGCAATGACCTCCCGGGTGCCGGATCCAGGTTCGCGCCCTACGAACGAAAGTCCGTGCAGTTTTGTGATGTCGATACTGTCCGGGACAAATTTTTTATTCTTGGAATTGGTGACCAAGACCAGTTCGTCCTTTACGAAAGGTTCATAGTGAAGGCGGGTGTTATGGTTGTCGCCCTCCACGATGCCAAAGTTGAGTTGGGCGTTTAGTATTTGGTGCTGTATCTCATCGGTGTTCCCGCAAACAAGATTGAAGCGGACCTCAGGATAATCTTTTTGGATAGACGCTGCAATTCTCGGAATCACGTAATGCCCAATGGTAGTACTGGCCCCAATTTTGACCAATGATGGCAATTTGGCGTTTTCGGTCAAAAATTCGTCAGCCAGAGCGGCATAGATGTCCAATAATCTTTCTGTATAATCCAAAAACAAGCGACCCTCATCTGTCAGTTCTATCGAATTGCCCTGTCTTAGAAAAAATGCCTTCCCGTATTCCGCTTCCAGATTCTTTATGGTCTTGGATACCGCCGGTTGCGACAGAAACAGATTTTCTGCGGCCTTTGTAAAGCTTTTTGTCAGGGCGACTTCCTTAAAGGTTTTTAGTTTGTGATCCATGGATTAAAGGTACGAGATTTCCATCTGGAACGAGTATGGCTTCCGCATACCGCGGATCTTGTATATAGTCTTGTTTTTGCATTTTGATGACCTCGATGCTCAAAAACCCGAATTCGCTTACCACTTTGCCGTAAAACCGATAAATGCCCTTCCCCCTAAAATTATGCTTGGCGGCCACTGGTGGGAAAAGTACCGTGTCAAATACCTCTCCCCGCTGGTCCATCAAGGTGGCAAAATACATTCGTTTTCCGGTATGGGTGCGCGTATTTTTTACCGTTATCAGATATCCATAAATATCGATATATCTCCCCAAATAATAATCTAGATTCTTGCTGCCATTGGAGTTCTTTGGGGTTTCCTTGAGCAATTGGAAAGGGCTACACAAACAAAAGCCCAAAAGTTCCAATTGGGTAAAGGCCGTTTCAAGGTCGGTGGTCCGGAGCTGAGGGATCTTAAAATCTTGATGCTTGGGAGGGAATAATTTTGGATGATCTATTTTAGCGTTCTTGTTTAGGAACAAATGGGCCTTCCACAAGAGTTCGTGTTTGTTTGTTCCGGTGAACCGAAAGGCATCGATCCTGATCAATATACTCACCTGTTCTATGGGTATAAACATCCTGTCCAAAAAATCTTCCAACGAGGTAAAATCTCCATGTTGTGATCTTTCCCTTAAAATTCGTTCCATTACCCTGCCCTCCATATCTTGCAGGTACGTATAACCTAAATACAGATCTTTTCCATAGATACAATTGGTCGCAAAACTCTTGTTGATACAGGGGGCATGTATAGTGGCCCCCAAAATACGGGCCTCGTTTACGTAGAATTCCGTACGGTAAAATCCACCGCCATTATTGAGGACGGCCACCATATATTCCAAGGGATAGTACGTCTTTAAAAACAGGGTTTGATAGCTTTCCACGGCATAGGAGGCGGAATGTCCTTTGGCAAAGGCATATCCCGCAAAACTGGCGACCTGGTCCCATATCTCGAAGATAAGGGTATCGGCATATCCCTTTTTTCGGCAGTTGTCGATAAATTTCTCCCTTACTTTTTCGAATTCTTCCCGGGAACGGAACTTGCCGCTCATGCCCCTGCGCAGCACATCGGCCTCGCCCAAGGTAAGGCCGGCAAAATGGTGTGCCACCTTGATAACATCTTCCTGATAGACCATAACGCCATAGGTTTCGGGCATAATGTTCAGCATTACGGGATGTGCTTTTTCCTTAGCCCTGTCCTTGTCCCGATGTCGTAGAATATATTCCCGCATCATCCCACTTTTTGCCACGCCGGGACGAATGATGGAGCTTGCCGCCACCAGCCCCAAATAATTGTCTACCTCCAATTTTTTGAGCAACATGCGCATGGCGGGCGATTCCACATAAAAACACCCCATACATTGTGCCGTTTTTATAAGGTTGTTAACCTTGGGGTCTTTTTTGAATTTTTGGACGTCGTGTATGTCCAGCTTCGGGAATTCATCGGGACGGTTATAGGCCAGTATCTCCATAGTCTCCTTGATCTTGGCCAGCCCCCGTTGTCCCAGAATATCAAATTTGTAGAGGCCCACGTCCTCGGCGATGACCATATCGAACATGGTGGTGGCAAATCCCTTGGGTGGCAGATGGGTAGCCGAAAAACAGTGCAAAGGTCGTTCACTGATCAAGATACCTCCGGCGTGGATGCTCAGATAGTTTGGCATGCCTTTGATCAGCTGTCCGTATTTTAGGACTAGCTGCGACACCTCGTCCAATCTTATAGTCTGTTGCCTACCTTCGGACAACATGTCTATTTCTTCCTTGGGCAGCCCAAAAACTTTTCCCAACTCGCGGATAACGCCTTTTTCCTGAAAGGTGACATACGAGCCCAGCAAAGCCACATTTTGGAATCTATCAAATATATATTGGGTTATTTCCTCTCGGTCCTTCCAAGAAAAATCGATATCAAAATCGGGTGGATTGGCCCGGTAGAGGTTCATAAATCGTTCAAAATACAGATCCAGGTCTATGGGGTCCACATCCGTAATCCTCAACAGATAAGCTACTATACTATTGGCCCCACTGCCTCGGCCCACGTAAAAGAAACCTCTTTTCCGGGCCTCGGTTACAATATCCCAATTGATCAGAAAATAGGATACATAGCCCATTTTTTTGATGAGATCTAATTCTTTTCGCAACCGGTCATAGATTTTTTGATCGGGATTTTCATAACGTCTCGGCAGTCCTTCCAGACACAATCTTTCGATCATTTCCTCATCGGCCGATTGGGTATCGTTATAGGTGTGCAGGTTTTGGGGCTTGCGTCCCTCGGAAAAATCAAAATGAATGTGGCAGGAGTTCATCAATCGTTCCGTATTCTCCAAAATAAAGGAATGTTCGGAGAAGACCGCTGCCAAGTTTTGTACAGGGTACATTTTTTCGTCTTCCTCTGCCTCCTCGGTTCTGGGAAGTTTGCTCAGCAACATGTTGTTGTCTATGGCACGGAGCAAGCGGTGTGCATTAAAGTCGCGCTTGTTTCGGAACGTAACGGGCTGCTGTACCACCAATCTGTCCTTCAGTTGCATCAATCTTGAAAAGGGCAACCGCCTTAAATTAGCAATGGAAATCCCTATAAATTCGTGTTCTTTAAATGTCTTTTGGTCGTTCAGCACTACTTTTTCAAAGGGATAGATGATATAGGCATCCTTAAAATCAGGGGCGATAGAAGGCAGTTTTTTTTGATGGTGAAGATGGTGGGACAAAAAGGAGTTCAGTTCTTGATATCCGTCGTTGTTTTTGGCGATTCCCACATAGCATTGATCCACTCCGTTCCTAAAATCGATGCCCAAAATGGGCTTGATGTCAAATTCCGCCGCTTTTCTCGCAAAATTGAGACAGGCCGAGGTGTTGTTGATATCCGTCAAGGCCAATTGAGCCACCTGGTTCTGCTGTGCCAATTGCAGCAGTTCCACCTCCGAAAAGGTGCCGTAGCGAAGACTGTAGTATGTGTGACAGTTTAGATACATGTCTACTGTGTTCTATGCGCTAGTACTACAGGTGGCAATCCGTTGAACGGGTTGTGCATTCTGCCAATGGTCTTGGCTCCCATGGCCGAGGCGCGTATAACGCTCTTGTCCCCATAACGGTTTCTGATGTGGTCCATGGCGGCATAGAGGTTCAATGCCTCTTCGGTGTCGTCAAATAGGTCTATTTGATAATTGCCGCTGACCAGGTGGCTAAACTTAACGCCTATGAGCCTAACCAGTAACCTTCTGTTGTACAATTGGGTGAACATCTCCAAAATTTTTGGAATCAGGATATGGTCGGCGCTTGTATAGGGGATCCGCAACTGTTTGGAATAGGTATTAAAATCGGAATACCGAATCTTTACAGCAATACAGGCGGTCAGTTTTTCGCCCCGGCGCAACTGATAGGCCAAATTTTCGGTCATGGCTATAAGGATGCCCCGTAGCTTTATAACATCAATGGTATCTTTACCAAAAGTGCGTTCCGTGGAAATGGATTTTCGCTCACAAAAGGGGATTACGGGCGTACGATCTATTCCGTTGGCACGATTCCAGATAATTCTGCCACTGGCGCCCAGTACACGTTGCATAACATCTACCGGCATTTCTTGAATGGTCCGTACTTGGCGTAGCCCCAGGTTTCGTAAGGTTTGATAGGTCTTATCGCCCACCATAGGTATTTTCTTAATGGACAGGGGTGCCAAAAAAGACTTTTCATAGCCCAGGTCTATTTTTAATTGATTATTGGGCTTGGCCTCGTTGGTGGCTACTTTAGACACTACTTTGTTTCCCGAAAGGCCAAAGGAAATAGGGAGCCCGGTTTCCCGTATGATGCGTTGTCGCAATTCCGATGCATACTTATAGGAACCGAAAAAACGGTCCATCCCTGAAAGATCGGCATAAAATTCATCGATACTCGCTTTTTCAAACAAGGGTACATGTTCTTTAATGATTTGCGTTACTATATCCGAATGCTGACTGTAAGTTCCCGCATTGCCTTTAATAACGACCGCTTCGGGGCATAGCTCACGGGCCATTTTCATAGGCATGCCGGAATGCACCCCAAAACCCCGGGTCTCATAACTGCAGGCAGCAACTACGCCCCTGTCGCTCGTGCCCCCTACGAGCAACGGTCGATTTTTTAACTGGCTGTTGAGAAGACGTTCCACCGACACGTAAAAAGTGTCCAGATCCATATGAAGAATAGTGCTGTTCATAGAGTATAAAAAAGTAAGTAAAAATATGGAATGTTTCCAATATAATGGATTATATCCATAGTTAAATTTTTAAAAATAGGTGATAGCGTGTTTTTGGGAAGGGAATCCGAGTTTGTTGACTAAGTTTTAAGAAAACTAGAGGTGGGTTCTTTCTTGCAGAATCCAAATAATTTGTATATTTGCACCGCTGAAAGAGTATTTACGTATTCATGAGGGGACTAATAGTCCCCTCTTTTGTTGGCAATAGTTACTCATTTCGGATGAAATTTGAGGAATTTAGCATACGATGTTCAAGGATAAGGTAAAGACATTATTAGAGGAGGCACTAACAGAAAAAGAAGATTTATTTCTGATAGATTTCCAGATAAGCCAAGGCAACAAGATCAAGGTGATTTTAGATGGTGACCAAGGAGTTACCCTGCAAGATTGTATGGACGTTAGTAGGGCCATAGAGCACAACTTGGATCGGGAAGAAGAGGATTTTTCCTTGGAGGTGGCATCGGCGGGCGCTACGTCTCCCCTTGTCATTCCTCGTCAGTACAAAAAAAATATTGGCAGAGAATTGGAAGTAAAGACCGAGGAACGTAATTTTGAAGGGAAACTTATCGGTGCCACTGAAGGTCACATCACCTTGGAATGGAAGGACAGGGAACCCAAACCTGTCGGCAAGGGAAAAATAACGGTTCAGAAAAAGCAGGAAATCGCAATTTCTGATATCCAAGAAGCAAAAGTTGTATTAAAATTTTAATTGTAGAGCAAAATGGAAAATATTGCGCTGATCGAATCCTTTTCGGAATTTAAGGACGATAAGTTCATCGATAGGGTAACGCTAATGGCGATTTTGGAAGATGTCTTCCGAAGTGCCCTGAAAAGAAAGTTTGGATCGGATGATAATTTCGACATTATCATCAACCCGGATAAAGGGGATTTGGAGATTTGGCGGAATAGGGTCGTTGTTATAGATGGCGAGGTAGAAGATCCCAACGAGCAGATTTCGCTTTCCGAGGCTCGAAAGATTGAGCCCGATTTTGAAGTGGGTGAGGATGTTTCCGAAGAGGTAAAATTGATCGACCTTGGAAGAAGGGCCATTTTGGCATTGCGACAAAACCTTATTTCCAAGATCCACGAGCACGACAATACGACCATCTACAAGCATTTTAAAGACTTGGAAGGTGAAATATATACGGCAGAGGTACACCATATAAGACACAAGGCAATAATTCTGTTGGATGATGAAGGGAACGAGATCATCATGCCCAAGGAAAAGCAGATTCCGTCCGACTTTTTTCGGAAAGGGGACAATGTGCGCGGCATCATAGAAAGTGTGGATCTAAAGGGCAACAAACCCATGATCATCATGTCCAGAACCTCTCCCTTGTTTTTGGAGCAATTGTTTTTCCAGGAAATTCCGGAGGTTTTCGATGGTCTTATCACCGTTAAAAAGGTAGTGAGAATCCCAGGCGAGAAGGCTAAAGTAGCTGTCGATTCTTATGATGACAGAATAGATCCCGTAGGTGCCTGTGTGGGGATGAAAGGTTCCAGAATACACGGTATCGTCAGAGAATTGGGCAATGAGAACATCGATGTCATCAACTGGACGAGCAATCCCCAGTTGTTGGTAACCAGGGCATTGAGCCCGGCTAGGGTGTCTTCTGTGAAGCTGAACGACGAAAAAATGACCGCCCAGGTTTACCTGAGGCCAGAGGAGGTCTCCAAGGCCATTGGCCGCGGAGGGCACAATATACGTTTGGCAGGGCAGCTAACGGGTTATGAGATAGATGTGTTCCGAGAAGGGGTCGAGGAAGATGTGGAACTTACCGAATTTTCCGATGAAATCGAGGCTTGGGTAATCGACGAACTCAAGAAAATCGGCCTGGATACGGCACGTAGCGTCATGGAACAGGATGTGAACGATTTGATAAAAAGGACTGATTTGGAAGAGGAGACAATTTTGGAAGTTGTCCGCATTCTAAAAGAAGAATTAGAAGATTAAGCTATATATTAGCGCGAAATTAGAAGAATACGAATACTTGTTTATGGCAGATAATGCAACGATAAGGCTTAATAAAGTCCTCAGGGAATTGAATATTTCATTGGACCGGGCGGTAGATTACCTCGCGTCCCAGGGACACGATGTGGATGCAAGGCCTACCACGAAAATCTCCGATAAAGTATATCAGGTCCTTTTGGATGAGTTCCAAACGGATATGAGCAAGAAAGTTGCATCCAAAGAAGTGGGGGAGGAAAAGCGGAAGGAAAAGGAAGCCCTAAGACTACAACTGGAGCAGGAGCAAGAAAATAAAAGATTGGCCCGTGAAAAGGTCGAGAATGTTATCAAGGCCAAAGTTGAACTTGCAGGGCCTAAAACGGTAGGCAAGATAGATTTGGAGCCTAAAAAGTCGGCTCCAAAAAAAGAGGTCATACCGCAAGAAAAGAAGGTCGAAGTTCCTACAAAGGAAGAAGAAGAAATTCCTGTTAAGCCCCAAGAAGAGGTTGTAGCAAAGGAAGAGCCCATCGAGGAAGTGAAAGCCCCTGTCGAGGTAAAGGAGGAGGAGCCCCAAGTGCAGAAAGAGGAAGCGGAAAAGGCTCCCGAGTCAGATACTTTGGCCACACAGTACCAAAAGCTTTCCGGTCCCAAAATTATGGGCGACAAAATTGACTTATCAAAGTTTGCAAAACCTAAGAAGAAGAAAGAGGCTCCCAAAGAAAGTGCTGGTTCGGATAGGAAGAAAAGGAGAAAACGTATTATAAGCACTCCGACCGGGGGTGATACTGCCGGTAAACCTGCTCTTGGTAAAGGGAAAGTTGGTGTAGTGAGAAAGGGACCAGGTCAACGTTTTGCCACAGTCGCTAAAGCGGAGCCCACCGAAGAGGAAGTTCAAAAACAAGTAAGGGAAACCCTGGAGAAATTGCAGGGCAAATCCAAAAAGGGAAAAGGAGCAAAATATAGAAGGGACAAAAGAGATCATCACCGACAACAGACCGAGAAGGATCTGGAGCAACAGGAATTGGAAAGTAAAATCCTGAAGGTAACGGAATTTGTTACCGCTAGTGAAATTGCTACGATGATGGATGTGCCCACCACCAAAATTATATCGGCCTGTATGTCCTTGGGCATTATGGTCACAATGAACCAACGGTTGGATGCTGAGACAATTTCCATTGTCGCCGATGAGTTTGGATACGAAGTAGAGTTTGTTTCGGCAGATATAGAAGAAATCATCGAGTCTGCAGCGGACGCCCCCGAAGATTTAAGACCTAGGGCCCCAATTGTTACGGTCATGGGACATGTGGACCACGGTAAGACATCTTTGTTGGACTATATTAGAAAGGAGAACGTAATTGCCGGTGAGAGTGGGGGTATTACCCAGCACATTGGCGCCTACGGTGTAACGTTGGACAACGGGCAAAAAATGGCATTTTTGGATACTCCGGGGCACGAGGCGTTTACCGCTATGCGAGCTCGTGGCGCCCAAGTAACCGATGTTGCAATAATTGTGGTAGCGGCGGATGATGCTATTATGCCCCAGACCAAGGAGGCAATAAGCCATGCCCAAGCGGCTGGTGTTCCCATTGTTTTTGCTATCAATAAAATAGATAAACCCACTGCCAACCCGGAAAAGATTAAGGAAGGCTTGGCGACTATGAACTTGTTGGTCGAGGATTGGGGAGGTAAGATCCAATCCCATGATATTTCCGCCAAAACGGGTGCCGGAGTAAAGGAGCTTTTGGAAAAGGTGCTCTTGGAAGCCGAACTTTTGGAATTGAAGGCAAATCCGGATAAAATGGCAAATGGTACCGTAGTCGAGGCTTTTTTGGATAAAGGTAGGGGATATGTTTCTACCGTTTTGGTACAGACGGGCACCCTAAAAATCGGAGATTACGTGCTGGCCGGGACTTGCAGTGGTAAAATTAAGGCCATGCAAGACGAACGGGGCAACAATATAAAGGAGGCAGGCCCATCTACCCCCATATCCATTTTGGGATTGGACGGTGCGCCGCAGGCAGGGGACAAGTTCAATGTGCTACAAGACGAAAGGGAGGCCAGGCAATTGGCGGCCAAAAGATCTCAGCTTATGCGGGAACAGTCCGTGAGGACCCAACGCCATATTACTTTGGATGAGATTGGAAGACGAATAGCATTGGGCGACTTTAAGGAACTCAATATTATTTTAAAAGGGGATGTGGACGGTTCTGTGGAAGCATTGACCGATTCGTTCCAGAAATTGTCGACAGACGAAATTCAGGTAAATATTATACACAAAGCGGTTGGACCTATCACCGAATCCGACGTGTTGCTGGCTTCAGCTTCTGATGCGGTTATCATTGGGTTTAACGTACGGCCTATGGGTAACGCTAGAGCTATTGCTGAGAAGGAAGAAATCGACATCAGGATGTATTCCATTATATATGATGCCATCAATGATCTTAAGGATGCGATGGAAGGGATGCTTTCTCCGATAATGAAGGAAGAAATTACCGGTACCGCAGAGATAAGGGAAACGTTCAAAATTTCAAAAATTGGTACCATTGCCGGATGTATGGTGACAAGTGGTAAGATATTCCGAAACTCCCAGATTCGATTGATCAGGGACGGAGTAGTCGTTTATACCGGGGAGCTTTCATCCTTAAAGCGATTTAAGGACGACGTAAAAGAAGTGGCCAAGGGTTACGATTGTGGTCTGCAGATCAAGAATTACAATGACATCGAAATGGATGATATTGTAGAGGCCTTCCAAGAAGTTGCCGTGAAAAAGAAGCTGAAATAAGAAATAATTATCTAGTATAAGAAAAGAAAAGACGACCTATTTGGTCGTCTTTTCTGGTTTTAACAACATCGCTGCCGGATACTTTAATCGGACTTCCTGCAATTCGCGTTCGGCATCCAGCTTGTTTTTGAACTTTCCAACCCGTACCCGGTAACTAGGCGATTCAAATTTTATCTCCGAAAACCATCCGGGAAAATCGCCTTCCGCCTGGGCCTTGGTCTCTTGAGCTTTGGCTAGGGAGCCAAAATAAATTTGTATCCGGTAGTAACCCACACTGTCATCGGCAGCTTTGTATAAATTGACCAAATCCGTGATTTTCTTGTCCTGTTCAATATGTAAACTCCCTTCTTGCGCAGATACTATGGGGGTAACAAAAAGGCTAAATAGTAATACCGAAAATAGATTCTTCATTTTGAATTTTTATGTTATATTTAACTTTTTAATTAGATTTGGCCAACATGGCAATGGAATATTGTTGATGACGGATGAATTTGTCGATTCCAAATTTTCCAATTGACTTGCCATTTACTTTTACATTTAATCGCTGAACCCAATTATCAGCTCTTTGACTATAATGTTTATCAATTGATATACAGATACTTTTTTAATATGTTTGCCAAAATTTCATTGAAATCTCAGGTCTCACAAAAGTAATTTTTTATGGAGTATAACACGGATTTTTTAATTATTTAGAACAATTATAAATTATAGATTATCATTACCTTAACATTTCCAAAGCAAAGTCTATGTCGTATTTTTGTCGCCAATTTGAACTACGATATATACTTATTTTTACTTTAATAACGTAATTATCGTGCCAAGATTTCGATAGAAATAGTTTTAATATGAAAAAGGTTACATACCGCCATCCAATTTCTAAGTTTTTAGGTGCTTGTTTAGTAGTATTTCTACTGTTTTCCACCTCTCTATTTTCACAGGGCGATGCTGCTTCCGAAGGAGATCCAGCTAAAGGAAAACAACTTTTCAACCAAAATTGTGCCGCGTGCCATTCCCTTGACAGGAAAATGACCGGTCCTGCCCTTGCGGACATCGAGTCTAAGGTTATCGACGCAGGAAAAGATAGACAATGGATTTATGATTGGGTAAAGAATAGTGCCGGTCTTATCAAGTCTGGGGACGACTATGCCAACAAAATATTCAATGAGTATAACAAGGTGCCCATGACACCTTTTCCTACCTTGTCCCATGAAGATATAGATAATATCTTGGCTTATACGGCCGCTCCGCCATCTACGCCAAAACCTGCGGCTACAGCAGCGGGGGATGGTTCTGCCCAAGGGGCGGCACCTGACTCTGGTATCAATAATACCGTCGTTCTAGGGGGCCTGGTGCTTATTTTTGGGCTCCTGGTCATAATGTTAGTGCTTGTAAATAAAACTTTAAGGCGCATTGCCGAAGCCAACGGTATTGCTTTGGAAAAGGAAAAGGCGGAAAAGCACTTGCCTATTTGGAAAGCATTTGTAAAGAACCAGTTTTTAGTACTTGTGACTGTAATCTTTCTTATGTTGGCCGCAGGGTACTACGCATTTGGATGGATGATGCAAATTGGGATCGATCAGGGGTATCAACCAATACAGCCTATTCATTATTCCCATAAAATTCACGCCGGTGACAATAAGATAGACTGTAAATTCTGCCATTCTTCGGCAAGGGTATCCAAGACTTCTGGTGTTCCTTCCCTTAACGTATGTATGAACTGCCATAAATTCATTTCAGAATATAAGGGCAACCCCGAAGGGCCTAGCGCAGAGGATCTGGCCAATGGGTATACCAATGAATTTTATACGGGAGAGATTCAAAAATTATACGATGCAGTTGGCTGGGATGCGGACAACGGTAGTTATACCGGTAAAACCAAGCCAGTAGAATGGGTTCGGGTGCACAACCTTCCGGATTTTGTATATTTTAACCACTCACAACACGTTTCCGTTGCTGGTATAGAATGCCAAACCTGTCACGGTCCGGTCCAAGAAATGGAGGTTATGTATCAATATGCACCCTTGACCATGGGATGGTGTATAACCTGTCATAGAGAAACCGGAGTTAAAATGGAAGGGAATAATTACTACGAAAAGATGCATGCCGAACTTTCGAAAAAATATGGGGTTGAAAAGCTCACCGTTGCACAAATGGGCGGCTTGGAATGTGGTAAGTGTCATTATTGATTTGACTGTTGAGCGAAGTTGGATTTTTTGATCCACTTTTATCAAAAAAACTTAATTACAAATATAATATTGAGGATTTTAGGATTACGAATTAAAAGGACTGATTAATTCTGGTAAAGAACTTGGCGAAGGAGCGTTCTAAAATCGTAATTCGAGGATCGAAAATCATAAATATCGATATGTCATCAAGCAAAAAATATTGGAAAAGTGGAGCGGAATTAAATCCGAACAATTCCATTGTGGAGATGCTAAAGCAAAATGAGTTTGTTGAAGAGATTCCTGTGGGAAAATTTTTGGCGGACAAGGATACTTTGGAGTCCAGTTCCACAAACAGAAGGGATTTCCTAAAATTTATTGGGTTCAGTACGGCCGCAGCTTCGTTGGCGGCCTGTGAGGGCCCTGTGGTGAAGACCATTCCTTATGTGGTACAGCCCGAGCGTATTATTCCCGGAATTGCCAATTATTATGCCACTACTATCGCGGATGGTTTTGATTTTGCCAGTATCTTGGTAAAGACTCGGGAAGGACGGCCGATCAAAATAGAGAACAATACGGATGCCAAGTTCAATGGTGCCGGAAAGGCAAGGATACAGGCCTCAGTCCTATCCTTGTATGACAGTACTAGGCTGCAGGGGCCATCTGCCAACGGGGAGACCGTTGAATGGAGCCAATTCGATACCGAAGTAAGATCTAGATTGATGGCTGCAAAAGATAGCGGTAAGCAGATCGCTTTGTTGACTCAAACTTATGCGAGCCCGTCTACCGAACGATTGATAGGGGAGTTCAAAGAGGCTTACGGGAACGTGAATCATGTGATTTATGATGCTGTGGCGGAAGATGCAGCTCTAAATGCTTTTGAAGCCAAATACGGTGAAAGGGCATTGGCCGATTATGATTTTGAAAATACGGGACTAATCATTTCTTTCGGGGCGGATATTTTGGGTGACTGGCAAGGAGGCGGATATGACGTGGGCTATGCCAAGGGTCGCGTCCCAAAAAATGGTAAAATGTCCCGACACATCCAATTTGAATCCAACCTGACCAATAGTGGGGCAAAAGCCGACAAACGAGTGCCTCTGACCCCGTCACAACTAAAGATTGCCCTGGCCAAATTGTACGGCAAATTGAACAATGCACCAGTGGCCGGAGAATTGCCTGCTGGTATCGAGGAAGAGCTGGATGGCGTTGCTAAAGAAGTTAGAAAAGCCGGAAACGGCGCTGTTGTGGTTACTGGTCTACAAAATGAGAATGCCCAGACATTGGTACTTGCCTTGAACGAAATGTTGGGGAGTAAGTCCTTTGATCCCAAAGCACCAAAATATATTCGAAAAGGAAACGCAAAAGCAGTGATCCAATTGGCTGCGGATATGAAAGCCGGTAAAGTAGGTGCATTGTTGATGGATGGGGTAAACCCCATGTACACATTGCCAGATCCTACTGATTTTGAAGAAGGAATCAAAAATGTGGGGCTTTCGTTGATTTTCGCTCTAAACAATACTGAAACGGCAGAGGTTGCTCAATATGTGGCGGCTTCTTCCCACTTTCTGGAATCTTGGGGTGATGCGCAGTTCAAAAAAGGATATTACAGTTTAATGCAGCCCACTATAAAGGAATTGTTCGATACTCGCCAATTTCAAACCTCCCTTTTGAGATGGTCGGGAATTGATAAAACTTACTATGAGTACGTTAAGGAAACATGGAATACTTCAATTTTGGGAGGTAGCGATTGGAACAAGGCGCTTCAGGATGGGGTTTTTGTTCCTGCGGAATTACCAATACCAGAAGAGGTAGCACCAAAAGGGAAATCGGTGAAAGCCGATCCTAAGGAAATAGAAGTGGAAACTATATCTACCGCAATTCCAATAGCCACTGCGGTACAAAGTTTGGCCAGTGCTGCTGCCGAGGGTATGGAACTTATGCTTTATACCAAGCAAGGATTGGGTGATGGTCAACAGGCCGGTAACCCATGGCTACAAGAATTTCCCGACCCTATTACCAGAGTCTCTTGGGACAATTATGTAACCGTTTCCAAGGCAGATGCCGAAAAATTAGGATTCAAAAATGAATATGTATCTAACGGTGCATTAAACGGCAGTTATGCCAAGCTCACTGTAAATGGGACTTCCCTAGAAGGAATACCTGTAATTATCCAGCCGGGACAGGCCAAAGGTTCTGTTGGTATGGCGTTGGGGTACGGTAGATTAGCGGGTATGAAATCGGAAATGCAAACTGGGACCAATGCGTATCCCTTTTTCCAGAATTTTTCCAATATACAATCCGTTGAGATAGAAAATATGGGCGGCATGCACGAATTTGCCTGTGTGCAGTTGCAAAATACCATGGTGGGCCGTGGGGATGATATTATCAAAGAGACCACCTTGGAGATCTTTAACACCAAGGACAAGGAACACTGGAATCCCGTTCCGAAAGTGGACTACAACCATGGGGAAATAGAGGTAAGGGACAAGAATGCTGATATCTGGAATTCTTTTGATTCCGAAATAGGCCATCATTTTAACCTTTCTATCGATTTAAATGCCTGTACAGCTTGCGGTGCTTGCGTTGTGGCCTGTCATGCCGAGAATAACGTGGCCGTAGTTGGCAAGGAAGAAGTAAGGCGGTTCCGGGATATGCACTGGTTGCGTATCGATCGCTATTATTCTTCGGCAGATACCTTTAAACAGGAAATCGAAGATTTGCGGAACTTACCGGCCATGGAACCCTATACTAGGATAGAAACCGCTTCCTATGAAAACCCAGAGGTAGCATTTCAACCGGTAATGTGCCAACACTGTAACCATGCGCCATGTGAAACGGTATGTCCTGTGGCTGCAACCTCACACGGACGGCAGGGTCAGAACCAAATGGTGTACAACCGGTGCGTGGGTACCCGGTATTGCCAGAATAACTGTCCTTATAAGGTAAGACGTTTTAACTGGTTCCGATATAATGAGAACGACGAGTTCGACTATAACATGAACAACGACTTGGGTAGAATGGTACTTAACCCTGATGTGGTCGTTAGGTCTAGGGGAGTGATGGAGAAATGCTCTATGTGTATCCAGCTTACTCAAAAAACCATTTTGGACGCCAAAAGGGAAGGCCGGGAAATAAAGGATGGAGAATTCCATACCGCCTGTTCTAGTGCTTGCGATAAAGGCGCCATGGTTTTTGGAGATGTCAATGATCACAGTTCCGAAATCTTTGAGAAGAAGAACGATGATAGAATGTTCCGTCTCTTAGAGAGTCTTGGTACTAAGCCCAACGTGATGTACCATGTTATTGTAAAAAATAAGACAGAAGCGTAAAATTTGTTAGAAGTAATAAACTATTAAGAAATAAGTATGTCATTACATCATTACGAAGCACCTATAAGAGAGCCTTTGGTCATAGGGGAAAAATCCTATCATGATATCAGTGTTGATATAGGAGCGCCGATTTTTGGTAAAGCCGATAGATCTTGGTGGATCGTCTTTTCCATTGCCTTGTTGGCATTTTTGTGGGGAATAGGCTGTATTATCTATACTATATCGACAGGAATCGGAGTCTGGGGACTCAATAAGACCATTGGCTGGGCTTGGGATATCACCAACTTTGTATGGTGGGTGGGTATTGGCCATGCTGGAACCTTAATTTCCGCAATTCTCTTGTTGTTTCGACAAAAATGGAGGATGGCCATAAACCGTTCGGCTGAGGCCATGACTATTTTTGCAGTAATACAAGCGGGCATATTTCCAGTAATTCATATGGGGCGCCCATGGGTCGGATATTGGGTATTGCCTATTCCCAACCAATTTGGGTCGCTTTGGATCAATTTCAATTCTCCTCTGCTCTGGGACGTTTTTGCTATTTCTACATATCTAACCATATCCGTGGTATTCTGGTATACAGGGCTTTTGCCCGATTTGGCGATGATTAGGGACAGGTGCACAAAGCCCTTTCAAAAAAAGATTTATAGTCTAGTTAGCTTTGGCTGGTCCGGTCGTGTAAAGGATTGGCAGCGTTTTGAAGAAGTATCCCTGGTATTGGCGGGTCTGGCAACTCCTTTGGTGCTATCGGTCCATACCATTGTATCATTTGACTTTGCTACGTCGGTCGTACCAGGATGGCACAGTACCATATTCCCCCCCTATTTTGTTGCAGGGGCCATCTTCTCCGGATTTGCAATGGTGCAGACCTTGTTGATTATCATGCGAAAGGTGAGCCATTTGGAAGATTATATTACGGTGCTTCATATCGAATATATGAACAAGGTAATTTTGTTGACCGGGGGAATCGTTATGGTGGCCTATCTAACCGAATATTTTATCGGTTGGTACTCTGGTCAACCCTATGAGAATTATACGTATTTGTCGTTTGGCGCTGCTACTGGCCCTTACTGGTGGGCTTTTTGGGCCTTGATAACATGTAATCTCATTATACCCCAGACCCTGTGGATAAAAAAGTTTAGAAGAAACATCGTCTGGACCTTTATCGTAGCCCTTATTATCAATATAGGGATGTGGTTTGAACGGTTCGATATCATCGTGGTCGATTTGAGCAAGGATAGGTTGACCTCTTCTTGGACCTTGTTTTCCCCTACTTTTATAGATATTGGAATATTCATTGGGACCGTTGGCTTTTTCTTTGTGCTCTTCCTTCTGTATGCACGAACCTTTCCGGTAATTGCGCAGGCGGAGGTGAAGACCATTATGAAATCTTCTGGTCAAAGATACAAGAAGCTCCGGTTGGATCATGAAAATGAGCATATAGAACATGTAGATAGTGATCCTTCATCGGTAGAACCCTCGGCAAATGTTCAGGGCGAATATTTTACCGGTAAAACTAAGCTGAATACGGAGTCCGATAATGCCCAAGCCCTGAGTAAGAAAAGGATTGGAGATCTGCTTGGAACGGTCGGAACTTTTGACCCTGCTGTTAATAAGGCGGACAACCTTAAGAAAATTAGTGGAGTCGGTCCTGTTATGGAGCAAAAGCTAAATCAATTGGGGATATACACTTTTGGTCAGGTCAGTAGAATGACAGATAGAGAGTATGATTTGCTCGACAATATCATTGGTGAATTTCCCGGAAGGGCTAAACGCGATGACTGGGCTGGACAAGCACGGTTGTTGATCGGGAAATAAGAGGGTAGGCAAACCTAGTGAACAGTAACGATTATTATTAATTATAGCTTAGTAAGATTGGCAACTGTTCTGGATTAGAATCGAATAAAAAGAAATATATAATTCAATTAAGTAACCGATAGTTTAAGAATAAGTTTTTTTGAACTTGGACTTGAGCTTGAATTTGAACTTAAAAGTATGGCAGCAAAGACAATACATGCTCTTTATACGGATGATGACGTGCTCTTGGAAGCGGTAAGACGGACCAAGGCGGCAAATTATCACATCACGGAAGTTTTCACCCCCTTTCCAGTACATGGATTGGACGCGGCAGTGGGCATAGCACCCACTAGAATTGCCATTGCGGCCTTTATATATGGATGTATAGGTCTAGTGGTGGCCATTTGGATGATGAATTATATGATGATTGTGGACTGGCCCCAAAATATTGGGGGTAAACCCAGTTTTAGCTTTACTCAGAATATGCCTGCGTTTATTCCTATAATGTTTGAGCTTACCGTATTTTTTGCAGGGCATTTAATGGTGGTCACCTTCTATCTTAGAAGTAGATTATGGCCCTATAAGAAAGCGGAAAATCCTGACCTAAGAACCACTGATGATCATTTTTTGATGGAAGTGGAGTTCGAGGGAGACGAAAAGGAGTTAAGGGAATTGTTGTTGGACACCGGAGCTGTGGAAGTAAACATTAATGAAAAGTAGTTTAGAAATTATGAACAGGTTTTATAAGATAGTGATGGTATTGGGGTTTGTAGCCTTTGTTTCATCCTGTGCCAATTCGAGTCGGCCTAATTATCAGTACATGCCAGATATGTATGTGCCCATAAGTTATGAAACCTATGGTAAAGTCGATTTTCTACCTAGTGGTATGGCAGCGGAACAGCCGGTAGCAAATACTATATCCCGTGGATGGATGCCTTATAATTATGAAAATACCCCAGATGGTAAGGCCGCAGCCAAATTGCAGGGAAGTCCGTTAGATTCCTTGAATTTGGAAAATGATATGGCCAAGGGCGGGGCACTGTATAATATATACTGTGCAGTTTGCCATGGAGGTAAAGGCGATGGACAGGGAATTCTGGTACAACGCGAAAAGTTTTTAGGTGTTCCGAACTATAGCGATGTTGCACGCGATATTACCGTAGGCGATGTCTACCATACTATTTATTACGGACTCAACGCAATGGGTTCCTATGCCAACCAACTGGATTATACGGAAAGATGGCAGGTGTCCGAGTATGTAATGAAATTGAAAAAGGATTTATCAAAGTAATACCAAGAAATCAGGAATATGTACATTTTTTCAAGCAGATTAAAAATAGCCTCGTTTGTATTGATGGCCTTGGGGATTATCGGGATGGCTTCGGGATTTTTGACCGTTCCTAAAACGGTAGATGAGGCAAAGGCTATAGTCGCCAGTCAACAGGATGGTCACGGAGAATCTTACGGAGAGGCAATTTTGGACAATCTTGGAGTGCCAAAATCGGTCCAACAAATGGATCAAACCCATGGAGCGGAACATGACGAACATGTATTGCACCAATTGCAATCCAGACCGTGGTCGGCCGTTATGGTAGCGGCTTTTTTCTTTATGATGATAGCACTTGGGGCACTCGTGTTTTACGCCATCCAATATGCTTCCCAGGCAGGATGGTCGCCAGTACTGTACCGGGTCATAGAGGGTGTAACGTCTTACTTGCTTCCGGGCTCGATCATTGTTCTTTTGATAGTTATTTTTGCCGGTACTCACTTCTATCCTTGGCAGGATAAGGAATTGGTGGCCGGAGATCCAATTTTGCAGGATAAAGCGGGATATCTTAATTTTCCCTTTTTTGTGATAAGAGCATTAATTTTGGTAGTGGGTTGGAATCTATATCGCTATTTTTCCAGAAGAAATGCGTTGCTGCAGTCGGATGCCGTGGGTTATGGACCATATAAACAAAACTTTAAAATTTCGGTTATCTTCCTGATTTTCTATTTGTTTACCGAAGCGCCTATGGCCTGGGATTGGTTTATGTCCATGACGCCACATTGGTATAGTACCATGTTTCCGTGGTATATTTTTGCCAGCATGTTCGTAACTGGAATTACTATGGTGGCCTTAGTTACCATATATTTGAAAGGAAAGGGACTTCTTCCCATGGTAACCGATCGACATTTGCACGATTTGGGGTTATATATGTTTGCTTTTAGTATTTTTTGGGCCTATATATGGTTTGGACAATTTATGTTAATTTGGTATGCCAATATCCCAGAAGAGGTAACTTACTTTGTGATGAGAATACAAGAGTATAATTTTCTATTCTTTGGTATGCTAGTCCTTAATTTCGTTTTCCCCATATTAGTATTAATGAATAGTGATTACAAAAGGATTCCTTGGTTTGTGGTGACGACAGGAATCATGATTTTGATAGGACATTACATAGATGTTTTTCAATTGGTCATGCCCTCTACTGTTGGTCCACACTGGCAATTCGGGATTCCAGAAATTGCTGCGATTTGCTTTTTCACCGGCCTGTTTGTATTTGTGGTCGGAACGTCACTGGCAAAAGTTCCGTTAAGGGTCAAAGGAGATCCCTTTATCAAGGAAAGTGAAAATTACCATTATTAATAATTGGTTTCTAAAGTATAATTTCAATTCATACGATGACTGCATTCTTAACAATTATTGTTTTAGTATTAGTGGCAATTGCAATTTGGCAAATGACCAAGATATTCGAATTGTCCTTAATCAAGGTAGATAATTCCCAAGTGGCGAACGATACGGATAACAGGAACAATGGTTATCTGATGATTGGATTCTTGATCTTTCTATATTGGATCACCATTTTCTGTTTTTGGAAATACAATAGGGTATTGCTCCCAGAATCAGCTTCCGAACACGGGTATGATTACGACCAGTTGATGATGATATCAATGGTAATCATTTTTATCGTACAGGTGCTTACCCAGACCTTGTTGCATTATTTTTCCTATAAATATCACGGTAGACCAGGACAAAAGGCACTTTTTTATGCCGATAATGACCGATTGGAATTCATCTGGACCATTATCCCTGTAATAACTTTGGCCGCACTTATCCTCTACGGGCTATATACTTGGACCAATATTATGGACGTAAACGATGAAGACGATCCATTGATCGTCGAACTTTACGCTCAGCAGTTCAATTGGACGGCCAGATATGGTGGTAACGACAATGTTTTAGGTGAGGCCAATGTGCGCTTGATCGATATAGACCGCTCCAACGTACTGGGTTTGGACGAATCGGATCCCAATGCGGGGGATGATGTTATCGTAAAGGAACTTCATCTACCAGTGGGCCGCAAAGTCAATTTTAAAATGCGCTCCCAAGATGTGATCCATTCTGCCTTTATGCCCCAATTTCGGGCACAGATGAATGTGGTGCCGGGAATGATTACGGAATTTTCCTTTACTCCTACGATCACTACTAATGATGTGCGCCTTCAACCGGAAATTGTAGATAAGGTAAGGAGCGTAAACAAAATAAGAGCAGAAAAGGCTGCCAAAGGGGAATCTAATTCAGATCCTTGGGAATATGATTTCATTATACTTTGCAATAAGATCTGTGGAAAATCGCATTACAATATGCAAATGAAGATTATTGTGGAAACCGAGGAGGAATTCAACCAGTGGATGGCCGAGCAGAAGACGTTTAACGATACCATGGCGTCTGCACAATAATCGACTTTAATAAAAGTATTAATATAAATAAAATATTGCAATATGTCTGCAACAGCACAAGCACACGTAGAAGACCACGCAGATGATCATGGACATCATCACAAGCAAACCTTTGTGACCAAATATATATTTAGCCAGGATCATAAAATGATCTCAAAGCAGTATATGTTAACAGGGATGATTATGGCGATTATAGGGATTACTATGTCCATGTTGTTCCGGATGCAGTTGGCCTGGCCAGGAGAATCTTTTACCATATTTGAAGCCTTGCTTGGCAAGTGGGCCCCAGGTGGAGTAATGGATGCCGAAGCTTATTTGGCCTTGGTGACCATTCATGGGACCATCATGGTGTTTTTTGTATTGACCGCGGGATTGAGTGGAACTTTTAGTAACCTTTTGATTCCTTTACAGATAGGAGCAAGAGATATGGCCTCTCCATTTCTGAACATGGTGGCTTACTGGTTGTTCTTTTTATCCAGTATTATCATGTGTAGCTCCTTGTTTTTGGAGGCGGGACCAGCAGCTGCCGGATGGACTATTTATCCCCCGTTGAGTGCACTACCAATGGCACAACCAGGCTCTGGGATGGGAATGACCTTGTGGTTGATCTCTATGGCTATTTTCATAGCATCTTCTTTGATGGGCTCGTTGAACTTTATTGTTACTACGATCAATCTTAGGACCGTTGGAATGTCCATGACCAGATTACCCTTAACCGTTTGGTCATTTATGATTACGGCAATAGTCGGGGTTGTTTCTTTTCCCGTGCTGTTTTCTGCAGTTCTACTACTCATTATGGATAGAAGTTTTGGGACCTCTTTCTTTCTGTCCGATATTTTTATTCATGGCGAGGTGTTACATCACGATGGGGGATCCCCTGTTTTGTTCGAGCATTTGTTCTGGTTCTTGGGACACCCGGAAGTATATATCGTTATCCTGCCGGCCATGGGGATTGTATCGGAAATTTTGGCGACGGGTGCCAGAAAACCTATATTCGGGTATCGCGCCATGATTGCATCCCTTTTAGCAATCGCATTTCTATCTACCATCGTTTGGGGTCACCATATGTTTATATCTGGGATGAACCCATTTTTGGGATCGGTCTTTACCTTCACAACTTTGTTGATAGCCATTCCATCGGCAGTAAAGGCGTTTAACTGGATAACAACTATTTGGAAAGGAAATTTGCAACTGGACCCGGCGATGTTATTTTCCATCGGAATGGTGTCTACCTTTATCACGGGTGGGCTAACAGGAATTATTATGGGGGACAGTACGTTGGATATTAATATTCACGACACTTATTTTATAATCGCCCACTTCCACTTGGTTATGGGAATTTCGGCCGCCTATGGTGCCTTGGCGGGGGTATATCACTGGTTCCCTAAAATGTACGGTCGTATGATGAACAAGAATTTGGGATATATCCATTTTTGGATTACTGCGGTTTGTTCCTATGGGGTATTTTACCCTATGCATTTTGTGGGATTGGCAGGAGTTCCGAGACGTTACTACGAAAACACCGCCTTTCCGATGTTTGATGACTTGACCAATCTACAGATTTTAATCACTACGTTTGCCCTCATAGCGGGTGTTGCTCAAATAGTATTCCTCTATAATTTCTTCCACAGTATATTTTATGGCAGAAAGGCCGAAGCGAACCCATGGCATTCTAATACCTTGGAATGGACTACCCCGGTGGAGCATCTACATGGCAACTGGCCAGGTGAGATTCCTCATGTATATCGTTGGCCTTATGATTATAGCAAGACTGATGAAAATGGAGAATATATCATCCCTGGACAGGATTTTATACCGCAGACGGTACCCTTGCTACAAGATGAGGAGGAAATGCTGAATTGATTTTATTACGGCCATTAACAGCTATAAACCCCTGTTGCCACCTCAATGTTGGTAAATAGGGGTTTTTTTGTGACATCTTTCTGATGATACAAATGGGTTCTTTTTTTATATCTTTATTCGATTTTTGATGATAAATACAATGAAAAAGATAATTATTTTGGTTTTTGCTTTTTCCTTTGGAACTGGAATTGCCCAACGAATACCCAAAATAAAGGGCAATGGCCGTGTAACTGAGGTTAAGGAGACACTACCCCCGTTTAACGCTCTAGAACTTGTAGATAACCTGGAAGTATATTTGGAACAGTCCAACGAACCGGGTTACAGTATATCTGCGGACGAGAATCTGATCCAAGTGCTAAAGTTGAAAGTGGAGGACAATACGCTTAAAATAAGTTCGTATTATAACATTACCGGAAAAAAGAAATTGGAGATAACCGTTCGGTACAACGATTTGAGCAAGGTTACCCTAATGGACGGGTCCTTGGGCTCCAAGGATATTATAGCATTGGACGAGCTACATCTTACTTGTTTGGGATATTCCAAAAGCAGCCTACAGGTCAATGCCTCTGTTATGGACGTAACCATGAAGGAAAATAGTACAAGTGATATGAACCTAAAATGTGATTCCTTAAATATTGACTTGCAGGACAAGGCGAATGCCCGAATTTATTCCATTTCCCAAACAAGTAAGGTGCAGCTGCAAAAAAATGCCCGTGCTACATTGGAAGGAACGGTAGATTCCTTGCAATTAAACCTTGTGGATAATGCCTATGTCCAGGCTGGTAATTTGGTGTCGGGTACAATCAAAGCGACTTTGGAAGGTAATAGCCGTGCGGAGATAAATGCGGCCAATGATCTTCAACTTTCATCCCAAGGTTCTGCCAAAACCTATCTTTACGGGGAGGGCAAGATTACCGTAGACCAGTTTTTGGACAAATCCGAGTTGATAAAGCGGGAGTAAGGTTATTTTAAAAGCGGTAGCTTTAAACAATGCTCAGGAATGCCAAAACCATCTACCAAAACTTCGATATGGGGGCGAAGTTCTGAGCATAGCCGTTCTACCCGTTGTTTAATTGCCTTGGATTTTGTGCCTCCCAGATATCCTTGTTCCAAATACCAACCGGCATCCTTGCTAATTTCGTGTAGTCCATACAAAACCCCGAGTTTTTGGAACAATAGACGATATTTTTCATCGGTCATGCCATCCACAAAATTTGTATAAGTAGTATAGGCCAGTTCACTGCTATAGGCTTTGCCTAGCGCCAGCAAATGGGTCTGTACCTTTAGAAATGCCTGATAGGCGGGAACTCCTTTTTTAGTATAGTCCCGAATGCGCATTGCCAAAGTGTAGGTTAGTCGTTTGGTGCGGTAGTCCAAGGCGTGTTTGTGGAATTTTGGGTCGTAAAGATGGTCCTTATCTACCTTATTGGTATATAGGGGATTTATTGCGGACAAGCGTCCTCCCAGTTGGCTGCCAAGCAATTTCAAGACCGAGGATATACCGGAAGTTTCATACTCCGCCTTAAAGTCCGATAAAACACCTTTGGCCGCCAATTGCATCAACACTGTATTGTCCCCTTCAAAAGTGGTAAAAATATCCACATCGCCCTTAAGGTCCGCAATATGATTCTCCGTCATATACCCTTTGCCGCCACAGGCTTCCCTACATTCCTGTATGGTGTCGTTGGAAAACCAAGTGATCAATGCTTTGAGTCCTGCAACTTGGGTTTCCAATTTTCTGGTGTCGGTAGATGGGTCGTCGTATGCATTTATCATCCGATCTAAGGTAATGTGATAGACGTACGCTTCGGCAACGGAAGGGATAAGTCGCATTTGATGGGTGGGATAGTCCATGATAAGATCTTCTTGGATTTTTTCGTTATCATTGAACTGACGTCGGTGCAATGCGTATTTTACAGCGATGGTCGACGCCATTTTAGCTCCGCTCAGTGCGCCCTTTGCCACGCAGATCCGACCCCCGACGAGGGTGCCTAACATGGTAAAAAACCGTTTGTTTGGATTCTTTATGTCGGAATGATATGTGCCATCTTCCTTAATATCTCCATACTTGTTCAAAAGATTTTCTCTTGGAACCTTAACTTGATTAAACCATATTTTCCCATTGTCTACCCCGTTGAGACCCAATTTGTATCCATTATCCTCAATGGTCACCCCAGGCATCAGTTCGTCCTTGCTGTTTCTTATAGGAACAAGTACGGTATGCACACCCTCGTTTTTTCCGTTCACAATAAGCTGAGCAAAGACTGAGGCCATAGTTGCATGCAGGGCATTGCCTATGTATACCTTGTTATCGTCCTGTCCAGGAGTATGTATGACTAAGCTATCCGATTTTTTGTCGTAAGTAGCGGTTGTCCTGATGCCGCGTACATTTGAGCCGTGACGTGTCTCGGTCATAGCAAAACAACCTAGTAATTTGGCGGTGCCTGCGTCCTTTAAATATTTATCGTGATGCTTTTTCGTCCCCAGATTTCCAATGCTGCCGCCAAAGAGTCCAAATTGTACCCCGAACTTTATGGTAAGGCTTCCATCGACAAACATTAGGGTTTCAAAGATGGAGGCATAAAGGGACATATCGCCCTTGCCTCCGTATTCCTTGGGATAGGCGATGGAGCTATAACCGTTTTTAGCCAAAACCAAAACTTGTGCCAGCACTTTCTCGCGAAAGGATGTCTTGTCACTTTCTATCTTCCAATTAAAAATGGGGTCTGACAAAAATTCCCTGAATTTATCGATTTCAGCAGCATTATGCCCTATTAGGATACTATCGATTTCCCCAGCATTGTAGTAATGTGATGTCCCTTCCTGGATTGTTTCCACTTCAAATAAATGCCGGTAGTGGTTAGGTTGAATGCCTAAATTAACTTCGATATCTTTCAGATTTTCATTGAAGGGACAATCGGTGGCGTAATGGCAGACCATATTTTGACTCAACATAGATAAAGGGAAGGCACCGCTCTCTACCAATTTAACACCGGAATTGGAGATGGTATTCTTCCAGTTTTTCATTTCATGGTCCGACGGAGGGTTTTCCCGATTCAACCAATCCAGCAGTGTTGTCTTGTCCTCTTGGGGAAGGGTGAGATCGTTTTTGATAGAACGCTGCACTACTGCCACCTCGGATACGGATAGGAGATTGTCTGCCCATATTACATAGAAAAACGGAACATATTGAAGAATTCCCGGAGAATAGGTTGTTGTTTTTTGCATAGGTTGAAAATACAAAATTTGATTCTAATCTGGGATATGGAAAAATGCAGCCGGTTAGAAATACTTTTAACCTTAGCCTTAACTGCCCCTAACCCCATAAGATAAACATATAAACTGATAAACAAATAAACACATAAACTAAGGGAGTGTTAGATTTGGTTGGCAAGGTGAAAGAGATGTATCTTTAAGGGCCACAATTGTTTAAAAGTATGAACGAATACCTAGACCCCACCGGTGACAACTTTTCCCCAGAGGAATTGGATATCGAGAGAGCTTTACGCCCGATAACTTTTGACGATTTCACGGGGCAGGAGCAGGTGATGGAAAATCTAAAGGTTTTTGTACAGGCCGCTAACCTAAGAAACGAGGCACTGGACCATACCTTGTTTCACGGCCCACCAGGATTGGGGAAGACTACCTTGGCCCATATCCTGGCCAATGAATTGGGGGTGGGGATCAAGATTACTTCTGGCCCGGTATTGGATAAGCCGGGAGATTTAGCGGGATTGTTGACTAACTTGCAGGAAAGGGACGTACTTTTTATAGATGAAATTCATAGATTAAGCCCCATCGTGGAAGAATATCTCTATTCTGCCATGGAGGATTATAAGATCGATATCATGATCGAGACAGGTCCTAATGCGCGTAGCGTCCAGATCAATCTAAATCCGTTTACCCTTATCGGGGCCACGACCAGATCTGGGCTTTTGACATCTCCTATGCGGGCTCGTTTTGGTATTCAGAGCCGGTTGCAGTATTATTCCACAGAAGTACTTTCTACCATTGTAGAACGCAGTGCAGAAATTCTTAAGGTTCCCATTACTTTGGATGCCGCCATTGAAATTGCCGGACGGAGCAGGGGCACACCGAGAATAAGTAACGCTTTGCTACGTAGGGTACGCGATTTTGCGCAGATCAAGGGAAATGGCAGTATCGATATGGATATCTCCAAATTTGCCCTAAAGGCCCTTCATGTAGATACGCATGGTCTGGACGAAATGGATAATAAGATCCTAATTACCATCATTGATAAGTTCAAGGGTGGTCCAGTGGGGATTACCACCTTGGCCACCGCGGTTTCCGAAAGCGCAGAGACCATAGAAGAGGTTTACGAACCATTTTTGATCCAACAAGGTTTCATTATGCGAACACCTAGAGGGCGGGAAGTAACTGAACTTGCATATAGGCATTTGGGGAAGATCAAGGGCGGGACGCAGCCAGGGTTGTTTTA
>CAJDXC010000021.1_pt1 | contig 27894 bp, 37 predicted proteins | sample 7391681 | NCBI WGS metagenome assembly CAJDXC01 (sample SAMEA7055742, study PRJEB34461) | soil metagenome | biome: terrestrial ecosystem; feature: Peninsula; material: soil | place: Antarctica | collected 2016 | reverse complement strand
ACAACTATCTAAACCTTTTCCGCCAGCTTCCGTTGCCTTACCACTTCATATAGGAAGACTCCACAGGCTACGGAAACGTTTAACGAGCCTATCTCACCGAGCATTGGAAGTTTGGCAGTGGCATCCGAAACTTTTAGTATGGAGGGCGAAATCCCGATATCCTCGGCGCCCATCACAATGGCGCAGGGTTCCGAAAAGGAAACATCGTAAAGTGTGTTCTCCGTTTTTTCTGTTGCGGCGATTACCTTTATGCCCGAGGCCTGAAGGTAAAAAACAGCGTCCTTAAGATGGTCCACCTTGGCAATAGGCACCTTAAAAGCCGCTCCAGCAGAGGTCTTAATGGTGTCGGCAGTTACTGGGGCGGCTCCTTTTTTCTGAATTATAATGCCGTCTACGCCCGTACATTCTGCCGTTCTGATAATGGCCCCAAAATTCCGAACGTCCGAGAGTTGATCCAATAAAAGAAAAAGGGGGAGCTTTTTGTTCGCTATGACATTTTCTACCAATTGCTCCAAACTGTAGAAGGTAATAGGAGAGATATTGGCAATAACTCCTTGATGGTTATTGGTGGTGATACGGTTCAATTTTTCTATCGGCACATAGGAGGCGCCGATGTTTTTTTTCCGCATAAGGGTCTCCAGTTCCCGGGACAGTTCGCTCTTCAGTCCTTTTTGGATAAATACTTTATCTATGGGCTCATTTGCGTTTATCGCTTCCATAACAGCTCTTATGCCGTAAATCCGATCCGTGTCTTTCATGGTGCCAAAGGTAATTGTTTTCTTAGAGTGTAAAATATAGTTGTCGACGCTTTTTTGAAGTTTAGGGTGGGTTCATAAATTACAAGCTTGCAAACAAAAGTTTTGCCCATTTTATTATCGAGAAAGAAAGGTTGAAAAAAAACATGGAAAATTAATTACGATGCGTTTGAATTATTGTGAATTATTACTACATTTGCCAGCCCTTAAAAGAAGGGTAAGTTTTATACATATATATTTAGTATGCCAACAATTTCACAATTAGTACGAAAAGGAAGGACCTCAATTGCTAAGAAGAGCAAATCGGTTGCTTTGGATTCGTGTCCTCAAAGAAGAGGGGTATGTACCCGTGTGTACACCACTACGCCTAAAAAACCAAACTCCGCAATGCGAAAAGTTGCAAGGGTAAGGTTGACCAATGGCAAAGAGGTGAACGCCTACATCCCCGGTGAAGGACACAACCTCCAAGAGCACTCGATAGTATTAGTAAGAGGCGGAAGGGTAAAGGATTTGCCAGGTGTTAGGTATCATATCGTGAGAGGTGCTTTGGATACAGCAGGTGTTGCTGGAAGAACCCAACGAAGATCCAAATACGGCGCAAAACGCCCTAAGAAGTAAAATTAGTTAAAAGTTAAAAGTTAAAGGTTAAAGGTGTAGAGCACTTGTAACGATTAACGATTGACGATTAACCATTAACTAAAGAAGACATGAGAAAAAAGCAGGCCAAAAAAAGACCACTTTTGCCAGATCCAAGATTCAACGATCAATTGGTGACCCGATTTGTGAATATGATGATGTGGGATGGTAAAAAGTCTATTGCCTTTAAAGTGTTCTATGATGCTATGGATATCGTAGAGGAGAAAAAGAACGATGAGGAAAAATCTTCATTGGAACTTTGGAAAGATGCACTTTCCAATGTAATGCCCCACGTAGAGGTTAGGAGCCGAAGGGTAGGTGGTGCAACATTTCAGATTCCCATGCAGATTCGCCCGGACCGTAAAATATCCACGGCTATGAAATGGTTGATTCTCTATGCGCGTAAACGTAATGAAAAAGCAATGTCCCAAAAATTGGCTGCAGAAATTTTAGCTGCTGCCAAGGAAGAAGGGGCAGCTGTCAAGAAAAGAACTGACACCCATAAGATGGCAGAGGCTAACAAAGCTTTTTCCCATTTTAGATTTTAATAAGCACGAATGTCAAGAGATTTAAGATATACTAGAAATATAGGTATTGCCGCTCATATTGATGCCGGAAAAACGACGACAACAGAGCGTATTCTTTTTTATACCGGAGTAAACCACAAGGTCGGCGAGACCCATGAGGGTTCTGCGACTATGGACTGGATGGAGCAAGAGCAGGAGCGTGGTATTACAATTACTTCTGCGGCTACCACTTGCGAGTGGACCTTTCCGATGGAAAATGCAAAACCAACGCCGGAAGCGAAATCATATCACTTTAATATAATAGATACTCCCGGGCACGTGGATTTCACCGTTGAGGTAAACCGCTCCCTTAGGGTGTTGGATGGTTTAGTGTTCCTTTTTAGTGCGGTAGACGGTGTTGAGCCGCAATCCGAAACTAACTGGAGATTGGCCGATAATTACAAAGTTCCAAGAATTGGCTTTGTAAACAAAATGGACCGTCAAGGAGCCAACTTTCTAAACGTGTGCAAACAGGTAAGGGAAATGTTGAAATCCAATGCTGTGCCAATTGTTTTGCCTATAGGTGACGAAGCCGATTTTAGAGGTATTGTCGACTTGGTGAAGAATAGAGCCGTAGAATGGCATGAGGAGAATCACGGGGCCACTTTTGATGTTGTGGATATCCCAGAGGATATGAAGGAAGAGGTACGTGAGTATCGGGCCGCTTTGATCGAAGCTGTTGCCGAATACGATGATACCTTGATGGAGAAATTTTTTGAAGATGAAAATTCCATTACCGAGGACGAAGTTCATGCCGCTTTGAGGGCTGCCGTTATGGATATGAGTATCATACCTATGGTATGTGGTTCTTCTTTTAAGAATAAGGGAGTTCAGTTTCTTTTGGATGCCGTCTGTAGGTACCTGCCTTCTCCTATGGATAAGGAGGCGATTATAGGAATCAATCCAGATACTGAAAAGCCAGAATCTAGAAAACCAAGCGTTAAGGAGCCTTTTGCTGCCCTTGCATTTAAGATTGCAACAGATCCTTTTGTAGGTAGGTTGGCATTCTTCAGGGCCTATTCCGGCCGATTGGATGCAGGTTCTTATGTTTTGAATAATAGGACTGGCAACAAGGAGCGTATCTCTAGGATATACCAAATGCATGCCAACAAGCAAAATGCCATCGAATTTCTCGAGGCTGGGGATATTGGTGCTGCCGTAGGATTTAAGGATATTAAGACTGGGGATACCTTGTCTGCCGAAAAATATCCCATTGTTTTGGAGAGCATGAATTTCCCAGATCCCGTAATCGGTATCGCTGTGGAACCAAAGACCAAAGTGGATGTCGATAAATTGGGAATGGCCTTGGCCAAATTGGCCGAGGAGGATCCTACTTTCCAGGTCAAGACCGATGAAGCTTCCGGACAGACTATCATTTCCGGGATGGGTGAGTTACACTTAGATATTATTGTAGAGCGCCTGCGTCGTGAATTTAAGGTGGAGGTTAACCAAGGTAAACCACAGGTAGAGTACAAGGAAGCGCTTACTGCCGTGGCCAATCATAGGGAAGTTTACAAGAAACAAACTGGTGGTCGTGGTAAATTTGCAGATATCTCATTTACGATGGAGCCTGCCGAGGAAGGTAAGGTTGGATTGGAATTTGTTAATTCAATCAAAGGCGGAAATATTCCCAAGGAGTATATCCCATCGATAGAAAAAGGTTTTAAAGCAGCCATGAAAAATGGTCCTTTGGCCGGCTTTGAGATGGATAGTATGAAGGTTACCTTGAAGGATGGATCTTTCCACCCTGTGGATTCAGACTCTCTGTCTTTTGAATTGGCCGCCAAGATTGGTTATAGATCGGCCGCCAAAGCTGCCCGTGCAGTTTTGATGGAACCTATTATGAAAATGGAAGCTATTACTCCAGAAGAGAATATGGGGGATATTGTTGGCGACCTTAACCGTAGAAGGGGTACAGTTACCAGTATGGACGATAGGGCCGGAGCCAAAGTAATCAAGGCATTGGTTCCACTTTCCGAAATGTTCGGTTATGTGACTTCGCTTAGGACACTGTCCTCTGGTAGGGCAACCTCTACCATGGAATTTTCACATTATGCGGAAACACCTTCCAGTATAGCGGAAGAAGTGGTCAAAGCAGCTAGAGGAGTTGTTGCCTAAGAGGAAAAAGAGTATAGAATATAGATAATAGAAAAGAGTATCAAGGCCAAAGGGAATATATTGAAATTTGAACTTGAACTTGAACTTGAACTTGCACTTTAAAAGATGAGCCAGAAAATCAGAATAAAGCTAAAATCGTACGATTATAATTTGGTAGACAAATCTGCCGAGAAAATCGTAAAGACCGTGAAGACGACCGGGGCGGTGATCACCGGACCTATTCCGTTGCCAACTCACAAAAAAATATTTACGGTTCTGCGGTCTCCGCACGTAAACAAGAAGGCTAGGGAGCAGTTCCAATTGTGTTCTTATAAAAGACTTTTGGATATTTATAGCTCTTCGTCAAAAACTATCGACGCCCTTATGAAGCTAGAGCTTCCCAGCGGTGTTGAGGTGGAGATCAAGGTCTGATACAATTCCTGCGAAAGCGGGAATCCCGTCCTAGCTAGTGTGGCAAAACAACAGTAAGCCTTGGTTGGAGGGTAGAGATTGATTAAAAAGATTCCCGCCTTTGCGGGAATGGACATGTCCCTAGCGATTTGCGAAGGAAAAACGGAAAAAAATAATTTCAGGGTTGAATTATTTTTGACCCTTTTTTTGTTCAAAGTGCCGAGTATTAAGAAAAAAATATTGAAGATAGGGTATGGTGTACAAAAAGTTGCAACATTAAAACGCTTTGTACTAAATACTAGATACTAATTACTAATTACTAATAAATATGTCTGGGTTAATAGGAAGAAAGATTGGCATGACCAGCATTTTTGACGAGAATGGAAAGAACGTTCCATGTACCGTTATCGAAGCTGGACCATGTGTAGTTACCCAAGTCAGAACCAAAGAGGTCGACGGGTACGCAGCCCTTCAGCTTGGTTTCGATGACAAGGCAGAAAAACGTGCAAACAAGGCCGAAATGGGCCATGTAAAAAAGGCAGGTGCTTCTCCCAAGAAAAAAGTCGTCGAATTCAAGTATTTTCCGGAAGGTGCGCACAAATTAGGGGATACTCTTGGAGTTGACCTGTTTGTGGAAGGAGATTATGTAGATGTTATAGGGACCTCCAAAGGAAAAGGTTTCCAAGGGGTTGTTAAAAGGCATCATTTTGCAGGTGTAGGCCAGTCAACGCATGGCCAGCACAACAGATTACGTGCACCTGGATCTATCGGTGCGGGTTCCGATCCGTCACGAGTTTTTAAGGGCATGCGCATGGCAGGTAGAATGGGCGGCGATAGGGTGACTATTCAAAACCTTAGGGTATTGAAGATAATCCCAGAGAAGAATCTGTTGGTTGTCAATGGATGTGTACCAGGTCATAAGAACGCTTACGTAACCATTGAAAAATAATGTGATCCAAGGATCCGAAAGTCAACCGTCTAGGAATGAACTGTCGGTCTTAAAGGATATCATTAACAAAATAAACAGTGCACATGAAAGTAGCAGTTTTAGATAGTAAAGGAAAAGAAACAGGAAGAAAGGTAGAGCTTTCTGACGATGTTTTTGGAATAGAGCCCAATAACCATGCGGTATATTTGGATGTAAAGCAATATTTGGCACATCAGAGACAAGGTACGCACAAATCCAAGGAAAGGGCTGAGATTGCTGGTAGTACAAGAAAAATAAAGAAACAAAAGGGAACAGGCACTGCCCGTGCGGGAAGTATTAAATCCCCAGTTTTTAGAGGAGGTGGACGAATTTTTGGCCCCAGACCTAAGGATTATCAGCAAAAATTGAACAAGAACTTAAAGCGGTTGGCAAGGAAATCTGCCCTGAGTATAAAGAACAAGGAAAAGGCCATTATTGTGGTCGAGGACTTCAACTTTGAAAGTCCAAAAACGAAGGAGTTTATCCAAGTTTTAAAGTCTTTGGGACTGGAGAATAAAAAATCACTTTTTGTGTTGGGCGATTCGAATAATAACGTATATTTGTCCTCACGCAATTTAAAGCGTTCCGAGGTCGTAATCAACTCAGAATTAAGCACTTACAAAATTATAAACAACAATAATATTGTGTTGTTTGAGGGAGCTTTGGCCGGAATTGAATCGAACTTAACAAAATAAGAAGACCATGAGTGTGTTGATAAAGCCAATTATTACGGAAAAAATGACCGCGGATAGTGAGTTGCACAATCGTTATGGTTTTGTTGTGGATCCCAAGGCGAACAAGTTGCAGATCAAAGATGCCATTGAGGCTACTTATGGGGTTTCCGTGGTAAAAGTAAGGACTATGAATTATGGTCCTTCCCGCAAATCGCGCTATACTAAGACCGGAGTTCAACACGGGAAAACAAATGCTTATAAAAAAGCGATTGTTGATATAGCGGATGGGAATACAATTGATTTTTACAGTAATCTATAAGAGTGATTTACAAAGAGAGATTTGCGATTTACGATTTGGAGCCAGCTCTAGAAATCTTAGATCATACCTCTAAAATCTAAAGTGGAAAATGTCAGTTAGAAAATTAAAACCAATCACTCCTGGGCAGCGTTTTAGGGTAGTAAACGGATTTGACGCCATTACTACCGATAAGCCGGAGAAGAGCTTGCTCGCTCCGATAAAAAAGTCGGGAGGTAGAAACAGTCAAGGAAAGATGACCATTCGCCAAAAAGGTGGTGGACATAAAAGAAGGTATCGTGTAATCGATTTTAAAAGGAACAAACAGGAAACTGCTACCGTAAAATCTATTCAATACGATCCAAACAGGACCGCATTTATTGCCTTATTGGAATATTCAGACGGTGAAAAGAGGTATATCATTGCTCAAAATGGGCTACGGGTAGATCAACAAATCGTGGCTGGTGCGAATGCTGCACCAGAAATCGGGAATGCGCTTCCGTTGTCAGGGATACCCCTAGGTACCGTTATATCATGTATTGAATTGCGACCGGGACAAGGTGCTATTCTTGCGAGAAGTGCCGGAACATTTGCCCAATTGATGGCGAAAGAAGAGAAATATGTGACCATTAAATTACCTTCCGGTGAAACACGGTTGATATTGTCCAATTGTTTGGCCACCATTGGTGCCGTATCTAATTCGGACCATCAATTGATCGTATCCGGTAAGGCTGGTAGAAGCAGATGGTTGGGCAGAAGACCAAGAACAAGGCCAGTTGCCATGAACCCTGTGGATCACCCCATGGGTGGTGGTGAAGGAAGGGCCTCTGGAGGCCATCCAAGATCTAGGAATGGAATACCTGCGAAAGGATATAGGACCCGTTCCAAAACCAAGGATACCAGTAGATATATATTAGAACGTAGAAAGAAATAAAAACGAGAAAGCAATGGCACGTTCACTAAAAAAAGGACCTTACGTACACTATAGCCTGGATAAGAAGATTCAGCTAAACGTAGCTACCGGCAAAAAGTCGGTTATAAAGACTTGGTCCAGAGCTTCAATGATAACCCCGGATTTTGTGGGGCAAACTGTAGCTGTGCACAATGGGAAACAATTTGTTCCCGTATATGTAACAGAAAACATGGTTGGTCACAAATTGGGCGAATTTTCACCGACTCGATCTTTTAGGGGTCATGCAGGTGCAAAGAATAAAGGTAAAAAGTAAGTAAGCTATGGGAGTTCGAAAAAGACAAATGGCCGAAAGAATAAAGGCAGAAAGGAAGGAAGTAGCGTTCGCAAAGCTGAACAATTGTCCTACTTCCCCTAGGAAGATGCGACTTGTGGCAGATTTGGTAAGGGGTGTGAAAGTTGAAAAAGCACTGGCAATATTAAAATTCAGTCCAAAGGAGGCATCTAGGAAAGTGGAAAAGTTATTGCTATCCGCAATTGCCAATTGGCAAACCAAGAACGAGGATGCCGATGTTGAGGGAGCCGATCTTTTTGTAAAGGAGATTCGTGTAGATGGCGGTACTATGTTAAAAAGACTTAGACCCGCTCCCCAAGGAAGGGCACATAGAATTAGAAAACGGTCCAACCATGTAACATTGGTTGTGGAAGCTAACAATAACACGCAAAGCCAGAGCATATAGTATGGGACAGAAAACAAATCCAATCGGGAATCGTCTAGGAATTATTAGAGGCTGGGAATCCAACTGGTATGGAGGTAATGACTATGGCGATAAATTGGCCGAAGACGATAAGATCAGAAAATATATTCATGCTCGTTTGGCAAAGGCTAGCGTATCCAGGGTTATCATAGAACGTACCCTGAAGCTCATCACCATTACCATAACCACCGCAAGGCCGGGTATTATAATCGGGAAGGGCGGACAAGAGGTAGATAAGCTTAAGGAAGAACTTAAGAAGATTACGGACAAAGAGGTACAGATCAATATATTCGAGATCAAGAGACCAGAATTGGATGCTAATCTTGTTGCTGCAAGTGTAGCTCGCCAGATAGAAAGCAGGATCTCTTTTAGGAGAGCTATCAAGATGGCAATTACCGCTGCAATGAGAATGAATGCCGAAGGAATTAAAATACAAATTTCAGGTCGTTTGAATGGTGCCGAGATGGCGCGTTCAGAGTCCTATAAGGACGGACGTATACCTTTGTCCACTTTTAGGGCAGATATAGACTATGCTTTGCACGAAGCGCATACCACTTATGGTAGGCTAGGAATCAAAGTATGGATTATGAAGGGCGAGGTTTATGGAAAGAGGGAACTTTCCCCCTTGGTTGGTATGGCCACTAGCCAAAGTCAAAGCCAAGGAAAAGGTGGAAAGCAAGATGGTCCGAGAAAACCACGTCGTAGAAAGTAATTTTTTAAAGTAAAAAAGAAATGTTACAGCCAAGAAGAACCAAGTATCGCAAAATGCAGAAGGGCCGGATGAAAGGGATTGCCGGAAGAGGGCATCAACTTTCTAATGGTATGTTTGGTATTAAATCCATGGAATCAGAATTTATAACTTCCCGACAGATAGAGGCAGCTCGGATTGCTGCTACAAGGTTCATGAAAAGGGAAGGTCAGTTGTGGATAAAAATATTTCCAGACAAGCCTATTACCAAGAAGCCGTTGGAGGTACGTATGGGTAAAGGTAAAGGTGCCGTAGAATATTGGGTGGCCGTTGTGACACCTGGAAGAATCATGTTCGAAGTTGGTGGAGTTTCTATGGATATTGCCAAGGAAGCCCTACGCTTGGCCGCACAAAAGTTGCCGGTCAAGACCAAGTTTATCGTTGCAAGGGATTATTCAGCTTAATTTTTAATTGGATAAAGATTATGAAACAATCGGAAGTAAAGGAATTATCAGTTGAAGCATTGAAAGATAAACTGGCCGAGAACAAGAAACAATATGCAGATTTGAAAATGGCACATTCTGTTACGCCGTTGGAAAATCCTCTTCAGATCAGAAAGGTCAGAAAAACAGTGGCAAGATTGGCAACAGAATTAACAAAAAGGGAAAACCAATAATCGGTTCTGCTTTATGGAAAAAAGAAATTTAAGAAAGGAAAGAGTTGGCGTTGTAACCAGCGATAAGATGGAGAAATCAATCGTGGTTTCAGAAGTTAAGCGGGTAAAGCATCCTATGTACGGTAAGTTCGTTTTACGAACCAAAAAGTATGTTGCACACGACGAGAAAAACGACTGTAACGTTGGGGATACTGTAAAGATTATGGAAACCCGTCCGTTGAGCAAGACCAAATGTTGGAGGTTAGTTGAAATCATTGAAAGAGCTAAATAATTATGTTACAGCAAGAATCTAGATTAAAGGTAGCGGACAACACAGGGGCAAAGGAAGTTTTGACCATTCGAGTACTTGGTGGTACAAAAAGAAGATATGCTTCCATTGGCGATAAGATCGTGGTCGCTGTTAAAGAGGCCACTCCAAACGGAGCTATAAAGAAAGGAGCTGTTTCTACGGCAGTTGTTGTAAGAACAAAGAAAGAGGTTAGAAGACCGGATGGTTCATACATCCGCTTTGATGACAATGCTTGTGTTCTGTTGACTCCAACTGGGGAAATGAGGGGAACACGTGTCTTTGGACCGGTTGCTAGGGAATTGCGTGACAAGCAATTTATGAAAATCGTATCCTTGGCCCCAGAGGTACTATAGTCAGACGTTGGGTTTTAAACGTTAGACTTTAGAAAAAGAGTATAGAAAATAGAAAAGAGACGAAAGAATCAAGAAACAAGAAACAAGACTTCGGAATACTGAAACTTGAACTTGGCACTTGAGCTTGAACTTGAACTTGAGAAAGATGAAATTAAAAATCAAAACAGGGGATACCATTAGGATCATTGCTGGCGATCACAAAGGCGTTGAAGGCAAGGTGATGAGCGTGGACCGTGAAAAGAACAAGGCAATAGTTGAAGGAGCCAATTTGGTGTCCAAACATGAGAAGCCAAGCGCAAGAAACCCCCAAGGAGGTATTCGCAGATGGCAAGAAAGTAAGGTTTTCCAAAAAATCCAATGAAGTAATTTAGTTATGGCCTACGTTTCAAGATTAAAGCAAGAATATAAAGAGCGCGTAATAAAAGCGCTTACCGAGGAATTTGCATACAAGAATGTAATGCAGGTCCCAAAGTTAGAGAAAATTGTAGTGAGCAGGGGTGTAGGTGCCGCCGTTTCCGACAAAAAGTTAATCGATCATGCGGTCGACGAGCTAACGACAATTACTGGGCAAAAAGCAGTATCCACTATTTCCAAAAAGGACGTTGCCGCGTTTAAATTACGTAAGGGAATGCCTATCGGTGCTAGGGTAACTTTGCGCGGAGAACGGATGTACGAATTTCTGGATAGATTAGTTACCTCGGCATTGCCCAGGGTAAGAGATTTTCATGGAATCAAATCGACCGGATTCGACGGAAGAGGGAATTATAGCTTGGGAATCACGGAGCAGATCATTTTTCCCGAAATGAATATTGACAAGATCAATAGAATCAACGGAATGGATATCACTTTTGTTACCTCCGCAAGTACCGATAAGGAGGCAAAATCATTATTAACCGAATTGGGACTACCCTTTAAAAAGAATTAGTATGGCTAAAGAATCAATGAAAGCCCGAGAAAGAAAAAGGGCAAAGACTGTAGCTAAATATGCCGAAAAAAGAAAGGCTCTAAAAGAAGCAGGTGATTACGAAGGTTTGCAGAAATTGCCGAAAGACGCTTCCCCTGTACGTATGCACAACAGGTGCAAGATTACCGGTAGACCAAGAGGTTATATGAGGACTTTTGGGCTTTCTAGGGTGACGTTTCGCGAGATGGCTAACAATGGTCTAATCCCCGGAGTAAAAAAGGCAAGCTGGTAATAAGGATTTAAGAATTTGGACTTACGATTTAAAATCTAACGTCTAATATCTAACATCTAGTATTTAAAATAATATAAACTGGTTTCAGGTTTAACACTTAAGTTAAAAACCGTTACCGCAAATCTATAAACATGGTTACAGATCCTATTGCGGATTATTTGACAAGAATTAGAAACGCTAGCCTTGCAGGGCATAGGGTGGTGGAGATTCCTTCTTCCAATTTGAAAAAGGAAATGACCAAAATATTGTTCGATCAGGGCTATATTTTGAGTTATAAGTTTGAAGATGATTCCGTTCGGGGCATCGTCAAGATAGCTTTAAAATATGATAAGTTTACAAAAGAACCTATCATTAGAAAGATAAAACGTATAAGCAAGCCAGGTCTTCGTAAATATGTTAACTCCAATGAACTGCCGAGAGTTTTAAACGGCTTGGGAATCGCTATCATTTCTACGTCCCACGGCGTAATGACCAGCAAACAGGCCAAGTTGGAAAAAGTTGGTGGCGAGGTCTTATGCTACGTTTATTAATTAAAAGTATAAAGTATTAGGTACAGAGTATGAAGTCAATAAGGTTTTTTCAAAACTGCAAATTATTAACTACTAGGTACTAACTACTAACTACTAAATACTAAAAGAAATGTCAAGAATAGGTAATAATCCAATAGCGATCCCAGAAGGAGTGACCGTAGAGGTAAAGGATAATCTGGTTACCGTAAAAGGTAAGCTCGGAGAACTGACCCAGGAATATTCAGAAGCGAACGTCGAAGTAAAGGAAGGTAATGTGTATGTTACACGACCATCCGATTCCAAAGAACACAAAATAAGACATGGTCTTTACAGATCATTGATAGTGAATATGGTCCATGGTGTATCTAAAGGATGGACCAAGGAACTAGAACTAGTAGGGGTAGGATATAGAGCGAGCCATCAAGGTCAGAAATTAGATCTTGCACTAGGCTTTTCCCACAACATCGTAATACATTTGGCCCCAGAGGTCCATTTGGATACAGTTTCCGAAAAAGGAAAGAATCCAATCGTGAAACTTACTTCCTATGACAAACAATTGGTGGGCCAGGTTGCCGCCAAGATCAGAGCTTTCCGTAAACCGGAACCTTACAAAGGAAAGGGAATTAAGTTCGTAGGTGAAGTATTGAGAAGAAAAGCAGGTAAATCAGCTTAATAATTAGGAATATGGGATTATCAACGTCTGAGAGAAGACTAAGGATCAGAAGAAGAATTAGAAAGGTTTCCTTTGGAACTGCCACAAAACCAAGGTTGTCTGTCTTTAGGAGCAATAAAGAGATTTACGCCCAACTTGTAGACGATAAGAAAGGGGTCAGTTTGGCCGCTGCTTCATCTAGGGACAAGGAGCTTGTAAAGTCCAAAGGGACAAAGACCGAAATTGCCAATCTTGTAGGAAAGGCAATTGCTGAAAAGGCTAAAAAAATTGGTATAGAGGTCGTTGCTTTTGATAGGGGTGGCTGTTTGTATCACGGAAGGGTAAAATCATTGGCCGAGGGTGCCAGGGAAGCCGGACTTAAATTCTAAATATATATGTACCAGAATTATAAAAATGTAGAGACCGTTAAGCCAGGAGGTCTGGAATTGAAGGATCGTTTGGTCGGTGTTCAAAGAGTTACCAAAGTGACCAAGGGTGGTAGGGCGTTCGGCTTTTCAGCTATTGTTGTTGTTGGTGATGAAAATGGTGTGGTTGGCCAAGGTCTTGGGAAATCCAAGGAAGTAGCTACCGCCATAGCTAAGGCAATAGAGGATGCAAAGAAGAATTTGATCAGGATTCCCTTGAACAAAGGTACCTTGCCACACGAGCAAAAAGGTAAATATGGTGGTGCAAGGGTTTATATCCAGCCAGCATCGCACGGTACAGGAGTTATTGCAGGTGGTGCCGTAAGAGCGGTATTGGAGTCTGTTGGGGTACGGGATGTGCTTTCAAAATCCCAAGGATCCTCTAACCCTCATAATGTGGTAAAAGCTACCTTCGATGCACTTCTACAACTTAGGGATGCAAGAACGGTTGCAAGTCAAAGAGGTGTTTCTTTGGAAAAAGTTTTTAAAGGATAAATTTATAGTACAGAGTATTTAGTACAAAGTTCTTAGTATCTGCCTAGTGTAATTAGAAACAGGGGGCAATTTAGAAAATAGGATACCAGTACTTAATACTAACTACTTAATACTCAATACTAAGAAGCATGGCAAAGATTAAAGTAACGCAGGTAAGGAGCAGTATCAAAAGGCCTCAGAATCAAAAGAGGACCTTGGAGGCACTTGGCCTTAGGAAAATAAATCAAGTAGTGGAGCACGAAAATACTCCCAATATACTTGGAATGATAAATAAAGTACAACATTTGGTTTCTGTACAGGAGGCCTAATATAACAACGACAAAATGAATTTAAGTAGTTTGAAGCCAGCGCCCGGTTCTGTTCATAAAGCTGGAAAAACGGTAGGTAGGGGACAAGGATCTGGCAAAGGTGGTACTGCAACCAGGGGACATAAAGGTGCTAAATCAAGATCTGGATATTCCAAGAAAATCGGATTTGAAGGTGGCCAGATGCCGTTGCAAAGAAGGGTGCCAAAATTTGGTTTTACCAACATCAACAGAAAGGAATACCAAGGCATCAATCTGGATAAATTGCAGGAATTGGTGGATAACGGTATTGCCAAGGACACCATTACATTGGACCTTCTTGTAGAGAACAGATTGGCCCACAAAAACGATTTAGTGAAAATTTTAGGAGGCGGTGAATTAAAGGCTTCCCTAAAGATTTCTGTACATAAATTTAGTGCCACCGCAAAAAAAGCTATAGAAGCTGCGGGTGGGGAAGCCATAAGTTTATAAGGATAAGAGAAGCACTATGAAGAATTTTTTTGAGACGTTATCCAATATTTGGAAAATAGATGAACTAAGGGGAAGAATCATTATTACCCTTGGATTGCTTTTGGTTTATCGATTTGGTGCTCAAATAGCGCTTCCCGGAATTGATACTGGTCAGTTAGATGAATTGGCTTCCAATACCAACAGTGGTATTTTGGGTCTATTGAATGCATTTACTGGAGGGGCATTGGCCAAGGCTTCGGTTTTTGCGTTGGGTATTATGCCCTATATCTCTGCCTCTATCGTTGTTCAATTAATGGGTATCGCTGTTCCTTATCTCCAGAAATTGCAAAAAGAAGGGGAGAGCGGTAGAAAGACCATCAACCAGATTACACGTTGGCTTACCATCGGTATCTGTATCGTTCAGGCACCAGCTTACCTTTATAGCCTTGGAGCCCTTGGTGTTCCAGACTCTGCCTTTTTGTTGGGCAAAGGGATGGGTTTTATGGTTCCATCGGTCATTATACTGGTAACGGGTTGTGTATTTGCCATGTGGTTGGGAGAAAAAATTACCGATAAGGGAATAGGGAACGGAATATCCCTTTTGATCATGATCGGGATTATTGCCCGTATGCCCATGTCGTTTGTGCAGGAGTTCATTTCTAGGACTACCAATAATAACGGTGGACTTATGTTCATGTTGATCGAGGTCATTGTTTGGTTTGTCATAATTCTGCTGTGTGTATTATTGGTTATGGCAACGCGTCAAATTCCAGTACAATACGCTAGAAGAACCGCTTCCGGTGGTTATGAAAAGAATATTATGGGATCTAGGCAATATATTCCTTTAAAACTGAATGCCTCCGGGGTTATGCCTATTATATTTGCACAGGCAATAATGTTCGTTCCTGGATTATTGGGCAGGACCTTTAACACTACGGCCGTGGGTCAATGGGTGGAAGTACAGTTCCAGGATATGTTTGGGTTGGCTTATAACATTGTGTTCGCAGTATTGATTATAATATTTACCTATTTCTATACCGCTATTACGGTACCTACCAACAAAATGGCAGATGACCTAAAGCGGAGCGGAGGGTTTATTCCCGGTATTCGTCCTGGCAAGGAAACTGGGGATTATCTGGATAAAATAATGTCTTTGATTACCTTTCCGGGATCTTTATTTTTGGCTTTTCTTGCCATATTTCCCGCTATTGTGATCAAGTTGATGGATGTGCAGGCTGGCTGGGCTTTGTTCTATGGGGGTACTTCACTATTGATTATGGTTGGGGTCGCCATGGATACCGTACAACAGGTAAATTCCTATTTGTTGAACCGTCATTACGACGGATTGATGAAGACCGGTAAGAACAGAAAAGTAGCATAGAATTAGTTGCTGGTTGACAGTTAATTATAATGAATATTTGATACTGTGAAACTAAGAACTAACAACGAAGAACTAATATAAAATGGCTAAACAATCAGCAATAGAACAGGACGGGAGCATTATCGAGGCTCTGTCCAATGCAATGTTCCGGGTAGAGTTGGAGAACGGTCATGTGGTAACAGCTCATATCTCTGGAAAGATGAGGATGCACTATATCAAATTGCTTCCTGGAGATAAAGTGAAATTAGAAATGAGTCCTTACGATTTGAGCAAGGCAAGAATTACATATAGATATTAAGTTAATAGGATGAAAGTAAGAGCATCAATAAAAAAGAGGAGTGCCGACTGCAAGATTGTACGCAGAAAGGGCAGATTGTACGTAATTAATAAGAAGAATCCTAGATTTAAACAAAGACAAGGGTAATTATGGCAAGAATTGCAGGTGTAGATATACCAAAACAGAAGAGAGGAGTTATAGCCCTTACCTATATTTTTGGTATAGGAAAAAGTAGGGCACAAGAGATTTTGAAGCTAGCCCAGGTAAGCGAAGATACCAAAGTGTCCGATTGGAACGACGATGAAATTGGCCGTATCCGTGATGCCGTGGCCTCCTTTAAAATTGAAGGGGAATTGCGTTCCGAGATTCAATTGAACATTAAGCGTTTAATGGATATAGGTTGTTACCGTGGTATTCGCCACAGATCTGGATTGCCATTAAGGGGACAAAGGACCAAGAACAACTCTAGGACTCGTAAAGGAAAAAGGAAAACCGTCGCCAACAAGAAAAAAGCGACTAAATAAATTTTAGTACAAAGTATTTAGTACAAAGTAGTGAGCATTGAATATTTACTATGATAGAAGTACTAGCTACTATTTACTTAATACTCAATAAAGAATAGTACAAAGTACCGAGTAACTAGTATTAAGTACTCTGGTTCTTTAATCAGACATCAAAATATCTAGGTACTAAGTACTAACTACTAAATACTAATTATATGGCTAAGGCAAGTACAAAAACAACGAAAAAACGCAAGGTTATAGTTGACTCTGTTGGGGAAGCGCACGTAACCGCCTCTTTTAACAATATCATTATTTCTTTGACCAACAAGAAAGGTGATGTTATCTCATGGTCTTCAGCTGGTAAAATGGGCTTTAGGGGTTCCAAAAAGAACACTCCCTACGCTGCCCAGATTGCTGCCGAGGATTGTTCCAAGGTAGCACATGAAGCGGGACTAAGGAAAGTCAAGGTCTACGTAAAAGGTCCTGGTAACGGAAGGGAATCTGCAATTCGTAGCGTTCATAATTCGGGGATAGAAGTGACGGAAATCATTGATATTACCCCAATGCCCCACAATGGCTGCAGACCTCCAAAAAGAAGAAGAGTATAATTATTAATAAACCGCAAGAGCGGAGATTCACAAGAAGTGTAGTTACGATTATCGAAGGATTAGCCTTAATTCATAATCACATTTCTAAATATAAAGAAGATGGCAAGATATACAGGACCAAAAACTAAGATCGCCCGAAAGTTCGGAGAAGCGATTTTTGGAGACGACAAGTCTTTTGAAAAAAGAAATTACCCTCCTGGACAGCACGGACAAAACCGAAGAAGGGGTAAGAAATCCGAATACTCTATCCAGTTGACGGAAAAACAAAAAGCAAAGTATACTTACGGTATATTGGAGCGACAGTTCCGTAATATTTTCGCGAAGGCGAACAGGAGTGGAGGAGTAACCGGTGAAGTTCTTTTGCAACTTTGCGAGTCCCGTTTGGACAATGTGGTTTACAGAATGGGTATTTCCAATTCCAGGAGCGGGGCCAGACAATTGGTTTCCCACAGGCATATCACGGTAAACGGCAATTTGGTTAACATACCTTCCTATTCCCTGAAACCCGGTGATGTTGTTGGAGTTAGGGAAAAATCAAAATCCTTGCAGACCATTCAGGATGCGCTTGCCGCTAGCAGCCATGTTTACGAATGGATTACCTGGAACTCTGAAAAAAAGGAAGGAACTTACGTTTCAATTCCTGAAAGAATTCAAATTCCGGAGACTATCAAAGAACAATTAATCGTTGAGTTATACTCTAAATAAACAACACTGATCCAATTATGGCATTATTTAATTTTCAGAAGCCCGATAAAGTTATAATGATCGATTCAACCGATTTTGAAGGGAAATTTGAGTTTCGCCCTTTAGAACCTGGTTATGGATTGACCATTGGGAACGCATTGAGAAGGGTATTACTTTCTTCATTAGAAGGTTTTGCCATCACATCCGTTAGGATCGATAAGGTTGAGCATGAGTTTTCTGTGATTGCAGGTGTTGTGGAAGATGTAACAGAAATCATCCTCAATTTAAAACAAGTGCGTTTTAAACGACAGATCGATGACGTGGAGAGCGAGACGGTATCTATTTCCGTAAGTGGAAAAGAACAGTTGACCGCTGGTGATTTTCAAAAATTTATCTCTGGTTTTCAAGTATTGAATCCCGATTTGGTGATCTGCAATATGGGTCCCAAGGTGAGTATTAATATGGAGATTATTATTGAAAAAGGTAGAGGATATGTTCCTGCTGAGGAAAACAAAAAGTCTAATGCAGTATTGGGGAGCATTGCTGTAGATTCTATTTTTACGCCTATAAAGAATGTAAAATATAGTATCGAGAACTTTAGGGTGGAACAAAAGACCGATTACGAAAAATTGATTTTCGAAATTGTCAGTGATGGTTCTATACATCCTAAAGATGCGTTGACCGAGGCTGCCAAGGTGCTTATCCATCATTTCATGTTATTCTCCGATGAACGTATCACCCTGGAAGCCGATGAAATTGCGCAGACAGAGACCTACGATGAGGAATCACTACATATGCGCCAGTTGTTAAAGACGAAATTGGTAGATATGGATCTGTCCGTGCGGGCTCTAAACTGCCTTAAGGCAGCAGAAGTGGATTCGTTGGGAGACTTGGTTGCTTACAATAAGAATGATTTGATGAAATTTAGAAACTTTGGCAAGAAGTCATTGACCGAACTGGAAGAGTTAGTCATCAACAAAGGCCTAAGCTTCGGAATGGACCTATCTAAATATAAACTGGATAAAGATTAATAAATAGACGATAGACGTTAGATATTAGATGTGAGACATTGAACAAAGAATATACGTTCAAAAAACATAGAGATTATATTGTGAAAGCCAAGTACCAATATCTAATATCTCAAATCTAATATCTCAAATCTAAAATTAGACATGAGACACGGTAAGAAAGTCAATCATTTAGGAAGAAAGAAGGCCCATAGAGAAGCCATGTTGGCCAATATGGCATGTTCTTTAATAGAGCACAAGAGAATAAACACTACCGTTGCCAAAGCCAAGGCGTTGAAGGTATACGTTGAGCCATTGATTACCAAATCAAAGGCAGAGAACAACCAAACGGTAGAAAAGGGAACGCACAACAGACGTATTGTCTTTAAGAACCTTAGGGATAAATATGCTATTACGGAATTGTTTAGCAATGTATCGGATAAAGTAGGGGACAGACCTGGAGGATATACCCGTATCATTAAATTGGGCAATCGGTTGGGAGACAACGCAGATATGGCTTTGATTGAGCTTGTCGATTTTAATGAGACTTATACTGCTGGTACTCCAAAGGCCAAGAAGACCACGCGTAGAAGCCGTGCCAAGAAGGTAGACGATGCCCCTGTGGTAGAAGAAGCAAAGTCGGAAAAGGAAGCTAAACCGAAAGCTGAAAAGCAACCAGAAACCAAATCAAAACCAGAAACCAAATCAAAACCAGAAACCAAATCAAAACCAGAAACTGAATCAAAACCAGAAGCCGAAACAAATCCAGAAGCTGAAACAAAGCCAGAAGCCGAAACAAAGCCAGAAGCCAAGGCCGGGGAAAAGGGTGATGAAACAGAAAAGTAATACTCCTTTAATGGACATTGTCGATAAATATTTAAAATATAGAAAAGGATAGGCCTCAAAGCTTATCCTTTTTTTGTGTTAATTTGCATACTCGTTTCAGATTAATTTCCCAAAATTTCTGAAAGTTTATTTGGAGGGAGTATAACTAAAATCTTGCCTTAACTTCATGAAATATCAAACTAAGAGAAAAGCTATACTTTTATTGGCAGATGGAACTATTTTCTACGGAAAGTCTGTAGGAAACCGGGAAGGAACTGCTTTTGGGGAAGTTTGCTTTAATACCGGGATGACCGGTTATCAAGAAATATTTACAGATCCCTCCTATTTTGGCCAGATAATGGTGGCCACCAGTGCACATATAGGAAATTATGGCACGCAAAAGGAAGAAATAGAATCGGATTCCATTAAGATTTCCGGACTTGTCTGTAAAAATTTTAGTTACAATTATTCCCGTCCCGTTGCCGATGCCAGCCTTCTAGAGTTTATGGATAAGTACGGTCTTTTTGCCATATCGGATGTAGATACCAGGGCACTCGTATGTTATATTCGCGATCACGGCGCCATGAACGCCGTTATCACTTCTGATATTGACAATTTGGAAGAACTGAAGAAAGGGTTGGCCGAAGTGCCCAGTATGGACGGTCTGGAACTCGCTTCCAAGATATCTACCAAGGAACCTTATTTCTTCGGAGACGAAAATGCTACTTATAGAATTGCAGCCTTGGATATCGGGATAAAAAGAAATATTCTAAGAAACTTGGCCGAAAGGGATATGTTTATCAAGGTCTTTCCATACAACACCTCTTATGAAGAAATGAACCAATGGAATCCCGATGGTTACTTTTTTTCCAACGGACCCGGTGATCCCGAACCATTACATGATGCCGTTACTGCCGCTAAAGCGATAGTTGCTTCCGATAAGCCTTTTTTTGGAATATGTTTGGGCCATCAGGTGTTGGCTCGGGTCAATGGCGTGTCTACTTACAAGATGCACAATGGCCACAGGGGCATTAACCATCCTGTTATGAACTTGGTCACTGGTAAAGGGGAAGTCACCTCCCAAAATCATGGGTTCGCCATCAACAGGGAAGAAACGGAAGCTAATCCAGATCTAGAAATCACCCATATACACCTAAACGATAAGACGGTTGCAGGCATAAGGATGAAAAACAAGAATGTATTTTCGGTGCAATATCACCCAGAAGCCAGCCCGGGGCCACACGATGCCAGCTATCTTTTTGATCAGTTTTTCGAAATGGTCAAGGAAAGCGCTAAAGCTGCCATCAAGTAAGAACAAGACAATGTATTATATCAAGGACAAGGTCCTGAATAGGAATTATAATTAAAAAAGATTAAATAAAATGAGCATTATCATTAGCGTACACGCAAGACAAATTTTAGATTCTAGAGGAAACCCTACCATAGAGGTAGATGTAATTACCGAAAGTGGTGTAATGGGAAGAGCGGCCGTTCCTTCCGGGGCATCTACAGGGGAGCATGAAGCCGTGGAACTCAGGGACGGGGGAAAGACATACATGGGCAAGGGAGTATCCCAAGCCATAAACAATGTAAATACCGACTTGGCTGATGAAATTATAGGGATGTCGGTTTTTGAACAAAACGCCATCGATCAGGTCATGATCGACCTGGACGGTACCCCTAACAAATCTAAATTGGGCGCCAATGCTATTTTGGGGATCTCCCTTGCAGTTGCAAAGGCCGCCGCCAATGAACTGGGAATACCATTATATCGCTATGTCGGCGGGGTTAGTGCAAATACCTTGCCCGTACCCATGATGAACATTATCAACGGAGGATCACACTCCGATGCCCCGATCGCTTTTCAGGAATTTATGATCATGCCGATCAAGGCGAAAAATTTTACGCATGCCATGCAAATGGGGACCGAAATCTTCCACAATCTAAAAAAAGTATTGCACGATAGGGGATTGGGTACCGCAGTTGGCGATGAAGGCGGTTTTGCACCTACTTTGAATGGAACGGAAGATGCCTTGGAAACTATAGAAAAGGCTGTGAAAAAAGCAGGATACAAATTAGGGGACGATGTAATGATTGCCTTGGACTGCGCCGCTGCCGAATTCTATGTAGACGGAAAATACGATTATACCAAGTTCGAGGGAGATAAGGGTGTAGTACGAACCAGTAAAGAACAGGCAGATTATTTAGCTGAATTGGCCGCTAAATATCCTATTATTTCCATCGAGGACGGGATGGACGAAAATGATTGGGATGGCTGGAAATACCTTACAGAGAAAATTGGGGATAAGATTCAGTTGGTAGGAGACGACTTGTTCGTTACCAATGTAGAACGTTTGTCCAAGGGGATAAAGAATGGTATTGCAAATTCCATCCTTATTAAGGTGAACCAAATTGGAACTCTTACGGAAACTATCGCGGCCGTAAATATGGCGCACAATGCAGGATATACTTGTGTGATTTCCCATCGTTCTGGAGAAACAGAAGATACTACTATTGCAGATTTGGCTGTGGCTTTGAATACGGGTCAAATTAAAACAGGATCAGCTTCAAGGTCGGATAGGATGGCCAAGTACAACCAGTTGCTTAGGATAGAGGAAGAGTTGGGCGATGTGGCCTATTTTCCCCAAGAAAATGCACTTAAAATAAAATAATTGAATCAATATTCGATTGTGAAGAGCCTTTCTTATTTAGAAAGGCTCTTTTCTTTTGAATATGTTGACGGTTTATTTAGTGGATTAAAATATAATAATTATCTTTTAGCGGTCGAACTAGTTTAAACCTATTCTTTCGCCTACTAGTAGCACATTTTGCACCTATATTTTGCAATTTTTTACAGACGTAGTCCCAAAGCTTCGGGACTATGTTACTAAAAGATTGCTTCATCTGGTCACGAAAGTCCAAACTAGTTTGCAATACCGTTTTATACTCGGGTTTCTATATGGAGGGAGTATTTATTTAAACTGGTATATAATGTTAGAACTTGTCTTGAATATAAACACTTGCTTTTATGAATAATTTTCTTTTTGTTGCTGCTGAAAATGATGGTATTGCCAATTGCAAGGCCGGAGGAATGGGAGATGTTGTCCGCGATGTGCCACGACAGATTTCTGCGAGAGGAGATAGGGCCCATGTCGTAGTTCCCTCTTATTCCAGATTGCACCAGAATGGAGTTTTGTTGACTACCCTGAATTTTCAACTTCGTGGAATTACGTATCTGGCGGACCTTTATGAAGTGACTCCGAAAAAGGAGTTTGCAAATCTCCACCATTACGTCATTCACCATCCGGAAATCACCGCCGGTGATATTGCCCATATTTACCATAACGATCCCACGGAGCCATTTTATAACGACGCCATTAAGTACTTTATTTTTTGTACAGCTGTGGCAGAGGGTATAAAGAAAGGTGCTTTTGGTCAGATAGACATCGTACATCTTCACGATTGGCATTCTAGCCTACTCCTATTTTTGAGGGCCTATGATCCCGCCTATAGGTCGTTGAAGGAGATACGCTTTGTATATACGATTCACAATTTGGCAATCCAGGGGATTCGTCCTTTTGAAAATAACTATGCTTCCTTAGAAAACTGGTTCCCGCATATTCCTATTGATCAAAAAAAATTGATGGACTACCGGTATCAGGACTGTATCAATTTAATGGCCGTAGGAATTCGATTTGCCGATTCCGTACACACTGTATCCCCATCTTACAAGGAAGATGTGCTCTTACCTAGTGCCCCGCCCGAATTCATAGGAGGTGAAAGTCTTGAAAAGGATTTGCAACAGGCCAATAATGAGGGACGATTGTTTGGAATTTTAAATGGATGCAACTATAACAACATAAGGGTTGCGGATAAAGGCGAACTATACCGCAATATTGTCAAGGCCCTTTTTGGATGGCTCCAGGACGAATCAAAAAAATACAAATCGGACTTCTTGGCACATACTGGCGAGAAGGTTATGAGATATGTGGGCAATCGACCAAAATTTATTGTCTCTAGCGTAGCCCGCCTTACTGAACAGAAATTTTACTTCTTTAAACGATCTACCGAAGCTTTTGTGGAAATATTGGATCAGCTTAAGAAGGTTGATGGAATTATGATGATCTTGGGAACGGGAGATCCCGAATATGAAAATCTTTTGAGGGAAATGAGCTACAAGTATGAGAATTTCATTTTCACCAATGGCCAGTCCGAAGATTTAATAGATTCCATATATTTGGAATCCGACCTATATTTTATGCCCAGTCTGTTCGAGCCATGTGGAATAAGCCAGATGTTGGCCATGCGGAATGGCGTACCTTGCTTGGTTCATCATACGGGCGGGTTAAAAGACACCGTGGAACATATGAAGACCGGTTTTAGTTTTGATGGGGACACCTATGAAGAGAAAGTAAAGAACATGATCGATACTTTTGATCTAATTCTGGACATATTCGAAAATGACAAGGCCACTTGGAAAAAAATCAGTGCCAACGCCAAAAAAATGAGATTTACATGGGAAAAGTCGGTTAATGATTATTATAAATTTCTATATTCTATAAGCAATTAGGTCGTATTTTCTCATTTTGCACCAGCCCATAAAATGGTTTTGTTAATAATCCTATAAATGGAAGTGGGCAATTGTTAACCTAGTCTGTTTTCCTTAACTTTACGTATCTCATAAAAATTAGTAAACAAATCAAATGTCAGACAAAGCTACTTTAGAATATAAGGGGAAAAAATATGATTTTCCTGTAATAATGGGAACCGAGAATGAGTTAGCAATAGATATCAAGACCTTGCGTTCCTCCACGGGGATGATTACTTTGGATCCAGGATACAAAAACACTGGTTCTTGTGAGAGTGCCATCACGTTTCTGGATGGGGAAAAGGGAATTTTGCGATATAGAGGATACGCAATCGAAGATTTGGCGGAGAAGGCCGATTTTTTAGAAGTAGCCTACCTTTTGATTTTTGGGGAATTACCAAATGTAGAACAGCTTAAGTGTTTTCATAGGGATATAAAGGATGAATCCCATGTAGATGAGGAAATGAAGAAGATATTGGACGGTTTTCCAAAATCTGCCCATCCCATGGGAGTTTTGTCCTCTTTGACCAGTGCCTTGATTGCTTTTAATTCTTCTTCGGTAAATATCACCTCGGAAAAAGAAATGTATTGGGCGATTGTAAGGATATTGGCAAAATTTCCGGTCTTGGTCGCTTGGACCCTTCGTAAGAAAAAAGGATTACCCTTGGATTATGGGGACGATTCCTTGGGTTACGTGGAAAACATCCATAAGATGATGTTCAAAAGACCCAACCACGCCTACGCACCCAACAAGGTGGTCATCGAGGCCTTGGACAAGTTGTTGATTTTGCATGCAGATCACGAACAGAACTGTTCTACTTCTACTGTACGAATCACCGGGTCATCTCATGCTGGGCTGTTTGTCTCATTATCCGCTGGAATTTCGGCGTTATGGGGACCTTTGCACGGTGGTGCCAACCAGGCAGTTTTGGAGATGTTGGAGGCTATAGAAAGAGATGGGGGCGATACCAAAAAATATATGGCAAAAGCAAAGGATAAGGATGACCCTTTCCGTTTAATGGGCTTTGGTCATCGGGTGTACAAGAATTTCGATCCTAGGGCCAAAATTATAAAAAGAGCTGCCGATCAGGTTTTGGACGATCTTGGGATCGATGATCCCATTTTGGAAATTGCCAAAGGACTGGAAAAAGAAGCTTTGGAAGATCAATATTTTGTGGACCGTAAATTGTATCCCAACGTGGATTTTTACTCGGGGATCATTTATAGGGCATTAGGTATTCCTACAGATATGTTTACCGTAATGTTCGCCATGGGTCGACTTCCTGGCTGGATCGCCAATTGGAGGGAAATGCGATTGCGCAACGAACCTATTGGCCGCCCAAGACAAGTGTATATCGGTAAAAATTTAAGACCGTTTGTATCGGTCGATAAACGTTAGAAGGTTTTATTGTTCCAATGTAACCGCCCCTTTGAGAATTATCTCTTAGTGGCGGTTTTTTTATGGATAGCAGGGTGAAATCCGATTCCTTATGCCAAGTGGAATAACGAAGATTGATCTTTCTATTTTGCCCTCAAAAGCGAATAGGTAGCTCTTACAATTACCTATCTTTGCCCAAAACAATTGTATGTTGGAGTTGAACATCCAAAACGAGACTTCTAGGCTGCAGGCGGTGGTTTTAGGGACTGCCGTAAGTTCTGGGCCAGTCCCAAGTCCGGCGGATGCCTATGACCCCAAATCCTTAGAACATATTTTGGCCGGCACATATCCAAAAGAGACCGATATGATTACAGAGATGGAAAGTTTCTCAGCGGTTTTGGAAAATTATGGCGTCACTGTTTACAGACCCAAAGTGTTGGCAGACTGCAACCAGATATTTTCCAGGGATATAGCATTTGTAATAGAGGATAAGTTGTTCAAAGCCAATATTTTACCCATAAGGGAGAAGGAATTTTTAGCGTTGAACGAAGTGTTGGATTTGATTCCAGCGGAAAATATAATCCATCCCCCAGCGGATGTACATATAGAGGGAGGGGATGTAATACCATGGAATGATTATATTTTCGTTGGTACCTATTCTGGTACAGATTATCCAGATTTCATTACCGCTCGGACAAATATTGCTGCGGTGGAATATCTTTCGGAGCAGTTTCCCGACAAGATCATTAAATCTTTTGAACTACGAAAGTCGAATATCGACCCCAAGGAGAATGCTTTGCACTTGGACTGTTGTTTTCAGCCCGTGGGTAATAATAAAGCTATTTTACACAAGAACGGGTTTCTGGTCGAGACTGAATATCGATGGTTGGTCGGTCATTTTGGAAAGGAAAATATTTTTGAGATTACCAAGGACGAAATGTACCAAATGTACAGCAACGTTTTTTCCATTGCACCCGATGTGGTAGTTTCGGAAAAGAACTTTACCCGTCTTAATCACTGGCTTAGGGAACAGGGATTTACCGTAGAGGAAATTCCCTATTCTGAAATCGCCAAACAGGAAGGTCTATTGCGATGTAGTACAATGCCCTTGGTACGTGGGTGATTTATAAGCTAAAAAGTGATTGGCATGCAGATAACGAACACAATTTTGATGGTACGCCCCTCCGGTTTTCGTATGAACGAACAGACCGTGGTCAACAATTTTTTTCAAGAAGACTTGCAGCTGCGCAACGCTACGATCAACACCATGGCGCTGGAAGAATTTGACGCTTTTGTCGTCGTATTGAGGGCCAAAGGAATCAAGGTCGTGGTGGTGGACGACAATCCTGCAATCGATACCCCCGATTCCATTTTCCCAAATAATTGGATCTCTTTCCATGAGGATGGTACCGTAGGTATATATCCCATGTTCGCCAAGAACCGGAGGAAGGAACGAAGGGAAGATATTTTGGATTTGTTGGAGGATGACGGATTTGTCATAGATAACCTAATGGATTACACCGCTGCGGAAGACGAGGGTTATTTTTTGGAGGGAACCGGTAGCGTAGTTATGGATAGGATCAATCGAAAGGCCTATTGTGCCTTATCCGCAAGGGCGGATGAGGAGCTTTTTATTGAATTCTGCGAAGATTTTGAATATACCCCCGTGATTTTCACTGCTTACCAAACCGTGGAAGATAAACGGATGCCCATCTATCATACCAATGTAATGATGTGTGTCGGAGAAAATTTTGCAGTAATATGCTTGGAAGCCATCGATGATAAAAGCGAACGCAAAAATGTAATGGGCCACTTAAAGGACGACGGTAAGGAAATCATTGCCATTACCGAAAATCAGATGCACCAATTTGCCGGAAATATGTTGCAAGTACTCGGTGCCTTCGATAAACGATATGTGGTTATGAGCTCTGCCGCTTTTGAAAGCCTAACCCCATCCCAGATAAAAAAGTTGGAAAAACACGGCGAGATCTTGCACAGCGACTTAAAGACCATCGAAACTTGCGGAGGGGGCAGTGCAAGATGTATGATAGCTGAGGTTTTTTTGCCAACCCGATAACGCTATCGGAAGCGAAGGGTAGATAGATGTGATTTCTTTTATCTAGACTGATTTTTTTCTTACCTCCCTTAAAAACACCCCAGCCATCACGACCATAAAAAACGCAAAAGGTAGGGAGGTGATAATAAGCAGTTTTTGTGCAGCCACAAGCACGTCTACATCTGGTTTAGCGTTCCCCAATAAGATAATGGCCATGGTAGCCAACAGGATAAAAACGGACCACAATAGTCGGTGTTTTTTACTAGGATTCTTCTTTCCCTCATCGGTAAACATGCTCAGGACAAATACCGCAGAATCCACGGAGGTGACCAAAAAGCTTATCAATAGGAAGATAGTAACCCCATTGAGCAGGGTTTCCATAGGGTAGTTTTTAAAAAACATAAAGATGGAGGAGAATACACTGCCAAATTCATTGTTATAGCTTCCCCAATCTTCTATGATTTGAAAGGCCGATGTGCC
>CAJDXC010000055.1_pt1 | contig 28752 bp, 28 predicted proteins | sample 7391681 | NCBI WGS metagenome assembly CAJDXC01 (sample SAMEA7055742, study PRJEB34461) | soil metagenome | biome: terrestrial ecosystem; feature: Peninsula; material: soil | place: Antarctica | collected 2016 | reverse complement strand
GGCCATACATCAATTTGTAAAAGATGTGATCCCGGATGATGTTCTCCAGGATATCCTAAAAGATGTGTTAGACTTTGATTTCCCTGTTGTGGAGATTGAGAAAAACGTGGCAACTTTAGAGCTTTTCCATGGACCCACCATGGCTTTTAAGGACGTAGGTGCCCGGTTTATGGCTCGTTGCCTCGGTTATTTTTCTGAAGGAAAGGAATCAGAGGTCACTGTTTTGGTCGCAACCTCGGGAGACACTGGCGGTGCCGTTGCCAATGGGTTCCTAGGTGTCCACGGTGTAAAAGTGGTTATTCTATACCCCAGCGGAAAGGTTAGCGATATCCAAGAAAAACAATTGACCACGCTGGGCCAAAATATCACCGCCTTAGAAGTAAACGGTGTTTTTGATGATTGCCAAGATATGGTGAAGACCGCATTCTTGGACAGGGAATTATTGGATCATATGCAACTTACCTCCGCCAATTCTATCAACGTGGCCAGGTGGTTGCCACAAATGTTCTATTTCCTCTTTGCCTACAAACAGGCCAAATCCAAAGGAAAGGAAATCGTTTTTTCGGTCCCTAGCGGAAATTTTGGAAATATCTGTGCCGGGATGGTAGCACAACGCCTAGGAATGCCAGTTAAACATTTTATAGCAGCGACCAACGTAAACGATGTGGTGCCGCGGTTTATGAAAACGAAACAGTATAGTCCCAAATCCTCTACTGCCACAATATCAAATGCTATGGACGTAGGCGATCCCAGTAATTTTATCAGGATCCAGCGGCTATGCTAAAAATTTACCAGGAAGTTGGATATACCGCAGATCCCCATGGGGCAGTAGGCTATTTGGGTCTAAAAAAATATCAAGAAACCCACCCCGACTCTTATGGTATTTTTCTGGAAACCGCACATCCCGTGAAATTCCTGGAAGTGGTAGAAGAAACTATAGGGGAATTGCTTGAGATTCCTACTCAAATCAAAAGGGTAATGGATAATGAAAAGAAATCTATTCGGATCGCAACCTATGAGGAATTGAAGAATTATCTATTGAAGACAAAATAATACCTTAACAATTAGGTATCCATTCAATTGTATACAGATCTTACCACCTTATTTCTAATAGGCGGAATGGTCATTACGTATTCATAGATATCTCCGGCTTCCTTGTTGGTAAGCTCTGGATAGGGTTCCATAGGAAATCTCAAAGCCTTTTGACCCTTTACCCGTCAAGATCCAAAAGTTTATTTCCTCCACCAAAATATCCTTTGCTCTTAGAAGGATCCATATCATTATTGGTGGAAAAATCAGCGGAATGACATGCATAACATTGTAAATTATATGCTAGATATCTGCCCTCTGCAACGGCTTTGGTCGTATCTGGCATTTCAATCTTCTGGATCGGTATCGGCAAAGGTTTAAAAGCAACACGGCATAGTACCTTTAACAATAAGGAAGGTTTGGAAGGGATGTTCGGCACAGGGTCCGCAGCAACCATTGGGTCATTCGATCTTAAAAAGGATATGATTGCATTGATATCCTCATCGGCCATGTTGGGCAACTTTACCATAGGCGGAGGTGCGAACCTCCCACTCTTTTCAATCCCCGTCCTAAGTAGGTAGAGCAGTTCACCATCCGACCAATTACCTATCCCATTGGTCTTATCCTGGGTTATATTCATAGAATGCACCTCTCCGAAGGAAGGTGGCACATCTAGCATCCGTTGCCCCGTAAGCTTTTCTGTTTCGCCGTTCATGTGGCAATTGGCACATAACATCATTGTCAATTTATGGCCCCGCTCAACGGATTGAGGCGTACTTTTTATATGGTAACCTATTTTTTCAACGGAATAGGTTGGGATACCGCTAAAATTGATGTACAGCAGGATAAGTCCGGCAAGGATTGCAATAGATACAACCCCAATCCCAAGGAATTTTAAGAATTTTTTCATGACATGTGAAGATCAAATCTGAAAACAGATTCGGAAGATTATAACCATAAAATTACAATAAAAGTTAATCCGGAATAAAAAAAGAACAATATTTTTTTCAAGAAGATTTTGATCTAATCAATTTATTAGTATTCCTCAAGCTTTATTAAAACGACGCAACAGTTCTATCGGACTTTAATTTATTACATTGAGTAATAAGGTCTGCATGTAATCTAGTGCGAAATGTGCCATAAAAATAGAGGTAGGCAGGATCAGCTTTAAACAATTTTAGATAGAACAAAAACCTTTGCAAGGACTATATATCGGGCAAATATCGGTTTTTATAGGAACGCAATTTAGTTTTACGCGGGATGATAGAAAAATTCACGACCTTATAAAATCCCACGAAGTACATATATTTGTCTCTCGATACTCGAAAATAAAGTAGCAAAGACTTAATGACTATTCCAAAATATTTTATCAGTTGCGATTGGGGAACAACTAATTTCCGGTTAAAAGTAGTCGAGACCTCTTCCCTGGATGTTCTTGCCGAGCTCAGTACCGATGGAGGTGTCAAATCTGTTTATCAACTTTATTCAGATGGGGCAAGGGAAGGGCAAACGCAGTTTTTCGCTGGCTATCTTAGTCAACAGATTCGTAAACTGCCTTCCCAGTTTCAAAATCTTTTGATTGTGGCGACCGGCATGGCCTCGTCCAATATAGGGCTGCAAGAATTGGAGTACGCTACCTTCCCATTCCCTGCATCTGGGGATAGTCTAATCTGGAAACGTATTTCCTTGGACAGCAAATCCGATGTGTTGCTAGTATCAGGAGTAAAAAGTGAAACCGGGATGATGCGAGGGGAAGAAGTACAGGCCATAGGGCTCGCGGAATATCTGGCTCCATACAGTAAGAGCACGTTGATACTGCCCGGCACCCACAGCAAGCATTTAGAATATGACCTCGGCAATTTTATATCCTTGAACAATTTTATGACTGGCGAACTGTTCGACGTACTTTCTAACAATAGTATCTTGGCCAATTCCGTGGTCGCAGGTCCATTTACAAAGTCGGGAAGAGAGACTTTTTTGGAGGGCCTAGATCAGGGTCTTGCGGGGAGATTGGGAGCTAGCTTACTTACCGTTAGGGTAAGGCATCTTCTGAAAGATTGCAATAAAGAGGACAACTATTATTTTTTGAGTGGATTGTTGATCGGTGAGGAAATAGCTTACCTAAAGGATGAAAATGGAAAAGTGTTTCTGGCGGCTCCCCGTTCCGTTTCGGAATTGTACAAACTAGCTCTAGAACATGTTTTAACCGAAGACCGGATTGTGGTTTTGGAGGACCAAGCACTGGAGAATGCTCTTCTAAAAGGGCAAAGAAAAATACTTATAAACCATATAAATGGAAGCAACATTTAAACAGAGCGAAATGGGAACGGTGAACAAATGGTTTAGTGCTTTATTGGTAATATTTTTACTAACGTCTACTGGGTGTAAACAAAAAGTAGAGGATAAAGTCATCGAAATTCCGAAATCGCCCAATATTGTTGTTATCTATATGGATGATCTGGGCTTTGGGGATGTTGGCTTCAATGGGGCCTTGGCTTTGAAGACCCCCAACATGGATCGGTTGGCCAACGAAGGACTCCGGTTTACCAACGGCTATGCCACCTCTGCCACCTGTACCCCAAGTAGGTATGCATTGCTTACTGGCACTTACCCGTGGAGGGAAAAGGATGCCAAGATTTTGCCGGGCACCGCTGCCCTGATCATCGGTACGGATCAAATGACCATTCCCAAAATGTTGAAAACTAAAGGCTATCATACCGGGGTAGTTGGTAAATGGCACCTGGGCCTTGGCGATGGCAACCTGGATTGGAACGAAAAAATTACTCCCAGCCCCAACGAAGTGGGCTTTGATTATTCTTTTATAATGGCGGCCACCCAAGATAGGGTACCGACGGTTTTTATAAAAAATGGGCGTGTGGTCGGCCTTGATCCCCAGGATCCTATTTATGTAGATTATGATAAGAATTTTCTTGGGGAACCCACTGCCCTGGATCATCCGGAAATGCTAAAACTCAAATGGGATCACGGACATAACAACAGCATTGTTAACGGAATTCCCCGTATCGGATTTATGAAAGGGGGCAAGTCTGCCCTCTGGAAGGACGAGGAGATGTCGGATACCTTTCTACAGGAGGCGGAAGATTATGTTACCACCCATAAGGACGGCCCCTTCTTCCTTTATTATGCCATGCAACAACCCCATGTACCAAGAACACCGAACCCTAGATTTGTGGGCAATTCCGGCCTTGGCACAAGAGGGGATGTTATTGCGGAGGCCGATTGGACCGTGGGGGAATTTGTAAAAATACTGGACAAGGAGGGGTTGTTAGATAACACGCTCATCATATTTACAAGTGATAATGGACCAGTGCTCAACGACGGCTACCAAGACGAAGCGATCGAGAAAAATGGAAGTCATACCCCTTGGGGACCTTTTAGAGGTGGCAAGTACAGTCTTTTTGATGCAGGAACCCACGTTCCATTCTTTACCTATTGGAAAGGGAAGATCCAACCTGGTGTTTCCGATGCGTTGGTATGCCAACTAGATTTTCTCTCTTCCTTGGCAGACTTGGCGGGCAGTGATATCCGTACCCAGGACAGTGAAGATCTATTGAATGTATTTTTAGGGGAAAGCCAAAAGGGAAGGAAAGATTTGGTACTCGAAGCTACTTCCCGCACGGCTTATCGAATGGGCGATTGGATGATGATACCTCCCTATAACGGACCGGCAATAAACAAATCGGTAAACATTGAGCTGGGCAATTCAAAGGAATATCAGTTGTACAACCTTAAAGAAGATCAAGGCGAAAAGAATAATCTTGCCAACAGCCAACCCAAAAAGTTACAAGAAATGATATCAGGCTATGATCGAATCGTCGGGAGCACCAAAATTAAGACCGAAGAATTGGAATTGAAATAAGCAACAAGCAAATTCCATGTTCCGATTTATTCTCCATTACGGTATCCATTTTATTTTGCCAATTCTTATCGGATTGATTTTCTTTAAGGAGCACCGCCTTAAAGTGATCCTTATCTTGTTAGGCGGAATCCTTATCGATGTGGACCATCTTTGGGCAAATCCAATTTTCGACCCCAATCGATGCAGTATCGGCTTCCACTTTCTACATAGTTATTGGGCCATAGGGTTGTACTTTGTGCTCCTTTTCTATAAGCCCACCAGGATTATAGGCCTGGCCTTGGTTATCCATATTTTCGCGGATAGTGTAGATTGTTGGTTAATGATTTAGAATACGCACGGAGGCTATCACCGGAAAATGGTCAGATAGTTGAATGTCAAAATTCTTATGTGCGGTTACCTCAAAATCCTTAGCCACAAGTATAAAATCGATACGGAAGGGGTAATTTATAAAGTCGAAAGTCCTTCCAGTACCTTTGCCCTTCTCTTGGAAGGTATCCTTCATATCACCTTTTATAATTCTATAAACATTGGAGAACTGGGTGTTGTTAAAATCCCCGCATACGATTACCTTATGAGAGGTATCTTTTCTATGCGCATCAAACATTTTTGCCTGTCGTTGCTGTTTTACAAAGGAATTCCTCAGCTTTTTATAAAGCTTTGGCGGAGGCTGCCGCGAAAGGTATCTTGTATTAGCGTCTATTCGAAGAGATTCCAAATGAAGGTTATAAATACGCAATGTATCCTTTTTGTATAGCACATCGGCAAAAATAGCATTGTTCGAGCTGTCGGGAAAATCCAACGACCCCTTGGCTACAATAGGGAATTTAGAAAATATAGCCTGGATTCCCCTCTTACTTTTGGTTTTGTTGCTGATATATTGATAGGAATACTGCTTAAATTGATTGGCCTTGGCATTATCAAACTCTTGAAAGCAAACGATATCCGGATTCTTATTGACCACAAAATCCACAATTTCGTTCCCTAACATTGGATTATCGCTCCATTCGTACAGGTTAAAAATACGGGCATTGTAACTCATAATACTAAGGTCGTCCTTCATTATATGGGATTCGGAAAACCGGAACTTAAAAAAGGATCCCAGACATAGATAGGCCAACACCAAGATGGATATGGAAAGCAGCAACTGCCCTTTTCGTTTTAAGAGCCAGTAGGCAGCAAATAGGATATTTATCGGCACCAGCAGGGAAGCTGCCAAACTTAGGACGGATAGGGAGGGGAAACTTTCTACCGGGATATACGGCACGGTACAGGAAAGAAGCAACAATAAAGCAAAAACCCAATTGACCAAATATATGATCCTATCAAAAAATGTGATATTTCTCACGTAATTCTATCTTATTCCAATTATCTCGGCGGCTATCGGGATGCTACAAAGTTATTAGTCTTTGCCCGCTTTGAACAAAAAATCCTTTTCGATTTTGGAAAGGCTCTCGTACCCCGATTTACTGATTTTATCCAGTATGTCGTCGATCTTTCGTTGGTGGCCATCCCTGTCGGTATTCGGTGCCGTGTCAGCATCCCTCTTCTTTCGGTAAACCGTCTTCATTGGAGCCTTTTTTTCTTTTCTTTTAAAGAGGTTGGCAATGGCATCTATCAAGTTGGAGAACCATTCCCCTATATCCTTGCCATTGACCAGCTGCTTGGCGTAGGTGTAGCCCAACAAAGCCCCGCCCAGATGCGCCAGATGGCCCCCGGCATTATTTCCTATAGGGATTTGGACCAAATCTATAAGAACCAAGAACGCACCAAGGTACCATAGTTTAATATTAAAGAACAGGAGCCTTACTTCCTGGTTTGGGATATAGGCACACACAAATATAAGCACGGAGGTGACCCCAGCCGATGCCCCGATTAGGGCCGTATTCGCGTCTAAAAACGCCGGAAAAATATTGTAGCTCAAGAGAAATGCAAACCCTCCTGCTATCACACCGAGAAAATAAACGTTTATAAACCGTCTGTTCCCAAAAAGGTTTAGGAATATCCGCCCCGAAAAATAGAGCATGATCATGTTCCAGAAAATATGCCACAAGCCCCCATGAAAAAAGGAATAAGTGACCAAAGACCAAGGCTGCTTAAGAAAATCGAAGAAATCCGTAGGCAGTTCAAACCAACGTTCAATAATATCACTGGGCAGGCGCATTAAAAAAACCAACAGACTATTGATCAAAAAGACCAATACGTTAATAGCTATAAGTTTTTCGGCTATGCTTAAACGTGCATATTTATATTTGAGGTTTCCCATGTTCATAGGTAACAGTCGTTAGTTGATACCTCGTAGTTTAAGGTAAGATTTTTAGTTTCTAGAAACATTATTGTCAAAAGGGTTATTAAGTTATCGCTCGCCTGAATAAAGTATTCGGGCAGGATTATTGAGTTATTAAGTTATTAAAGTACTCCGTCTAAATAACCAAGTAACTTAATACCCCAATAACGATATAGTTTTTTAATACAAGCTAATTCCACCGATGATCGTCGAACTTATTTCTCTTCCAATACCACATCATGATAAATCCAAACAGCGCCCCTCCAACATGCGCGAAATGGGCTATACTCCCTCCAAAAATGGAAAAACCGGTAACTCCCGAAAAAAGGTCTAATCCTATTAAAACGGGGATAAAGTATTTTGCCTTGATAGGAATGGGAAGGAAGATCAAGAAAAGTTCACTGTTAGGATAGGACATCCCAAAAGCAACCAAAACGCCATAGATCGCCCCGGAAGCTCCAACCGCGGGCGTATTATATGCAGTCAGAAAATTGTCGATTGTACTTTTGGAAGCAATGTTATACCAATCCGGACTATATTTTCCGCTAGAGATAACCTCCATTACCTGTTCCTTCGAGATTCCAGAGTTTACCAAAGCCTGCATCCCTTCGTGAAAATAAAAATAATTCACTGCAGTGTGTAAAAACGCAGCCCCGAGACCCGCTGAAAAATAGAAGAAGAAGAACTTGTTCCTCCCCCAAATGCGCTCCAAGGGGGACCCAAAGATCCACAGGGCATACATATTGAAAAGGATATGCATGAACCCCCCGTGCATAAACATATGGCTGACCACCTGCCACCACTGAAAATGTTCATTCTTAGGAAACCAAAGGGAAAACCATTCATACATCTGGTCCCCATAGATCAAGGTTGCCACAAAAAACAACACATTAAGTATGATCAAATGTTTTACTGCATTCGTAATACTACCCATTTATTTAAATTTATTGTCAATATCCTCTCCTGTAATGGTAATGTATATCGGTTTATTAAACGGACTTAGCTTGGGTTCCTTACATGCGAACAAATCATTTACCAAGGCTAATTGGGAGTTCACATCCAAAATATCCCCCGTCTTTACACTTAAGCATTTGCACAAGGTCTTGCTCAATCTATCCGTCTGTGAAAAATTGTTTCCATCCGGATGCTCATTATGCGCTGCGATAAGCTCGTCCAAAACAATTTCTGCTTCGCTTCCAGGAATCAACAGGGGCAAGCCCTTGATTTCCAAATGTTCGGTATCGGTAACTCCAAAAGCAAACCCAATGGTTCCTAAACTTTCCTTGATCTCATCAAAAATAGCCATATCGGTTTTTGACAAAGAAAGTGTCAAAGGAAACAACAATTGTTGGCTTATAGCTCCTTTGACCGTAATATTTTTTAAAAATTTTTCATAAAGTACCCGTTGATGGGCCCTACTTTGGTCGATCACCACCATACCGGACTTGATCGTGGTAACAATGTATTTTCGCTTTAGTTGAAAAGTAGTCGTTGTGGACTCTGCCTGCTCCCCATATTTTGGAAATAGGTTTCCTGTGATGGTTTCCGATTCAAAACTGACACTGCTAAAATCGGCGCCCTTGCCCACCTTGGATTCCAGCCCTACATACAGGTTTTCCCAACCTTCAATATCTTGCCTTTGAAAATTTGGACGGAAAGTCGGTTTCTGTTCGGTATGGGAAAACGGATTAAATGCTTGGTCTACCGTTACCTTTGGCAGCACTCCCTCTTTATTTCGATATTCGTAGGGTGTTTCCAGGTTTTGATCCTGCTCAAAATCCAATACCGGGGCAACATTGAATTGTCCCAAACTGTGCTTTACCGTAGACCTTAAAATGGCGTAGAGTGTATGTTCGTCATTAAACTTGACCTCCGTTTTTGTAGGATGGATGTTGATGTCGATAGATGCAGGATCTACTTCCAAATAAATAAAATAAGCGGGATAGGTTCCTTGTTTTATCAACCCTTCAAAAGCGGAAAGTACTGCATGATGAAGGTATGGGCTCTTGATGAACCGGTCGTTTACAAAGAAGAATTGTTCGCCCCTACTCTTTTTTGCGAATTCTGGCTTGCCAATAAACCCCGATATTCTTACTACCTGCGTATCTTCCTGTACAGGAACCAATTTTTCATTGGTCCTACTTCCAAAAACATGTACAATCCTTTGTTTGTAGTTCGTTTTTGGAAGACCAAAAAGTTCGCTGCCGTTGTTGTAATAGTGAAAGGCTATAGCGGGATGCGCCAAGGCCACTCTTTGGAACTCATCGGTAATATGACGCAGCTCCACAGTATCCGATTTTAGGAAGTTTCTCCTGGCAGGGATATTAAAGAACAAATTCTTGACGGCAAAGGAAGTGCCTTTAGGGCTTACGGCAACTTCTTGGGAAATAACCTTACTGCCCTCGATTTTTAAGGCAGTGCCGACTTCTTCATTTTCTGGTCTAGTTGTGAGATCTACGTGGGCAATGGCGGCAATAGAGGCCAGGGCTTCTCCACGGAACCCTTTGGTATGTAGGTTGAACAGATCCTCCGCACTTTGTATTTTGGAGGTTGCGTGACGTTCAAAACTCAGCCGGGCATCGGTGCCGCTCATCCCTACCCCATCATCTACCACTTGAATCAGTATTTTGCCTCCGTCCTTAACGATAAGTTTTATGGAAGAAGCCCCTGCATCAATGGCATTTTCCAAGAGCTCTTTGACTACCGAGGCCGGTCGTTGCACTACCTCGCCAGCTGCAATCTGGTTCGCAACATGGTCTGGTAAAAGTTTAATTATATCTGCCATTAATATAGAAAGTCTATTTTGCCATATTTTATAGCCGCGTAGGCAAACATGAACAACAGGATGAGAATTATGATAAACCGGAGCCGGCTGTTCTTGTTCCGGTCCATGCTTTTTACGGTCTTCCAGTCTTCTCGGAAACTTTTTTTGCGGTACTCCTTAAAGTAGTCGGTATCTCTTTCGGCTTCCTTTTGCTTTCGCAATTTATCCATCCGCTCCTTCCGCTCATCGTAATAACGGGGCTTATAGTTATAGGTTTTGTTGCGTTGCTGCTTAAAAAAGGATGGAAGTCTCATGGTTTTAATACTAACTTCAAAAGTACTCAAAATAGGGTAAAATACCCCGTCAGGGCTGCCAAAAATTGTTAACACATCGTTTATAGGACCAACGTCGTTTTCCATGCAGCGTTTCTACCAAATGGGATCGGATCGGTATGCAGTATATCTCTAAATGGGGAAGGTTAAAGCAACCCACGGGCCTTTATTTCCAGGTATTTATTGATGGTGGCTACTGTAAGGTTTTCGGGTTTTGTTAGGATAGTCTGGATTCCGTATTTGCCTAATTCGTTGGCGATCAACTTCTTTTCATAAACAAACTTTTCTGCTAGTGTTTGTTCAAATATCTGATGGGTGGTCAAGGCCTTTTCTTCCGTAAACCGCACCAGCTCCGTATTCTCAAAAAAGATAACGACCAAGAGGTGTTGTTTGGCTATGGCCTGCAAATAGGGCAGCTGTCGGTGAAGTGCGTCCAACGTCTCGAAATTGGTATACAACAGCAAAAGGCTTCTGTGGTTAAGATTGCGCTTTACCTCGATATACAACCGACTAAAATCGCTTTCCACAAAATCTGTCTGCATATGGTAAAGGGATTCCAAGATCAGTTTCATTTGTGAGCTACGCCGTTCTGCCACAACCCGATTTTCGATCTTGTTGCTAAAGGAGAACATTCCAGCCTTGTCGTGCTTTTTTAGGGCGATGTTAGATATGACCAAGGTTGCGTTTATGGCGTAGTCCAACAAGGAAAGGCCCTCAAAGGGCATTTTCATTGACCTGCCCTTGTCGATGACCGAGTAAATAGGCTGTGACTTTTCGTCCTGAAACTGGTTGACCATCACCTGGTTCTTTTTGGCGGTGGCCTTCCAGTTGATGTTACGGATATCATCTCCCAGCACATAATCCTTGATCTGTTCAAATTCCATAGTATGGCCTATACGACGAATTTTCTTAAGTCCATATTCGAACAAGTGATTGGTAAACGCCATCAAATCATATTTACGAAGCTGTAAAAAGGACGGATATATGGGCACTTCCAATGCATGATCGTATCTATATCGCTTCGAAATAAGACCGATGGGAGAACTGACAAAAACATTAAGATCCCCAAAGGAATACACCCCCCTTTCCGTAGGGCGGACAGTATATGTAAAGCTCTTGTTCTCCCCTCTGGACAGTCGGGTGTTTATGAGAAAATCACGTTTTTGAAACTGGATCGGGAGTTCATCGATAATCTTCAATGCAACAGGAAAAAGGTAGGAATTGACAAGTTGGATCTTAATTTCATTGTCATCCCCATTGGAAAGTTTTTCTGGCACCTTTCGTCTTGCGCTTAGGGTCCCCTTTGATCCAAAAACCAATAAAACATCGGCCAATAAGGCCAGAACAAAGAGGTAGAAAAGAATCTTTACAGCCCCAAAGCCATCAGGATAGATGTAGGAAAGGATAAATGCAACGACCAACCCAATCAGTCCGATAAAAAATCGGTTTTGAAGATATAGATTCTTAAGTATACGCTTCATACATAATGGATTTTGTTTATCCGTTTGCTACTGCCGACTGCCCCTGCCAACTGTCAACTGTTAACGTGGTACTTCCAAACCCTCAACGATCTGCCGTACAACCTTTTCCGGGGTAAGGCCTTCCATTTCCCGTTCCGGCGTTAAAAGTATCCGATGTGACAAAATGGAAGGAGCTACTTTTTTGATATCGTCTGGTGTAACAAAATCCCGCCCGTTCATTGCCGCCAAAGCCTTGGAAGCATCCATGATGGAGATAGAGGCCCTAGGGGATGCCCCTAGGTATAAGTTGGCATTCGATCGGGTCTGGTGAACCATGGAGGCAATGTATTTCATTAGGTGGTTCTCCACAACGATTTCCTTTATCGTATCCTGATATTGGGCTATTTCCTGGGCCGAGAGTACCGGTACGATCATACTTTCCACGTCCTTGTTCTTTTGCCGATGCTTGCTTTCCAAGATCATGACCTCCTCTTCCAAGGAAGGATATTTTACATTGATCTTAAATAAAAACCGATCTAACTGAGCTTCTGGCAGGCGATAGGTTCCCTCCTGTTCTATCGGATTTTGCGTGGCGAACACCAAAAATGGCGGATGTAAAGCGTATTCCGTCCCGTCCATTGTAATCTGTCTTTCGGCCATGGCCTCAAAAAGTGCCGCCTGTGTCTTGGCAGGAGCCCGGTTTATCTCATCTATCAAAATGATATTGGAAAACAGAGGCCCTTTTTTAAACTCGAATTCGGTGGTTTTTATATTGAAAACAGAAGTCCCCAAGATATCGCTGGGCATCAGATCTGGCGTAAATTGTATCCTACTAAAGCCCACGTCCATGGTTCTGGCCAATAGCTTTGCGGTTACGGTCTTGGCCACCCCCGGCACTCCCTCGATGAGCGAATGTCCGTTAGCTAAAATGGAAATCAACAACAGCTCTACCATATCTTCTTGGCCAATTATAACCTTGCCGAGCTCCGTTTTTATTTGTTTCACTGCCTTTTGTAAGGGTTGGAGATCTATTCTAGTTTTGAACTCTAAGGGGTCGGTCCCCGGTTCCCGGCCCTGTGCTTCTGCTTCTGTACTCATTGTCTAAATCGCATTATTTTTTTATTCAATTGAATCAAATCCTGTTCGTTGTGCTCCTTTTTATTTTTGACATAAACGATAAAATCCACCAATTCCCTGGTTTCGGAAATCGATTTTCCAGATCTGGTGGCAAAATCCAGTATTGTCTGCTCGTTAAGGGATCCCAGATCCACATAATAATGGCTCCGGACATGGCCCATAAAGTACTTTAATTTTTTCGATATCAGATTTCCATAATCCTTTTTCTGAAAATACAGGCTACCCACAGTCCGGGCAAATTCTACTGAGGAATTTCCCAAGGGCTCGATTACAGGGATGATACGTTGCTCCCGCTTGGCCCTAAAGGTCATAAAAATCACTATTCCAATAATGGTAAGATAGTACGCCCATTTAAGGGCAGGTTGGTTCAGTACAAAACGCAGGGGAGAGGTGATGACAATACGTCCGGATTTTTTGTAATTGTCCCAATAAACAGGTCTATCCTTAAGATAGGAGAAGCTATGGGCCACATAATCTTGGTTTCCCTGCAGGAGATAGTAATTGGTAAAGGCCTCGGGCAAGGAGTTAAGGTAGAAATTGCCCTTTCCGAACTTGACTTGGATAAAATTTATGCCATTTATGGGATTGCTTTCATTCTCCGATTCCACAAGGGCGGACTTAGACGGGAATTTTAAATTGCCCAAAACCGTGGTCCCTAAAGTATCTACACTTGTAAAATAGCTATTGTGGATTCCCCGGGCATAATGGAATTCCTCTTGAGTAAATCTACGGTTTGTAAAGCTAGCGGTCAGGGTATCCTCCCGCAGTTGGTAGCGGGAATCTTGCACCAGATTTAAGGTGTCCGAGAGGTAGGTGCCAAAGCTATTGGCCGCCATAAAAACGTCGTTCCCTTGTTTTACATAATCCAAAAGTTGGTTGCCCTCCTGTTGGTCTAACGAAATATAATCGTTTATCAACAGATAATTAGATATTTCGGTAGTATCCCGGGCCACTAAAAAATCATAGACACTTTCCGTCACATCAGTGATATCATTACTAGGGAACAGCTGGGGAAGTTCGTTATAGAGCACATAGCAGCCAAAGGGAATTTTATCGACAAGGGTATAGGATGGCCTCCAGTTGAGCGGTTTGGGACGCACGATTTCCGTAACGATGATTCCCAAGAGCACCGTCACAAAGATTCCTATGATGATTTTGGCGCGTCTATCCAAGGGTGTCGTTTAGAGTTGTGAACTGCCTTTGGGCTGCGCGGTATCTTATTTCGTCGAGTTCCTTTTCCCCGTACCAAATATGGTCGTACAGATAGGATACTTCCTTAAATGCAGCCTTGGTTCCTGGGGTCCTAATTTCTTTTTGGTAGTCAAGATTGGTCTTGTCAAAATGCCATTCTATAATATTTTTTTGAGAAAGTGTTTTCAGAACCTTTAAGTACTGATAGCGAATGGCTAGGCGATAATCTTTTTTCCCCAGAGCCGTTTGTAGAAGGGCATCGAAATCTACTTGAGTCAATTGCTCCTCGGATAGTTCCATATCAAAAACAGGGGCGGCCTTTTTGGTAAAAACCGAAGAGAGATTCTCGCCCACTAGAAATTTTATCAACAGGTAAAGGGCAAGGATGCCCATAAGAACGTAAATAAGGTATTCAATTATTTTTAGGAGATATGGAGGTAAGTCAAACCCGAATGTATCGCGAAGTCCTTGAAACGCCCAGTTAAGGAATCGCTCCAATAAATTTTTCGCTTCCCCTTCCGTTCGTTCATAATCAAAGTCCTTGCCCTGGTATTTTAACTTTAAATTGGTTGGGAATGAGCGAGCTTCAACGACCTGGCCAGTATCTGTTGTAAGGGAAACGGTATCCCTCTCCTGATGACAATATCCATAGGAAAAAACAAATAAATACAAGAGGGTTAGTGGAAGTTTTATCACAGGTCCGGATTTCCTATTTGTTCGATCTTGCTTCGCGTATGGGTATTATAAGTCTTTTCATGCAAGGCATAGTACAACATGCCATTTACAAACTGGGATAGGGATTGAACGTAGATGTACATGATCAAAAAGATACTGGTACCCAGGGTATAAACAACTGTAGGAACAACCGAAGCAAAATTATTAGCCTCATTTTCTACCATGTGATAAGTATAAATACCCAAGATAATGCCGGGGACCATCATCACTATTAAAAATAGTAGCCAATTCAATAATCCTAGGATAAAGTTTACCCCTACCGAACGCCAAAAACTCTTGGTCACCAGGTTCCAGCCTTCCCCAAGGGCCTCTGTTACACCTTTGTTTTCCCGTAACATACAAAAGAACGACACCCCAAACCAGGCCATGATAAAGAATTGAAATACGTAGTTCGCAAAAATACCCAAAAAGGGAATGATCATCACCATCAGGCTCATTACCATATATCCGATAAAAATTAGAATCATCAAAAGGACAAAAATCACGATACTTCCCAGTCTCTGTTTAAAAAATTCCCAGACCTCCCTTTTGTCAAAGGAATTTCCTCCCTTTTCTTCATAATTTATCAAATAACCCGCAGCCAAACTATAATTTAACAGGGCGACGACTATAAAAATAACAAAGAACAGGAATGCACCGATACTGATAAGAATAAAATAGTTTGTCTTACCACTATCGCCATCCAAAAAGCTATCCGTACCATCGGCAAGCAGTCCCACAAATCCCGAGACCAACAAATAACTCACCAACAACAGACCAATTAAAAAGATACCGTTATAGCTTAAAAAAATGTTGGTGAATTTCTTGAGATTTTGTTTTAGAAAATCGAAATAAACGGTGATAAGGTCTCCAAAATCTCGGTTAATTCTGAGTTCTATGTAATTGCTCTGTGGGTTGTCTTGCATCTTTTCGATTTAGGATGATGGGATATGCGATATAATAAAATAGGACAAGCGTTAACGAGGCGATAATGATAAGCAAGGATAACCACAGCGGCATTCGGGAATATCGGGTGATGAACCCTTCGATAAAGCCCGCCAAAATAAAAAATGGAATGGTGCTCACCACCACTTTGAGTCCGTCCTTGGCTCCTTTCATAAACGACACCCTCCTGGAATAGGTTTTTGGGAACAGAATGCTATTGCCCATGATAAGTCCTGCGCAACCAGCAATGATGATGACCGAGATTTCTACCGTTCCATGCAGCCATATCTGTTTGTTCGCCTCCAAGAAAACTCCTTTGGTGTAAAAAAAGGTGACGAAGGCACCCAACATTACCCCATTGCTGAACAAAATATAGGCCGTTCCAATACTGGTGATCACCCCAAACGCAAAAGCATAAAAAGCCACTTTGATGTTGTTAATGGTGATACCCAGAAAAGAACCTATTTCGCTCCCACCCTTGTAGATCGCCGTGGGATCACCTTGGGAAATGTTGTTCAAGGTCTCGTTAACATAGGCGTCGCCTAGGATCAATCGTACAAAATAACTATCGTTGAGGGCAGAAATACAACCAATGGCCGTTGCCAGGGCAAAGATAAGGAATGCCACTCCCAAGGTACGGTGGTATTGCTTAAAGAAGAGGGGGAATTCCCACTTCCAAAAATCAAAGATCCGGTTACGGTGCTCTTTTTTGTTCTTATATATTTTTTGATGCGCCTGTGAAGCCAGTGTATTTAGATACAATAAAGTCTTGCTTTCTGCGTAATAGGTCTGTGCATAGGCCAAGTCGTTGGTCAGGTGGATGTACCCGTCTGCAAGGGCATCGGGGTCATTATCGGAATTTAATAGAATGGCCTTTTCGAATGCCATCCATTTTTCCTTATTTTGCTTTATAAATGCAGCCTCGCGCATAAAAGGTTCCTCGGTAAAAAAAGTCTAAAATTAGTATTTATATGGCCAACCTTCAAATCAATACAACGCAGAATGTCAATTTAGATTATACCATCGTGAGTGTTGGGGAGCGCATTCTTGCTTTTTTGATCGATGGCTTTATCCTATACCTGTATTTCGTTTTGGCACAAACTTTAGGGGATGCTATCGGATATGTTTATAACGACACATGGACCCAAAGGGGGCTTGTTGGCCTGCTACTCCTACCTGCCATGTGCTATAGTTTACTAATGCACAGTCTGTTCAATGGGCGCACCGTTGGTAAAATGCTGTTAAAAATGCGGGTGGTGAGTGTAGATGGCACTCCCGTGCATTGGTCTAATTTTCTGGTACGATGGATGCTCCGTTTGGTAGATATTTGGCTATTCTTGGGATCCATTGGCCTGTTGACCATTCTTTTTTCCGAAAAGCGGCAGCGTCTGGGTGATGCGGCGGCGGGAACGGTGGTTATTAGCACCGAAAACAAGGTGGCAATTACCCATACCATTTTGGAAGAAGTGACAGAAACCTATGTCCCACAGTTCAACAATGTGACGATTCTCACGGATAAGGATATCCGCTTGATCAAGGAAACCTTCCGAATTGCAAAGGCCAGCCATGACCACAAGACAATGAAAATGTTGCGGGACAAGGTAGAAAGTATCCTGAACACTAATTCTTCCCTTTATGACGTCCAATATTTGGATACGGTGCTCCAGGATTATTACTTTTACACCCAAAATACATAGCCCATGTTTTACTTTATCGTGGATATTCTGGGAACCATTGCTTTTGCCAGCTCAGGAGTTATGGTGGCGATGAATAAAAAACTCGATGTTTTTGGGGTTTTTATCATCGGTTTTGTCACCGCCGTTGGAGGGGGGACGCTAAGAGACGTCCTTATTGGGCAAACCCCTTTATTTTGGTTAAAGGACCTTACCTATCTCGTCACGATCCTTGGAGCGGTTATCGCTGCCATTGTGTTCAGATCTCGCCTAAGCTATTTTAAAAAATCTTTGTTGTTGTTCGATACTTTGGGAATCGGGCTCTATACGCTGGTCGGAGTAGAGAAAGGGCTTGCAGTAGGGCTTTCTCCTGTCATGTGTATTGCCCTTGGGACCATTACCGCCTGTTTTGGCGGGGTATCCCGGGACATTTTGTGCAATGAAATCCCTGTAATCTTTAGAAAGGAAATTTATGCGACCGCCTGTATTTTGGGTGGCATCGGATTTTTTGTGCTCCGACAGTTGCCATTGGCAGAAACTTATGCCTATGCGGCGGCCATCTTGATCATTATCGCTATCCGTCTGATGGCGGTCAGATTTAAACTTGCCCTGCCGAACATCTATAGATCTACTTGAGTTGGTTGATGGTTGACAAGTTCAAGCTCAAGTGTCAAGCTCAAGCTCAAGCTCAAAATATAGTTTATAAGTTTATTGGGCTAGCATCTAACAGCTCTTTCAATTTTAAAGGTCGAAGGTCAAACCATCAACTACTTCACCACTTCGGCATTAAGGATATAAATGTTCTGCAAGGGCCAATCTCCCTGCCCTACGGGCTGTGCATTGATTTTGTCGACAACATCCATCCCGTCGATGACTTTTCCAAACGGGGTATACTCACCGTCCAAATGGTACGATCCCGGTTTGGTCACAACAATAAAAAATTCGTAAGGCGAGGCCAGCATATAGGGATTGTCTATCTCGCTGCTGGGCATGGATACGACGCCCCTGTCGTGCCGATGTCCCTTGCGGGCATCCGGAGGCAATAGGTATCGACCAATCTTACTTCTTTTGATGCCCGTTTCCTTATTGTCCGCATTACCACCTTGAATGATAAATCCCTTCACCACCCTATGGAACATGGTATTGTTAAAATAGCCTTTTTTGGTAAGGTAGATAAAATTCGCTTTGTGATAAGGAACATCATCGAACAATTGAATGGTAATAGTTCCAAATCGGGTAGTCAATTTAACCTTATCCTCGGTTAAGGTTTTGCTATATTTAAAGAAAAAGTTGATGGCATTGTCGTCGGTCAGCACAAAATCGTCATCACCCTTTTCTTCCGAATCGGCAATGCTATCGACAGAAATGGTATCCTTGGCTACAACCTTTTGTGCTTCAACGGCTTTTATTTTCTTAGGAGCTTGTTGGCAGGCAAATAGAAAAAATAGTGGTATAATTGTAAGGTACGAGAATGTTTTAAGTTTCATGGATTTTAATGATTTTTCCCAACGGATCTCAAAAATAAAAGATCTACCGCTTCCAGGGGTGGTTTCTCATTATAAAAAAAAGCAGGGGTCTTGGCCCTGTTTTATCCAAATTCGGGCAACGGGACAAGTTTGCTTTTGATTTTGCGAAACACCTATAAGGGGATACATTCCAATCAAATCGCATTTCCGGGAGGAAAACAAGAAAAGAATGATCCAGATCTACTGGCTACGGCGTTACGGGAGACCTATGAAGAGGTAGGTGTTCCACCAGATCAATTGACAATACTCCGTTCCCTGTCACATTTGTATATTCCTCCCAGCAATTTTGAGGTATGGCCGTTTATGGGGCTTTACGACAAGAAGAAACCATTTGTGATGCAGCAATCGGAGGTAGCGGCTCTAGTTGAGGTTCCCTTAAAGGATTTTTTGAATGATGAAAAAGTTGTCCAACACAATTTATCCACATCCTATGCCAAAAACATTGATGTTCCCGCATTTCTTCTTAATGGACATATTGTATGGGGAGCAACGGCAATGATAATGTCCGAGATCAAAGAATTGCTAAAACAGGTGCTATGACGAGTACTATAACGAGTATATTTTGTAGTTTTGAAGGTTCTCTATCTTAGATTTTAAGTATTAAGACAATGTTGAAAAGATGCATTGGATCTTTGTGTAGATTTTGCCTTGATTAAATACAATACACCAAATAATTATGAGCATTTTCAAAGAAAATCCCTTTGGACATATCTTATTTTTAAAAAAATGGTTGATCCGCTTTATGGGTCTTGTCACGCACCAACGGTACAAGGGTTTTAATACCTTGGAAATCGAAGGTTCGGAAATAATCAGAAGCCTGCCTGACAAAAATGTACTTTTTGTAAGTAATCATCAGACCTATTTTGCCGATGTGGTAGCTATGTTCCACGTGTTTAATGCCAGTTTGAAAGGTCGGGAAAATTCCATCAAGAATTTGGGATATTTATGGCAGCCCAAGTTGAACGTCTATTATGTTGCGGCCTCCGAAACGATGAAAGAGAGCATACTGACCAAAGTGATGGCCTATGCCGGTTCTGTAAGTATTGAACGTACTTGGCGTGCGGACGGACATGACATAAATCGACAGGTAAAGATGAGCGATATCTCAAAAATAGGTATCGCCCTCAACGATGGTTGGGTCATTACGTTTCCCCAAGGCACTACAACTCCATGGAAACCGCTGCGTAAAGGCACCGCCCATATCATTAAGAAATATAAACCGATTGTGGTACCCGTGGTCATCGACGGATTTCGACGTTCTTTTGATAAAAAGGGACTGCGAATAAAGAAAAAAGGCATTCTCCAATCCATAATAATCAAGGAGCCCTTAGAAATCGATTATAAAAATGAATCTTTTGATTCCATTATAGAGAAATTGGAATACGCCATAGAGCAGCACCCATCCTTCCTCAAAGTAATTTCAGCAAAAGATCTAGCAGCCTTGGAAGAGGAGAACAAACAACGTAAGTGGAAGGCAGAATAAACAAGATCTAAATCTCCATCTGTCCTAATTCATTATAGTTTTTGCGCAATTCTTTTAGGAGAATACCGTACAATAATTTGTAGAAAAACCATAATAGCACCAAGAACACGGCGGTACTTATCAAGCAAAGGAAGCAGACCAGGACCCAGAATAAGGTCTCGTGTTCTGTTTGAAGAGCTACTTGATGTATCCTTTCCCCATCCGGTCCATAGCGCAGAGTGCCGTACATCAATCCCAAAAGGGAAATCATAAAAATGGACAGGTTAAACCACACATACTGGGTAACTGTCCTTTTGGTATCCAAAATGGTCTTCATTAGCTTTTTGGAAGAATCGGTAAAGGATATTCTTTTATAGTTGGTGTAAAATTTATAGATAAAGTAAGCCAAAACCACATAGCTAAGCACGGTAAGACCCATCATAAAATAATAGGTGTGGTTGCTCCTCATTTCCTGCCAGGAGTCCGAATCTGACGTAATGATGTTCAAGAAGGTCCAAAAAACGAACTCTAGAATACTGATATAAAAAATCCACTTGACTATGGAGGTCGATCTTTTCAAAATCATCGGATAGATTTCCGCACGGGAAAATTTCGGAAGCTCCACTTCCTTTTTCTTCCAATCCCTTTTTAATAGTTCCAGTTCTTCCATCTTTCCCTAAGGATTAACTATTGTTTTCAATTTGTTCTTTATCCTGCTCATTTTTACACGGGCATTTACCTCGGAAATACCCAGGGTAGATGCTATTTCCCCATAATCCTTATCCTCCAAGTACAAAAAAACCAAGGCTTTTTCTATATCACCGAGTTGTTTTACTGCCTTGTAGAGCAGTCGTAATTGTTGTTCTTCCTGTCCGTCGTATTCATCGGTACTTATTTTATAAACGACCGATTCAAAATCCTGAGTGGGAATCGTTCTTTTGGATTTTCTGTATTGAGTGATGGCCGTATTCAAGGCCACTCTGTACATCCAAGTTGTGAACTTGGCCTCTCCCCTAAATTTGGGATAGGCCTTCCACAGTTGGATAGTGATTTCCTGGAAAAGATCATTGTGCGACTCCCGGTCGTTGGTATATAAACGACATACTTTATGGACAACGTTCTGATTGTTTTCGAGTTCGGTTACAAAACTATTTTCCAGTTCTTTGTTCACGCCGCGTCAGGTGGTTTGTCTTCTATTAGTAGCAATTGGATCCCTTTTGTTACAGACCGATCAAAAAAGGATATTTGTGGTTCAATAATCTGAAATTTTGAACTTGAACTTGAACGGTTGCTATTTAACAAGTCCCCTATTTTCCAACAAGGGTTGAATTTTGGCATCCCTTCCCCGGAAATCACGATAAAGCTTTTTGAAGTCCTCGGTGTTTCCCTTGGAGAGTATCATGTCCCGGAAACGTTGCCCGTTTTCCCTAGTCAAACCCCCATGCTCTACAAACCAGGAATAGGCATCGTCGTCTAACATCTCTGACCATAGATAGGCATAGTAACCGGCCGCATAACCACTGCCCCAAATATGTTTAAAATAACTGGAGCGATATCGCGGTGGCACTTGCGGCATATCTAGTCCTGTTTTGCGTAAGGCCTCCTTCTCAAAGGTGTCCACATCTTTTATGGAATCCGGTGCTTCTAGGGTATGCCATTGCATGTCTAATTGGGCCGCGGCCAGAAGCTCCGTAAGCGCATATCCCTGGTTAAAGTTGGACGACTTTTTAATTTTGTCGATCAAGTTCTGCGGAATGGGATCCCCCGTCTTGTAATGTACCGCATAGTGTTTCAGGATGCTGGGTTCCAAGACCCAGTGTTCGTTGAACTGGGAGGGGAACTCTACAAAGTCCCTGGGTACGCTGGTCCCGGAGAGGCTGGGATATTCCTGGTCCGCAAAGAAACCGTGAAGGGCGTGCCCAAACTCATGGAACATGGTTGTGACATTGTCAAAGCTGATCAGGGCAGGCTCTCCGGGAAGAGGTTTTGTGAAATTACAAACATTATAGATTACGGGTTTAGTGCCCAACAACTTGGATTGATCTACCATATTGCTCATCCAGGCCCCGCCGGCTTTATTGTCCCGCTTAAAATAATCGGCATAAAACAGACCTATACTGCTTTCGTCGGCATCGAACAATTCAAAGACCCGAACGTCTTCCTGGTACACGGGCAGGTCCGTACGTTCCTTGAAGGTGATGCCGTACAATTGGTTTGCAGCATAGAAAACCCCGTCTTCTAGGACCTTATCCATTTCAAAATAGGGCTTTATCTCGTTCTCGTCCAAATCGTATTTGGCCTTACGAACCTGTTCCGCATAAAAATTCCAATCCCAAGGCTGTACCTCGAACCCGCCTTTCTGCTGGTCTACGAGGGCTTGGATGACCGAAAGTTCCGCTTTGGCATTGGCCACCGATGGTGGGACCAATTGGTTTAGGAAATCCTCTACGGCCTTTGGGGTCTTCGCCATTTGATCCTGTAACTTCCATGCTGCATAGTTGGGAAATCCGAGGATATATGCCTTTTGGATTCGTATTTCTGCAATTTGTTTTATGGTGTTCCGGGTATCGTTGTTGTCCCCTTTTTCCGCCCGGGTCCAAGAGTCCTCAAAAAGATCGTGGCGGGTATCGCGTTCCGTAAGGTATTGCAGATCGGGCTGCTGGGTGGTGTTTTGTAAGGAAATGGTCCATTTGCCTTCGTGTCCGTTGGTTTTGCCGGCCTGTGCGGCACCTTTTATAGCATTTTCCGATAGGCCATTCAAAGCTTTAGGATTATCGACAATCAAGGCACCGGCTTTGGAAGCCGCCAATAATTGATTGGTAAATTTCGCCCTCAAGGAGGCTTCTTCCTCGTTCAGTTTTTTGAGTTTTGTCTTATCGTCTTCGGAAAGCTTCGCCCCTGCCATTACAAATTCCTGATAATAATAATCTACCAAATGTTTGGATTCGGGATCAAGGTCCAGGGTATCCAAGCGGCTGTGAATATCCGATACCCGTTGGAATAATTTTTTGTTTAGATAGATTGCATCCCTGTGGGCGGCCAATTTAGGTGCCATTTTTTCCTGTATCTTCTGAAGTTCAGGATTGGTATTGGCCCCGGTAAGCAGTCCGAACACGTTCCGCACCCTTAATAAGAGTTGCCCGCTTTTTTCAATAACGATAAGGGTGTTTTCGAATGTGGGGAGTTCAGGATTGTCAGCAATTATTTCAATTTCTGATAATTGTTCCTGCATCCCGTTTTCCATGGCAGGTTCAAAATCCCCGTTCTTTATTTTATCAAAATCTGGCGCATGGAACGGCAGGTCACTAGGTTGAAAAAATGGATTGGAGATTGGGAGAGCCGAGATTTTCTTGGCAGATTCGTTTTCCTTTTGCTTGCAGGAAACAGAAAACAGGAGTAGCGTGGATATTACCATAAGGCTGGAGTATTTCATTATTAAGTTTTTTTATGGGTACAAATGCGGAGTTCTGTACAATGAATATTGTAAAATATTTTTCAAATTTACAAAACCTGAATAAGTTTTGGACGAATATGTGATGATATCCAGCTGGCGTGATCCGTCTTTCCTTCCGATTGTGTAAAAAATAAAAACTTGAAACACTTTAGCCCCAGTTCTCGCGAATGTTTAAATTTATCCCATGGATACTGAAACGGATATGAACATCCCCAAAACAAGCTTACCGAGAATGGTAATCATTGGGGGTGGATTTGGAGGGGTTGCCCTCGCGAAAAAATTAGGCGAAAAAGGAGTACAAGTGGTTTTGTTGGACAAGCACAACTACCATACCTTCCAACCTCTGTTATACCAAGTGTCCACTGGTGGGCTGGAGCCCGATTCCATTGCCTACCCTATCCGAAAAATCCTAAAGGATTACCATAATTTCTATTTTCGGTTGGCCAAGGTTAAGCAAATCGATGCTGTTGAGAAAAATTTGATAACGGATATTGGGTCTTTAAAGTACGATTACTTGGTTTTGGCCACAGGTTCGGAGACCAATTTTTTTGGGAACAAAGAGCTCGAAAAACAGAGTATGGCCATGAAGTCCATACCCCAATCCCTAAATCTTAGGAGTCTTATCCTCCAAAATTTTGAACAGGCCCTGTTGACGGACGACTTGCACAAAAGAGATGCCCTCATGAATTTTGTAATCGTGGGTGGAGGTCCAACTGGAGTGGAACTTGCGGGAGCCTTGGCAGAAATAAAGAAAGGGATTTTACCTAAGGATTATCCAGATCTTGATACCCGTCGTGTCCAAATTCATCTAATTCAGTCCGGCGATCGCATATTAAATGAAATGAGCGAAAAGGCTTCAGAGAAAGCACAGCAATTTCTAGAAAAACTGGGGGTACAGATTTGGAAAAACACCCGGGTTATCAATTATGACGGAAAAACCGTAACCACAAAAACCGATACTGTCTTCGAGACCGCCACCTTGGTCTGGGCGGCCGGGGTCCATGGGGTTACCATTAAAGGCTTGTCCGCTAAAAATTTGTTGGCGCCCGGAAACAGGCTCAAGGTAGACGAGTTTCATATGGTAAAGGGCGTTGAGGCTATCTATGCGATTGGAGATATCGCTTATATGGAGACAAAGGACTGGCCCAATGGGCATCCCATGATGGCACAACCGGCCATTCAACAAGGAGAAAATTTGGGTGATAACTTACTTAGGATGTTGCACGATAAACCCCTACGTCCCTATACTTATAGAGACAAGGGAAGTATGGCGACCATAGGGAGGAACAAAGCAGTGGTAGATATGAAAAATATCCGCTTCCAGGGAGTGTTTGCCTGGTTTGTCTGGATGTTCGTACACTTATTTTTCCTGATCGGATTTAGGAACCGAGCGGTAGTCTTTGTCAACTGGGTGTACAACTACATCCGTTTTGACAGGGAGGCACGGTTGATCATTCGTCCTTTTAAAAAGGATTATAGTCGGTTTAGGGATTGAATTATCTATTTTATTGTTGATGGTTGTTGGTTGATAGATGATGGCATGTCACAACCCTTAACTTTTTACCCTTTACCCTTTACCCTTTATCCTTAACCCTTTACCTTTGAATACTGCCTACTGATTACTTCCACTTCTCGGATGGAAAGACTGCATCACGTCCGCCAAATGGGATCGATCTACGTGCATGTAGACTTCGGTGGTGGTAATGCTTTCGTGGCCTAGCATCTGCTGAATGGCCCTTAGGTCGGCCCCATTCTGCAACAGGTGCGTAGCAAAGGAATGCCGAAAGGTGTGGGGGCTGATTATTTTTTGTAATCCTATTTTTTCCGCTAATTGTTTGGTAATGGTAAAGACCATGGCCCGGGTTAGATTTCGTCCTCTCCTGTTCAGAAATAGGATATTCTCAAAACCTTTCTGAATATTCTGATGTACCCGGACTTCATTTCTATAAATGTTGATATATTTCTTGTTGATAGGGCTAATAGGTACAAACCGTTGTTTGTTACCCTTACCGGTCACGTTGATAAAATCTTCATCAAAATAGAGGTCGGACAATTGCAACCCTATAAGCTCCGAGACCCGAAGCCCGCAGCCATACAAGGTTTCTAGCATTGCCCTATTGCGCTCCCCTTCGGGCTTGGAGAGGTCTATGGCCTTGATCAGGCTATCTATTTCTTCTTCAGACAAGGTATCCGGGAGCTTTCTGCCAATCTTGGGAGACTCTATAAGAACCATGGGATTGTCCTTGCGGTAATCTTCAAAGACAAGATAATCGAAAAAACTCTTAAGTCCGGAAATGATTCGGGATTGCGATCTTGGGTTTACCTTAACCGCCACTTCATGGATAAATTGCAACACGGTTTCCTTTCCTATTTCCAACGGGGATTCCTTTACCTGATGCTCTTCTAGGAAGATCCGTAGTTTCTCAACATCCAAGGTGTAGTTTATGATGGAATTTTGGGAAAGTCCACGTTCTAGCTTGATGTAGTGCCGATAATCCTGTATGGCTTGGGTCCAATTCATTAATTAAAGATAGTGTTTCTGAGTTTTATGAGTCTATAAGTTTTATGAGTTTATAATTGACTTACTAACGCTTTGCGTTTGATTGTACAATTCAAATTTGCTACATTTAGCTCTTGGAATTTATAAAACTAAACTATATCCATTGAAAATAATCATTATTAACGGTCCCAATCTCGGACTACTTTTCCCAGCTCCAATTCAAATTCAGGGAGGTACAATTGGAATATTTCCAATCCAATATAGAAGGGGAAATCATAGGAAAGCTACAGGAAGTGGGATTTTCCTATGACGGAATAGTACTCAATGCGGCCGCCTATACCCATACTTCGGTTGGGATAGGGGATGCAGTGAAAGCCATCCAGACTCCAGTGGTGGAAGTCCATATTTCCAACACTTTTAAAAGGGAGGAGTTTAGGCACGTATCCTACATTTCAGCAGGTGCCAAAGGAGTGATACTTGGGTTTGGATTACAGAGTTACGATCTGGCCATCCAGAGCTTGTTATAAGGTTTTGGCATTTGCCAAGGCCAAAGGTTTTAAATACTTTTCTTCGACATAAAAAGTGCCAAATGGCAACAGGGATGCCAAAAAAAGTTTCAAAAATCGTTTTATACCCCATTTTGCCTCCCGACAGAAGATTATAGCAATTATAATATTGGGTTCCGGAATTTTTGCGGAATACTTTAATGGCATTCCCAGACCGAAGAGCAATAAATAAGAAATTCCTTCTAGGATAGCGACAATTCTAAATGCATTTAACATTTTCTACAGGGTTAAAAAGTTTGGAGATTGAAAAAGTTTATGTGTTTATAAGTTTATTAGACCAAGGAGTTATATTGATATCCGATTTTTAGTTTTGAATTCCAAACCCCATCAACTATCAACAAATAACCGTCAACCAAAAACCTATAAGTGAATCACTTCGCCATAAGCATCGGCAACCGCTTCAGCTACAGCTTCGCTCATGGTAGGATGTGGGTGAACAGACTTTAAAATCTCATGTCCGGTCGTTTCTAACTTACGGGCAACCACTGCTTCGGCGATCATATCCGTAACTCCAACCCCGACCATGTGGCAACCCAGCCATTCGCCATATTTGGCATCGAAAATAACCTTTACAAATCCGTCGGGGGTTCCGGCAGCTTGAGCCTTTCCATTAGCGGAGAAAGGAAATTTTCCGATTTTTAACTCATACCCTTTTTCCCTAGCCTGTTTTTCGGTAAGTCCGACCGAAGCTACTTCGGGCAGGCAATAGGTACAACCGGGAATATTGCCATAATCCAGCGGCTCTACGTGCAAGCCTTTTATTTTTTCCACGCAAAGAATCCCTTCGGCAGAGGCAACGTGTGCCAAAGCCTGTCCAGGGGTTACGTCCCCGATGGCATAATATCCGGGAATATTGGTCTGATAGTAATCATTGACCGTAATTTTGTCGCGATCGGTAGCTATGCCAACTTCTTCCAGACCGATGTTTTCTATATTGCTTTTTATACCAACTGCCGAAAGCACAAGATCCGCTTCCAGCACCTCTTCTCCTTTTGAAGTCTTAACCGTAGCTTTTACACCGTCACCGGAGGTATCGACCTTTGTTACCTCGGAGGAGGTCATAACTTTAATGCCGACCTTCTTAAAGCTTCGCTCCAATTGTTTGGAAACGTCTTCGTCTTCAACAGGGATCACGTTGGGTAAAAACTCCACCACGGTAACATCCGTGCCTAAAGCGTTGTAGAAATATGCAAATTCCATTCCTATGGCACCACTGCCCACTACGATCATCTTATTGGGTTGTTTCTCCAAGCTCATTGCCTTCCGGTATCCTATGATCTTCTTACCATCTTGCGGGAGGCTGGGAAGTTCCCTGCTGCGGGCACCGGTAGCAATAATGATATGCTCTGCTCCATATTCGGTTTCTTTTCCATCCGCATCTGTTACGGCAATCTTTTTTCCAGGTTTCAACTTTCCTGTTCCGTTGATGACCTCGATTTTGTTCTTTTTCATCAGGAATTGGACCCCTTTGCTCATTCCATCGGCCACATTTCGACTTCGTTTTATCACGGCACCAAAATCTTTGTCCGCACCATCCACCTTAAGGCCGTAGTCCTCTGCATGCTTTAGATATTCAAACACTTGGGCCGATTTCAACAGTGCTTTGGTGGGTATACAGCCCCAATTGAGGCACACCCCGCCAAGGCTTTCCTTTTCTACTATGGCTGTCTTAAAACCTAGTTGGGAAGCCCTTATGGCCGCAACATAGCCACCTGGACCACTGCCCAAAACAATAATATCGAAATTGCCCATCTATATATTTTTTGAATTTTTAAACGAATGCGCAAAGTTACAAAACCAAACGGAAAGCTACTAACTAGCATTAAAATTATCAA
>CAJDXC010000004.1_pt1 | contig 30135 bp, 23 predicted proteins | sample 7391681 | NCBI WGS metagenome assembly CAJDXC01 (sample SAMEA7055742, study PRJEB34461) | soil metagenome | biome: terrestrial ecosystem; feature: Peninsula; material: soil | place: Antarctica | collected 2016 | reverse complement strand
TGGCCTACATTGCCTTCTATTATTTTCAATTTGCCACCGAAAAACGAATAGCCTTCATAGCAAGTATGTTGTTTTTAATTATCGCGATAGTGTCGGTTGCTGTGGCCTATCTAAGATATGGTGATTTTAAATCTGATCACCCCGCAATAGTATTCCCCAAGGAAGTAGCTATCAATTCCGAACCCAATAACAGGAGCCAAGAAGCATTTAAGCTACATGAAGGTGCCAAAGTTTTTGTTTTGGAGGAATTGGGCGATTGGAGCAAAATCTCCTTGCCGGATGGCAAGACAGGATGGATTCCTTCTTCAGACATCAAATTGATAAAGGATTTTTAAGTTTTTTTGGTTCTAATACTTTTATGGAACCATTTGATCGCGCCTTGGAAATTTTATTGCTACCTACGGAATATCCAAATTAATTTCTACCTATCTTCCCTGAATTGGATGCTTTCTAATTTAATCCATAAAGAATAACGGGTATAATTCTTATTTTTGCAATACCTGAAACTGATTTTAGGGTCACCTATTTGGGTAGCCCTAATAGATTCCTATATATGCCAGCACCCTACAACCGGATCATATATGTGATTGATAATTAACTCATTTAAACTTACGTCAATATATAATAAAATATAAATTTACCATTATGGACCTTGAAAGTGTTTTTAAAAATAACGAGAAGTGGATACAAGAAAAATTAGCGTTAAACCCTGATTTTTTTGATGAACTCGATGCAGGACAAAATCCGGAACTGCTCTATATTGGATGTTCTGATAGTCGCGTAACGGCCGAAGATCTTATGGGCCTAGGACCGGGTGAAGTTTTTGTACACCGCAACATTGCCAATATGGTCATCAGCATTGACCTCAACGTGATGTCGGTCGTCAATTATGCCGTCAACCATTTAAATGTGAAACATATCGTAGTTTGTGGGCATTACGGGTGCGGAGGGGTAAAGGCGGCCATGCAATCTGCCGATCTGGGTATTCTCAATCCTTGGCTAAGAAATATCAGGGATGTATATCGGATCCACAATAAGGAACTAAATGCGATTGAGAACGAGGGTAGAAAATATGATAGGTTGGTAGAACTCAATGTGCAGGAGCAATGTATCAACCTCATTAAAACGGCAGCCGTACAGAAGGCCAACAGAGACCGCGATCTTAAAGTACACGGTTGGGTCTTTGATATGCATACCGGAAAATTGATCGACCTGAAGATAGATGTTGAGGGAATTTTGAAGAACATTATGGAAATCTACCATTTGGAGTAGCTAGTGTATGGACAGACACTAGTCATACAATGCTCTAAAATATTGAATATTTCAAGATTTTAAGGCATATAACAATTGGGTCAAGGCTAATGATGGGGTTAAAAGAGTGAGTGTAGGAAATCCAGACCCATTTTGCATTAACTTTCCAAAATTCCACGAAGTTCGTCCTAAATGAAGGCAAATGTTTTAAATTTGTCCACTCTGTTCACAGAGAAACAAAACCGGCCAAAATAGTATGATAGATAAAATAAAGGAACACATCGCCGAAGTACAGCAATTCACGGCCGATAATTTAGAGACCATTGAAGCATTCCGAATAAAATATTTGGGGAAAAAGGGATTGTTGAACCAATTTTTTGGTGAATTTAAAAATGTTCCCAACGGAGAAAAAAAAGAGTTCGGGCAAGTTATCAACGAACTTAAACAGCTAGCAACGGATAAGATAGCTTCGCTAAAAGATTCAGTGTCCGGGTCTATGGTAGAAAAGGATAATTACGGAGACCTTACCCGCCCCGGTGAACCTATTGAACTGGGCGCCAGACATCCGATATCCATTGTCAAAAATCGAATTATCGATATCTTTTCCAGGATAGGTTTCAACGTATCCGAAGGTCCTGAAATCGAGGACGATTGGCACAATTTCACCGCCCTGAACCTACCAGAGTATCACCCTGCCCGGGACATGCAGGATACCTTTTTTATACAGACCGATCCAGATTTTCTATTGCGAACCCACACCTCTTCGGTCCAGGTCCGTTATATGGAAACCCACAAACCCCCGATCAGGACCATTTCCCCCGGTAGGGTCTATCGAAACGAGGCCATCTCATCTCGTTCCCATTGTTTTTTCCACCAGGTGGAAGGACTTTATATAGACAAGGAGGTCTCCTTTGCAGATTTGAAACAAACACTACAGTTCTTTACTTCCGAACTTTTTGGCAAGTCCAAAATACGCCTGCGACCATCGTACTTCCCTTTTACCGAACCCAGTGCCGAGGTTGACGTATATTGGGGATTGGAAACAGAAACGGACTATCGCATGACCAAGGGTACAGGATGGTTGGAAATCATGGGCTGCGGGATGGTAGATCCACAGGTCCTCACCAATTGCAATATAGATCCCAGCGAGTATTCTGGATTTGCCTTCGGGATGGGAATAGACCGAATAGCCCTATTGCTCCATCAGATTTCGGACATCCGCCTATTGAGTGAAAATGATGTACGTTTTCTGGAACAATTTAGGAGTGCAGCCCTCTAAACACTCTTTAACAAACAATTAACTCTACAAAGGTTCGGAAAATACCGAACCAATCGTATTTTTGCCTCCTTAAAGTTTTTAGTTAGATCAAATTGGAAAATTTAGAGGCCGAAAAAAAAATACTTACGGAGGAACTAGGGGTGTACTTTGAAACCCATGACGGTTTGTCCCCCTTGTCTGCCCGTATTTTCTCCCTTCTTGTTTTGTCTGAAGGCGATGGCGTTACCTTTGAGAAGTTCGTGGAACGGTTAGAGGCTAGCAAGAGTTCAATTTCGACCAATTTACAGTTATTGCAATCCTCTGGTAGGATTACGTATTGCACCAAACCGGGCGATCGAAAACGATACTTTAAAATTGCACCCGACAACCTATTGTTACGGTTGAGTAAAAAAATTGCGATATGGGAGAAAGAGAAGGACCTGCATCTTAAGATATATGATTTCAAAAAAAAATATTTTCAAAAGAAAGGCCTATCGCAACAAGATTCCTCCGGGTTACAATATTCCAAAAATTATACCTCGCTTATCAATGACATGATAAAAAATCTGACCCATTTGAAAATCACCTTGGAAAAAACAATTAATAATACGACACCATGATAAAAAGACCACTCCCGATAGCTTTAGTTTTCATCGGATTATTCCTTGCCGTTTTAACAAGCTGTGGCAATCCACAAGCCGTGCAAAGGGCACCTACGGCCACACCCTACCCTACGGTAAAAGTTACCAAAAGGACCGTAACGGACAATGCCAATTATCCGGCCAGTATCCAAGGCATAATTAACATTCAAGTCCGTGCCAAGGTGCCGGGCTATATACAAAAAGTGTTAATAGATGAAGGCCAAGAGGTCCGAAAAGGACAGATGCTATTTAAATTGGAAACAGCGAGCCTTTCCCAAGATGCGGATGCCGCCCAAGCCCGCATCAACGTGGCACAAGTAGAAGTCGATAAATTAAAGCCGTTGGTAGAGAACGGAATTATCAGTAACGTACAATTGGAAACAGCCAAGGCCAACCTACAACAGGCCAAGAGCAATTACCAAAGTATTGTTGCCAATATAGATTACGCCAACATCAAGAGTCCGGTAGATGGAGTGGTAGGATCAATAAACTTCAGAAATGGCACTTTGGTAAGCTCGCAAGACGCAAAACCCTTGACAACCATCTCCAGTATCGAAAATGTGTATGCTTTCTTCTCGATGAACGAAAAAGATCTTATAGAGTTTATTAGAGAAACCCAAGGAAAAACATTGGATGAAAAAGCTAAGAACCTGCCCGATGTCCATCTCCTTCTGGCTGATGGATCTATGTATGAGCAAACTGGAAAAATAGAGACCATTTCAGGGTCTCTGGATCCCGGTACCGGAACCGTTCAGTTTAGGGCAACATTCCCAAACCCGTTAAGACTCTTACGAAATGGTAGCAGCGCCACTATACTGCTCCCCAAAAAGATGGAGAATGCTTTGGTAATTCCATCGCTTTCGACCTTCGAACAACAGAACAAAAAATTAGTATACCTAGTACAGGGCGACACCCTAGCACCCAAAGCAATCACGGTAATTTCTGAAACAAAGGGCCTTACCGTAGTTAAAGGACTAAATGAAGGAGACCAAATCTTAGCAGAAGGGGTGGGCAAAGTTCGGCCAGGCACCAAAATAATTCCACAGCTCAAATCATTGGACAGTATAGTAAACTCATTTTCCACCGTTTTTAAATAAAAGGCCATGCTGAAAGTATTTATTGAAAGGCCGGTGCTATCTACGGTAATATCCATAATAATCACAATTTTGGGAATTTTGGGGCTTACTACCCTACCCGTTACCCAATATCCGGATATTGCACCTCCTACTGTTCAGGTTTCGGCCAGCTATCCCGGGGCCAATGCAGAGACTATCCTGGAAAGTGTTATTGTCCCTATCGAGGAACAGATCAACGGAGTAGAGGGCATGACCTATATCACTTCAACCGCTAGCAATAGTGGTACTGCAAACATCACCGTTTATTTTGAACAGGGAGTAGACGCGGACATTGCCGCAGTAAACGTACAAAACAGGGTGGCAAGGGCCAATGCTCTGTTGCCTGCAGAAGTTATCCGATCTGGAGTCATCACCCAAAAAAGGAATAATTCGGCGTTGATGTATGCAGCCATGTATTCCGATAATCCAGATTACGACGATACCTTTCTCCAGAATTACTTCAACATTAATGTTAAACCAGAACTTCAGCGGATCAATGGGGTAGGAGACGTGAACGCTTTTGGAGGAAAGAATTATGCCATGAGGGTATGGATCGATCCCCAAAAATTAGCTTCCTATGGTATCACCACGAACGAGGTTGTTGCCGCCATAGGTGAACAGAGTTTGGAAGCGGCCGCAGGTTCCCTGGGGCAAAATTCCGGAGAAGCCTTTGAATACGTAATCAAGTATAAAGGACGTTATAAAACCGCTGAGGAATATCAGAACATTATTATAAAGGCGTTGGGAGAGGGCCAGTTCTTAAGGCTAAAAGATATAGCCAAGGTAGAACTAGATGCTTTTTCCTATACATCCATTTCACGTTCCAAGGGAGAGCCCAGTATTAATTTTGGAATATTTCAGACCCCTGGATCCAATGCCCAAGAAATTATTCAGGGCCTTTATGCAGAATTTGACCAACTCCAGGAAAGCTTTCCCGAGGGCATTCATTACCTTATTAATTACGATACTAACAAATTCCTGACTGCCTCCATGGAAAAAGTTATACGTACTTTGATAGAGGCTTTCCTTTTAGTGTTTTTAGTGGTTTTTGTATTTCTCCAGGATTTTAGGTCAACCCTTATCCCGGCGATTGCGGTTCCCGTGGCCATTATCGGTACATTCTTTTTCTTGGGACTGTTCGGTTATTCCATCAATTTATTAACTCTTTTTGCTCTTATTTTAGCGATAGGAATTGTAGTGGACGATGCCATTGTGGTGGTCGAGGCCGTTCATGCAAAATTGGAGGAAGGTTACGATTCGGCCAAGAAAGCCAGTATCTCGGCCATGAGCGAGATTAGTGGTGCAATTGTATCCATTACCTTGGTCATGGCAGCGGTATTTATCCCCATTACCTTTATTCAAGGGCCTTCGGGTGTTTTTTATAAACAATTTGGGATAACCCTTATCATTGCCATTCTTATCTCAGCAGTAAACGCATTAACTTTGAGTCCCGCACTTTGTGCTATATTCTTGAAGCCCCATAAGGATGACAAGTCCGAGAAAAAGGGAATAATGCAACGATTTTACCGAGCTTTTAATGCGGCTTTTGAAGCCACAACACAAAAATATGTCAAATCCCTCGGGTTTTTGATAAAGCACAAATGGGTAACCGTACTAATCCTAGCCCTTTCCGTTTTAGGTATTTTATGGGCCGAAAGAACTACTCCTTCAGGTTTTGTGCCCACCGAAGACCGGGCAATAGTCTTTATGAACATGGAACTCCCACAGGGAGCCTCATTGGATAGGACCTATGCCGCAACACAACAACTGTATGAGTTAATCGGATCTGTAAAGGGCATCCGTACGGCTTCCCTTATCTCTGGAAATAACTTTTTTTCGGGGGCAGGAAGTTCCTATGGTATGGGCTTTATTATCTTGGATGATTGGGATAAAAGAGAGACCGATGATACCTCGGTAGGTGCCATTGTGGGACAATTATTTGCCAAAGCAGCTACCATTCCAGATGCAAAAATTGTTTTTTTCACCCCTCCTAGTATTCCTGGATTTGGGGCTGTTGAAGGCTTTGAGATGAACTTGTTAGATCGAGCTTCGGGCAGCCTAAAAAATATGGATAACGTGGCAAACGAGTTTGTGGGCTCTCTAACCCAACGTCCGGAAATAGGGTTTGCCTCCAATTCATTTAGCACAAATTTCCCACAATTGCAGATGGATATCGATATTCCAAAGGCTATGGAGGCGGGGGTGAGCGTCCGCAATATCCTTTCTACGCTCCAGGGATATATTGGAGGGTTCTATGCAGCAGATTTTAGTAGATTCGGCAAGCAGTTTCGGGTATTCGTACAATCGCAACCAGATGATAGAAAGGATATAGCCAGTCTTAACAGTATGTTCGTCAAAAACGACAAAGGGGAGATGGCACCGGTATCCTCCTTTGTAACGTTAAAGCGGGTCTATGGTCCCCAGACCGTAAATAGATTTAATCTTTTCAATGCAGTGACCGTTACCGGAACGGCTGCTCCAGGATTTAGTTCCGGGGATGCCATTAAAGCGGTACAGGAAGTGGCCAAAACAGACCTACCCAATAATTTCGAAGTAGCATTTTCGGGGATTACAAGGGAAGAAATAGCCTCTTCTGGCCAAGCAGGGATTATCTTTATGTTGAGCATCCTCTTTGTATATTTCTTTTTGGCAGCGCAGTACGAGAGTTATCTCTTGCCTTTTTCTGTACTATTATCTCTACCTATCGGGGTTTCGGGTGCTTATATTTTCACTAAGCTTGCTGGCTTGGAAAACAACATCTACTTTCAAATTGCCCTGATCATGCTTATTGGCCTCTTGGCAAAAAATGCGATACTTATTGTGGAGTTTGCCATACAACGACGTAAACACGGCCTTCCACTGTCCAAAGCAGCAATGCAAGGGGCTAGGGTAAGGTTAAGGCCTATTTTAATGACCTCCTTTGCCTTTATCCTCGGTCTAACACCTCTTGTACTTGCCCAAGGAGTAGGAGCAGCGGGAAGCCGGGCCATTGGTACAGGAGCTGTTGGTGGAATGCTTGTAGGAACTGTTTTGGGAGTGTTCATAATTCCCGTATTGTTTATCGTTTTCCAATGGCTTGAGGAAAAAGTTACCGGTGAGCCAAAATCCTTCAAGGAACAGAAACGGGATAAATCTTTAACAATAACTACCGATGAAGAATAGATTTATAATCAAACTATTGCTTGTTGGGTTTGTGGCACTCACATTGCAGTCCTGCTTTGTGTCAAAGAACTACGAACACCCTAAATTTGAGGAAACCGATAATCTATACCGGGTAGATGCCGTGTCCACAGATAGTGTTTCTATGGCGATGATGCCTTGGAACGAACTATTTACCGATCCCCTTCTATCCCAATATATATCCGAAGGGCTCGCAAACAATTTGGACATTAGAATTGCTATCCAGCAAGTGGTAGCTGCAGAGGCATATATGAAACAAGGAAAGGCCGGTTACCTACCTTCCATAAACGCAAACGCTTCGGCCACACACCAGGAATTGGCCAAAAACAGTCAATTCGGCCAGGTTTTTAATGGTTCTTTAGAGCAATTCGAACTTTCCGGTAGCCTTTCTTGGGAGGCCGATATTTGGGGGAAAATACGCAGCACAAAAAGAGCTTCCAATGCCTCGTATTTACAAAGTAGGGCAGCACAACAAGCTGTACAGACTCAATTGATATCTCAAATCGCAGGGAATTATTACCAATTGTTGGCCTTGGACGAACAACGTAAAGTTACAGCGGAGACCATAGAAAACCGAAAGAGCACTCTAGAAACCATGAAGGTCTTAAAAGATGCAGGGAACGTAAACCAAGTGGCGGTAGACGGAGCTGCAGCACAGCTCTATAATGCCCAAGGATTACTCATCGACATTGAAAAGACTATTTTTAGATCAGAAAACGCATTGGCCATTCTTTTGGGTAGGCCTGTACAGAATCTAAATCGTGGGGAGTTGGACCAACAAACTTTGGACACTGATCTAGATGTAGGATTGCCTGTGTTGTTATTGCGCAACCGCCCCGATGTGATGGCAGCAGAATACAATTTGGTAAATGCATTTGAGCTTACCAATGTGGCCCGAAGCGAATTTTATCCTTCCTTGACCATATCCGTTACAGGAGGATTCCAAAGTTTGGATTTCGGAGATTTGTTCGATGCAGGCTCCCTATTTGGTACCCTAGTTGGCGGATTGGCACAGCCAATTTTCAACAAGAGACAGATACGCACCAGATATGAGGTGGCACAGGCCCAGAGAGAACAAGCCCTATTGAACTTTAAGAAGACTTTACTCACCGCAGGGCAAGAAGTTTCCAATGCTCTTTACGAACATGAAGCGGAAACGGAAAAATATCAATATCGGGAAAAGGAAGTAGAGGCTCTCAGAAGTGCCGAATCCAACTCCGAAATACTGCTCGACAATGGTTTTGGAACCTATCTAGATCTTTTGACCGCTCGGGAAAGAGCCTTAAACGCAGAACTTAATGTAATCGACAACAAGTTTCAACAGCTCCAGACCGTCGTAGAACTATACAGAGCCTTAGGTGGGGGATGGAATCCAGCCCCCTAGTTATGGCGCGCTTGGCCCAGATTTAATAGAAAGGTCTGGATTAAAAGGCCTGAAAGGGGAATCCATATCCTTTGGCTCCCCGACCACTTTCTCTATTTCCCTGGTCAAGTATTGTAAATGCGCTTTGGTCAACCGATCCGTAATCACAGGTATGGTTTGACTAATTTTGGTCTGTAGGGTTATCAATTCGTTCAACGCCAAGGAACGCACATCCGTATTAGAGGTGTAATCTTCCGATAGCTTCGCCAGTATTCCCCCAACGGCACCCTCGGCTTCATTGGGTTTGTAGAGGGCAATTACATTTGCCACGTAGGCCTTTTGCAGTTTTCTTTTATAGGCATCGGCCTTATAAAACACATTTAGGTCACCCCAAATCAAATGGTTGAGGTCTTCAAGATATTCCTCTGGCCTGTACGTATCCACATCCTTATATCTTTCGGAAATAAAGTTCATCCTGCTCATTCGGCTCCCGCCCAATAAGTTCATCATAACATTCTCCATGGTACGGGTTACAGATTCCTTAGATCGCGGGGATTGAATGGCATTCAAAATCCGGTTTGTCTGCAACCAATTTGGCTCATGAAAAATGTAGGTATCCAGAAAAACCAAGGCAGCCTTCTGGGTGGCCTTGGGAACAGGACTGTAAATATCCCCCTCCTCTCCCATCATCTTGGGCGTTACATAAATACCCCCAATATTTTGGGCCGCATGGAAAAGATAATTGTCATATTGCTTTACCAGATCTTTATATACCTGATCCAAATTGGAATAGTCATCACTACCATTGCTTTTGGTCCATTCGATAAGGTGCGGAACGATTCGTTGCAGGTTTATTATACCATAAGTACCGGCCTTCATAGCATTGTCTCCCAAATCTTCCGACTGTGTTCTGGGATCAAAATCACGACCTTCCCCTCCGAACCACAATCGAGGATTCGCGGCGATACTATCTACTATCCATTTGTTGAGCACTTCCTTCTCGGCATCCTTGGTCAATTCCCCAGGCACCTTGGAATACCCCCATTGAATCGCCCATTTGTCATAATCCCCTATACGGGGTCTTAAATCTATGGGAGGGATACTATCTTCCGGTTGCGCCACATAATTGAACCGGGAATAATCCATAATGGAACTAGAGATTCCGAATTTATCGAGCCACGCTTTATCTCTCAATTTATCCACCGGGGTGGAATAGCTGGCACCCATATTATGTCGTAGCCCTAGGGAATGACCCACTTCATGGGCACAGACATAGCGGATAAGCTCTCCCATAAGATCGGTGTCAAATTCCACTTTTCTGGCCCTCGGATCCACTGCCCCAGCCTGGATCATATACCAGTTGTGCAATAAGTTCATCAAATTATGGTACCACCCGATATGGCTTTCTAAAATTTCACCGCTCCTCGGATCTATAATATTTGGACCGTAGGCATTCTTGGTAGGCGAGGCAAAATATCGCAATACCGAAAACCTGGCGTCTTCCAAACTCATGCTATCATCGCCCTCGGGCCATTCCTTTCCGACAATGGCATTTTTAAACCCTGCCTGTTCAAAGGTCTTTTGCCAGTCGTTTATACCTTGAATCAAATAGGGTCTCCACTTCATTGGCGTACCTGGCTCAATATAGAATACAATCGGTTTTTTGGGTTCTACCAATTCTCCCCTCTCCCATTTTTCGATATCATCCGGCTTAGGTTCCAACTTCCACCGATGGATAAATATATTGCGATCTACCTGCTGTTGATCATCGCCATATTCCAAATAGGAACTTGCAAAATACCCTACCCTGGGATCAAAATAGCGTTTTTCCATGGGAATCTTAGGAAGCAATATAAACGAGTTATTGATTTCTAGGGTCACCATTCCAGCCAAAACTGCCGCCGGCAGTTCCTTAGAGCCCTGACCAGATGTAGATTTCGCCCTATACGTCTTTACGGTTCTGATCTCTGTGTTGATGGGAAAAGATTTGATTTCCTCTATATAGGATTTGTCCTTTTCCAGGCCTGAAAGCTGGTAAGAGCTTTTTTGAGCATCGCTTAAGGCCAACAAAGGATTTTCACTGTTGATAAAGTCCGTTACCTCAATAATAGAGGAATGGTGTTTTTCATTCCTGGCCTTTATGTCAAATGCCTGGAGAATGGGAGTAATATTGGAATTGTTGACCGACTTGGAAATAGCATCGCCTTCCTTAGCTTCGCTAACAAAGGTAGAAACACGAAGAAAGATTTTATTTGTGGGACCCCTTTCAAAGGTGATTGTCTTTTCCCCAATTTCCTCACCCCCATAATTCCCCGCACCGGAAGGGGTTTTGATAAACCTGCTTACCACAAGGATTTCCCTGTCCAAAATACTATCGGTCAACTCAAAAAAGTACTTTTCACCAACCTTGTGTACCGTAAAAAGACCTTTTGCCGTAATGGCCTCCTTAGGGATAATCTTGTCATAGGGTTCGGACTTGGTAATTGAAATGGATTCATCGGCCTTCTTTCCATCAGATTCTTTAGGGAAGTCCAGAACTGAACAGGAACCTGCTAAAAATAATATACAAACCAGCCCGAAAAATAATCTCATAATCAATGATTGTCGATACGGTCAAGTGTCCGAGCTATAAAGTTCGAGAAAAGAACTTTATAGCTCGGACACTAATTATTCAACGCTATAATTATCAATATCTTATATGTGGATGGTTTGATTTTTTAAGTCTTTCTTTTTCCCTTACCCGGCGTTAAAATTATCAGTGGTAGCTACGGCTATGCCAGAGAATTTTGCCTTGGGAAAGAAAAAAATAAATTTCCTAAAATTCCCGACTTTCAAATTGGGAGCAGTATAAACGGTCTTGGTTCCGACCAAAATAGTAATTATTCTTAAACATATGGGATTTCCGGGTATTAAAAATTTCTTAGAATTTAGAATCCCCAAGATTATTGCTGTCACTAAAACTTTCTTTTGACCAAGGGTTTTTACTCAATTGAGAATTGTAGTATCGAATATCGCCTGTGACTTCTTTGCCCAACCAGTCCGGTTTTTTAAAAATTTCACTCTCGTTTTTCAATTCTACCTCGGCAATAACGAGTCCTTCGTTGGCTCCGTGAAACTCATCCACTTCAAAAAGATGTCCGGCAAAAGGAATATTGTATCTGATTTTTTCTAAAATAATCGGTTCGCACAAGGACAGCAATTGTTCTGCCTCCGGAACCATAATCTCCTTTTCCCATTCAAATCGGGTCGTTCCCGAGAGATTGGATTTCCCTTTGACGGTCAAAAAGCCCAAATCCCCTTTAATACGAATCCTTACGGTCCGTTCCGGATCGGTGTTCAAGAATCCCTGAACAATGCGCTCTTTGGAGAAGGCCTTATGCTGGTATTCCAGGGATTCCACCAGAAACTTACGTTCTATTTCGACCATGATAACCTTCTGTTTTCTATTCTTATTGTACAATGCTTTTGATCTCATCCGATTCAATAATCACCTTGCTATAACCATGATTTGCCAGCCAAATCATACACTTAGCAATCGTCATCGGATGAATGGATCTATATTTTTCCAACGGTCCTACCATGACAAGGTTGGCTATCTTCATCAATTGTGAGAATATCCATTCCCCTATCCTTATCTCTTCGCGTTTACCGTCAATCAGGGAAGGACGCATGATATGGGTCTTGGAAATACCGATCCCTAAAACCTCCTCCTCCATCTCCCCTTTTAAGCTATTATAAAACATTTTGCTATTGGGGTTGGCACCCAAAGCCGAAATAACGATAAAGGTCTCAATTTCATTTTCATAGGCAAGCTTGGCAGCGGTTACTGGAATCCCCAAATCGATTTTGCGGTACAAGCTCTTATTTTTGGTCTTCGCTTTGGTAGTCCCTATGCAACAATAGACCTCATCCCCGACAAAATCGAGCGTATCGGTTTGTAATTCCAAAAAATCTACTAGATGTTCTTCAATTTTGGGATGCTTGAACCCGATCTCGTTTCTTGAAAATAGTTTTATCCTTTTATACCGGTCATCATCCAAAAGCAGCTGGAGCAAACACCCTCCTGTTAATCCTGTTGCCCCTAAAATGATTGCTGTTTTCACCTTTGCTGAATTTATTTCAGTATAAGCCCCTCCCAATTCTCTTCTATTCTTCCTTTTCGCTTAGAAACTGGAGTGGACTTTTATTTTAATCGTTTCATTAAAAGTGTTATAAATTTACAATATGGAAACGGATTTCCCATTACGAAAGATCATCCATGTGGATATGGACGCTTTTTATGCGTCCGTGGAGCAACTGGATCATCCCAAACTGAAGGGTCTGCCCCTTGCAGTCGGAGGGGGAGAAAAAAGAGGCGTAGTAGCAGCGGCCAGCTATGAGGCCAGAAAATTCGGGGTAAGGAGCGCCATGAGCGGAAATATCGCCAAAAAAAACTGCCCACAACTTGTTTTTGTAAAGCCAAGATTCGCGCGCTACAAGGAAATCTCCTTAAAAATAAGGAGTATTTTTTACGAGTACACGGATTTAGTGGAGCCATTGTCATTGGACGAGGCCTATCTGGACGTCACCAGCAATAAGAAGGGGAATCCTTCCGCTACCCTGATTGCCAAGGAAATACGTGAACGCATTTATCAAGAACTCGGCCTTACTGCCTCGGCAGGGATATCTATCAATAAATTTATTGCCAAAGTAGCCAGCGATTACAACAAGCCCAACGGCCAAAAGACGGTAAACCCAGAGGATGTTCTCCCTTTTTTGGAAGGATTGGATATTCGAAAATTTTATGGAGTGGGAAAAGTAACGGCAGAAAAAATGTACCTCTTGGGCATTTTTACCGGAAAGGAATTAAAAAATAAATCCTTGGAATTTCTCGAACAGAATTTTGGAAAAAGTGGCACCCATTATTATAATGTAGTGCGAGGAGTACATAACAGCCCTGTAAAACCAAACCGGATTCAAAAATCCGTTGCAGCCGAACATACATTCGACGAAAACCTCAGCAGCGAGATCTTTATGCTGGAACACTTGGAATATATTGCGAAAGAACTGGAAAGTAGATTAAAAAAATCGGATTTAGCGGGCAAGACCATAACCTTAAAAATTAAGTACAGTGACTTTACCCTGCAAACAAGGAGCAAGACATTGCCACATTTTATAATGGATAGCGATCTAATTATGGAAACTGTAAAAGAACTGCTCTACCAGGAAAAAATGGAGAATTCCGTACGGCTACTGGGCATCTCCTTATCTAATTTAAATACCGAAGACCAAAAAATAGAACCTAAGAACGAAAATGTTTCCGTACAATTGAAGTTTGAGTTTTGATTCTTTTCTCTATTTTCTTTTAGGGATGGAGGCTTAACAAATACACCAGAGCCTCTGAATTACTAATCATGGGTAGACTTTTCCATAAAAAACCCAGCCCAGTAAAGGCTTGGTTTTGATATAAATATGTTTCAATTAGAAAAATCTAAAAACTGCTGCTGTCTATCTCGGTGATCCTTAATGTATTTACCATTCCCTTATCTTGTATGGGCATTGCAGCCAAACTGATAAGCATATCCCCGATTTCCAATAAGCCTTTTTCGCAGGCCATCCTGTTTACATCATCTATGGTCTCGTCCGTGGAAACAAACTTATCATAATAAAAGGACTTGACGCCCCACAACAAATTCAACTGGGTCAAAATTCTTTGGTTGGATGTAAAAACCAGAATATGTGCACTGGGTCTCCAAGCAGATATCTGGAATGCCGTATACCCGCTATTTGTCAAGGTGGATATGGCTTTGGCCCCTATTTCATTTGCCATAGTCGCCGCATGGTAACAAATCGATTTGGTAATATATCTTTTGGTACGTACATGGGGGGGATCCATTGGCACCTTTATCAAGTTCGAGCTTTCTACGGTTCGCAGTATGCCCGCCATTCTTTCTATTACTTGGACCGGATAATTACCTACCGACGTTTCTCCGGATAACATTACAGCATCGGCCCCGTCCATAACGGAGTTGGCAACGTCGTTTACCTCTGCCCGCGTTGGGGTTAGGCTGGTAATCATGGTTTCCATCATCTGGGTAGCGATAATCACCGGAATCCTTGCCTTTTTGGCCCTTAGCACCAATTGTTTTTGTATCAAGGGAACTTCTTGGGCTGGAACTTCTACCCCCAGGTCTCCCCGTGCTACCATTAGTCCATCGCAGTAGGCAACGATCTTGTCTATATTCTCGACAGCTTCGGGCTTTTCAATTTTGGCTATAATCGGAATTTTATGATTGGAATGCTCTTTAATCAAATTTTGTAGATCAATAAGATCCTGACTAAAACGCACAAAAGAAAGCGCTATCCAATCTACTTTTTCCCCAATGGCAAAAATGGCATCCTCAATATCTTTTTTGGTGAGGGCAGGGAGAGAAATGTTAGTGTTGGGAAGGTTTACCCCTTTCTTGGACTTTAATGGTCCTCCTTGGATTACCTTGGCCTTTACCTCATCTTTTTTATTGGTGGAAATAACTTCGAACATTAACTTTCCATCATCCAACAGTATTCGCTCTCCAGGATTTACATCTTTTGGAAAAGACGCGTAGTTCATATATACCCTTTCGGAATTGCCTTCGAACGGCTTTCCAGTGACAAATGTAATTTCGTCACCTGGAGCTACCACGACCTCCTCGGCCATAATCCCAACCCTGAGTTTTGGTCCTTGTAAATCTGCCATTATGGACGTGTTTACTCCTAATTCAGCATTCAGTTCGCGTATCATTTTGATGCGTTCCGTTACATCCGGATAATCGGCATGTGAAAAATTTACTCTAAAGACATCCACTCCGGCATTGATCATGTCCCTAAGTACTTCCTTTGTACTAGTTGCCGGACCTAAGGTGGCTACTATCTTCGTCTTTTTATCGTATGGCATGCTTCTAAAAAATTAGATTGTTTTTGTGTTTCAGTTTTGTTACGTCCAATATATAAGCGGTAACAATCTTTGGAATCTTAAAAAGTTTTTTTACAAGTTGTTCCTCCAGATCGTTGTCCTCCTGCTCCAATTTTAAAATATAGTCCACTTCCTTGTGTTCCGGAACAACGTAAAACGTAGTGTAGGATGGCTCTTCCCCAAACAGGCCTCCACCCCCCAAAAGCTGCATTTTTTGGCATTTGTTGGGAATCAAGGTCCAGTATCTATCATTGATCAGATCCCTCCATTCAAAAACTGGAAAAGAAAAACCCCCTGATAGTTCCAGGTCCTTTCTGGACCTTATAAAATTGCTTTTTAAATATCCGTTTATGGCAAAGACAAGTGAATGGTCTTCCAAATTGCTTCTTAGGGCGATAAATGTGTAGGATTCGCCATAAAAATCATCCGGAATTTTATGTGAATATGCCATAACAAATTTAAGTGCGCAAATATAGGACTAATACTGTTACGAGCCTAGTATCGCAAGGGATTAAGAAATCCCTGATATTATGAAAACGGTGCAGTTCCTTGAACATCCCTATGGTTTACCCATTTTATCCTGTAGGGCATAAAATGCGCGTTTAGAAGCCCTTTCTTCTGCCTTTTTTTTGGAAGTTGCCCTTGCTTTTGCGACAATATTTCCCGCAATGGACAATTTAACCGCAAAATGCTTTATGGCATCGTTCCCAGTATCCTCATAAACATCGTAATGGAAGGTCTTTTTCTGTTTTTGGCACCACTCTATGATCAAACTCTTATAACTTATGACCTTGCCTTCCAACTGTTCTATATCAACATAGGGTGCAACGACCCTATTATTGATGAACTTTTCACAATATTTATAGCCCCTGTCCAAATAAATGGCACCTACCAACGCTTCAAAAACATTTCCATGGATATTATCGCCAAAATTTGATTTTGGAATCCTACTTTCTACAAAATGGAGGAGATCTAAATCTTTGCCCAACTCGTTAAGGTGCTTTCTGCTAACAATTTTGGAGCGCATTTTGGTAAGATAGCCCTCGTCCCCTTCGGGAACCTTCAAATACAAATATTTGGAAATTATGGTCCCGAGCATAGAATCCCCAAGAAATTCCAATCTCTCATAGTTCATCGGATTGCCATCCTTGTCTCGAATATTGGCAGATCGGTGCATGAAAGCCTTCTTGTAGATTAGAAGTTTTTTTGGCTTAAATCCCAAAATTTTGGTCACCCCCTCATAAAATTCCCCATCCTCTTTGGCATGGGAAGTGAATATATTGGAGGGAAAATTCATTTAGGGTTAGCTGATTTTTTTAAAAATCACACAAGCGTTATGACCCCCAAATCCGAAAGTATTGCTCAATGCTACATTGACTACTCGCTTTTGTGCCTTGTTCAGGGTCAGATTTAACCTTGGGTCTATATTCTCGTCCACCACGGAATGGTTTATCGTAGGAGGGACAAGACTGTGCTTCATGGCCAAAATAGAGGCTATCGCCTCTATGGCTCCGGCAGCACCCAAAAGATGACCGGTCATGGATTTTGTTGAATTTATATTGATCTGCGGGGCGTAATCCCCAAAGACTTTGACGATTGCTTTTAATTCGGCAACATCACCAAGCTGGGTGGAGGTACCATGGGTATTGATCGCATCGACATCCTCTGGTTTTAATCCAGCATCGCGCAAACAGTTCTGCATCACTCTTATCACTCCAAGCCCTTCTGGATGGGGCGCCGTCATATGATAGGCGTCGCTGGACAATCCCCCTCCGGCAACTTCAGCATAAATTTTAGCGCCTCTAGCCTTGGCGTGTTCGTATTCTTCCAAGATAAGTGCCCCTGCACCTTCCCCCAATACAAATCCGTCTCGGGTAGCATCAAACGGCCTGGAAGCCGTTTCTGGACTATCGTTTCTAGTGGATAGGGCATGCATGGCGCCAAATCCTCCCATTCCGGCAATGGTGACCGCTGCCTCACTTCCTCCGCTAACTACTACATCGCAGTAACCAAGACGGATGTAGTTAAGCGCATCTATCATCGCATTTGCAGCAGAAGCACAGGCAGAGACCGTAGTGTAGTTAGGGCCCATAAAACCGTGCTTTATGGAGATATGTCCTGGAGCGATATCCGCTATCATTTTTGGGATAAAGAAAGGATTGAAACGAGGGGTTCCGTCGCCATGGGCAAAATTCATCACCTCGTTTTGGAAGGTTTCCAGACCGCCAATGCCTGCTCCCCATATGACACCCACTCGGAACTTGTCTACCAAATCCAGATTGATACCAGAATGCGTAATAGCCTCATCGGAAGCGATTAGGGCATACTGGGCAAACCGATCTAATTTCCTAGCCTCTTTCCTATCAAAATAATTTTCGGGATCGTAGTTCTTTAGTTCACAAGCAAATTTTACTTTAAATTTCTCGGTATCGTAATAGGTTACTGGGGCGGATCCGCTTTTTCCGTTCTTAAGCCCCTCCCAATACGCATCTAACGTATTTCCTATAGGTGTAAGGGCACCCATCCCCGTAACGACAACTCGCTTTAACTGCATTGATCTAAATTTTGTTTTTTAATCTGTTGTCCATTGAGCCTGCCAATCCATAGCAGCATTAATATAGTGACTATTCATATACTTGAGTGTCTGAGCTAGAAAGTTCGAGAACAAGGCTTGTGAAGCCCGCCCAACCGGTATGGGCAGGTTTCGAAAATTAAGGAGTTTACAGGTGTAAAAACTGTTTTCAAAACGAGCGTAACGCAGTTATCGGACCTTATAGACGGGCACTGACATAGTTTGAAACTATAAAACTAGGGCATTGACCTCTAAGCCAAGCGTAAATTAAAAAAAATTATCCATGCGGCACTATTACCACATGGATATTTTAAAATCTTATGCAAATATCAACAGCCTACTTGGCTCCTTCGATATAACTTATTGCTTGACCTACAGTGGCGATATTCTCTGCTTGATCATCCGGGATCTGAATATCGAATTCTTTCTCAAATTCCATGATCAACTCTACAGTGTCCAAGGAATCCGCCCCAAGGTCGTTGGTAAAGCTTGCTTCTGAAACAACTTCGTTCTCATCAACACCCAATTTATCAACGATGATAGCCTTTACTCTTGATGCAATGTCTGACATAATACTATTGGTTTTAAAATTTTAATTGTTGGCAAAAATAAAAAACTTTGGTGTAATAACACCTATTGTCGTTAAAATGTAGTGTAATTTAATAAATATAAATTCAAGAGTGCTAATTTAGCCCAACAAAAATTTAAATCAAAGAATAAAAAGAGAACATAGAAAAGATTGCCAGTTGTCTCGGATTTTGGCTTGCCCTCCCAGGTTCCTTCAATAATTGCACTCATGAAGGGCGTACCACTCAAAACAGGGGTTTGTCTTTTCTCTATATTCTCTTTTCTATTCTCTTTTCAAAAGAAATAGACCCTGTGAACAAAAAACGTATCGTTCTATTCGCTTCCGGCTCCGGATCCAATGTCGAAAATATTGTCCGCTATTTTCAGGACAACGACCATGTTGAGGTTGCTTGCGTACTCAGCAATAAGAAAAACGCCTTTGTATTGGAAAGATGTGACCAATTAAATATAAACGCTCTATATTTTAACAAGACGGCATTCTATAAAACGGATTGCGTACTAGAAATCCTTAAATCGATGAAACCCGATTTGATCGTGCTAGCAGGATTTTTATGGAAAATGCCCGGAAATATCATCCAAGACTTTCCCAATAAGATTATTAACATACACCCCGCCCTTTTGCCCAAATATGGCGGCAAGGGCATGTATGGGATGGTAGTGCACCGAGCAGTAAAGGAAAACGGAGATCCTGAGTCCGGGATCACCATTCATTATGTGAACGAAAATTATGATGAAGGAGCCATCGTACACCAAGCAAAGACGGTAATCTTGCCCAACGACACCCCGGAAATCATTGCGGAGAAAGTGCATAAATTAGAATACGAGCATTTCCCAAAAATCATAGACCGATTGTTACATGGATAATGCCGAAGTACATATTTATACAGATGGAGCGGCCAGTGGCAATCCAGGCCCTGGTGGTTATGGCATTGTGATGGAGTGGGTAGGTAAACCCTATAGGAAAGAGTTCTCCGATGGTTTTAAACATACTACGAACAACCGTATGGAATTGCTAGCGGTAATCGAAGCCCTGCGGAAATTGAAAAAAGAAGGAGTAGCAGTTACCGTTTTTACCGACTCTAAATACGTGGTGGACGCCGTGGAGAAAAAATGGCTAGATCGTTGGGAACGGACAAATTTTAAGGGCAAGAAAAATGTGGACCTGTGGGAACAGTTTCTCATAGAGTATAGAAAACACCGGGTCTCGTTTAAATGGATCAAGGGTCACAACGCCCACCCACAAAACGAAAGATGCGATGTCCTTGCCGTGGCGGCTTCCAAAAAGAAAGGGTTACAGAAAGACTATGGGTTTACCCATCCACAATAGTCAACCTAGCATTAACACATCAGTCTGTCACATTTCCCTTCACATAGGCGAATATCGATTTCTTTAAATCTCGTAGTCCCTGTTCAAGAGCCACAAGTTTTTTAGACATAGTTTTATGTCTAGCCCGATATTCTTCGTCGTTGACATATATTTTTAAATCCAATAAGTTAGATAGATAGGCGTCGTGGGCCTTGAGTTCCAAAAGTAGTTCCTTGGATAATTTTTCGAGCATGTCGTCCACATTTCTATACAGGTCCTTGTGTTCCTGACTTCCATAAGTAGTACTGCCTATCTTACTTTTTACCAGATCGTCTAGAAAAGTAAGTTCATCAAAATAGAAACGGATATCCTCGATCCATTCCCTTGTTTGCCTATGGAGATTCTCTAGACTAGGCTCCAGAATTTGGTTTGCTTTTGTTTCCATCATATAATCCAATTAATTGATCGTACAAATTTAAATCCTTATGTAATATTCCTCTACTACTTAAGTAGCAGAAAGAATAAATTTGGTGCCGATGACTCTCGCAATTGGCATTACAAAATCGTATATTTGCACCAAAATTTTATAGATGAGCAAACTTTTGATCGTGGGCACGGTCGCCTTCGACGCCATAGAGACCCCTTTTGGGAAAACTGACAAAATTCTGGGAGGAGCAGCGACTTTCATTGGCCTTGCCGCCTCACAATTCAATGTTGATTGCGCTATCGTCTCGGTAGTAGGGGAAGACTTCCCAAAAAAATATCTCGACCTATTTACCGAAAAAAATATAGACATCACTTCACTACAGGTAGTAAAGGGGGGTAAGACCTTTTATTGGAGCGGCAAATACCACAACGACCTCAACGTAAGGGATACCTTGGTCACGGAACTTAACGTCTTGGCCGATTTTAATCCTGTTGTCCCTGAAAATTTTAAGGATGCCGATGTGGTAATGTTGGGAAATCTTCACCCAAACATTCAATTGAGTGTAATTAAACAGATGAGAGAACGACCAAAGCTTATAGTTTTGGACACCATGAACTACTGGATGGATCACGCGCTAAAAGAGTTGATGACCGTGATCGAACAAATAGATGTAATTGCGATCAATGACGAGGAGGCCAGGCAATTGACGGGTGAATATTCACTGGTAAGGGCTGCGAGCAAAATACAAGAAATGGGACCTCGGCATGTTGTTATTAAGAAAGGCGAACACGGTGCCCTATTGTTCCATAAGAACAAAGTGTTTTTTGCACCTGCTCTTCCATTGGATGAAGTTTTTGATCCTACAGGCGCCGGTGATACGTTTGCAGGCGGCTTTACAGGCTATTTAGCGGAAACTGAGAATATTTCTTTTAATAATTTGAAAAGAGCGGTCATCCATGGGTCCAATTTGGCCTCCTTTTGTGTGGAACGCTTCGGAACGGAACGTATACAACATCTGGACAGGGAGGAAGTAAACGCGCGTATGGACCGGTTTAAGGAACTGACTAAGTTTAATATAAAATTAAAGTAAACAACTGCCCTGACCTTTCAGGGCATTTTTAATTCTAGTTATAAATGAGTGACGCCATAAAACATGAATGCGGAATTTCTTTGATTCGGTTATTAAAGCCTTTGGAATATTACAAGGAAAAGTACGGTACCGCTTTTTACGGAGTAAACAAAATGTACCTAATGATGGAAAAGCAGCACAACCGTGGCCAGGATGGAGCGGGCTTTGCCAGCATTAAACTCGATATGGCCCCAGGGGAGCGTTTTATGAGTAGGATTCGATCCATTGACAAACAGCCCATACAGGACATCTTTGCCCAGATCAACGACAAAATAAATACCCGTTTTCAGGAGCATCCCGAATACAAGGATGATGTAGCCCTCCAAAAGAAGAATATGCCCTATATCGGGGAAGTTCTTTTGGGACACGTGCGTTATGGCACCTATGGGAAGAACAGTATAGAGAACGTACATCCATTTCTAAGACAGAACAATTGGATGCATAGGAACCTCATTGTAGCCGGGAATTTCAACATGACCAATGTAGACGAGCTATTTGACAATCTTGTGCAATTGGGACAACATCCCAAGGAAATGGCGGATACTGTTACCGTAATGGAAAAAATCGGGCATTTCTTGGACGATGCCGTAGCCAAATTGTACAAGGAGATCAAAAAGGAAGGGTACAGCAAAAGGGAAGCTTCCCCATTGATAGCAGAGAGACTTAACGTTGCCAAAATTCTGAGAAGGGCTGCTAAAAATTTTGACGGTGGCTATGCTATGGTGGGATTATTGGGTCATGGTGACTCCTTTGTAATTAGAGATCCCGCAGGGATACGTCCGGTCTATTATTACCAGGATGATGAGGTGGTGGTGGTCGCGTCGGAACGACCTGCCATACAGACCGTTTTTAACGTGCCGTTTGAATTGGTCAAGGAACTAGATCCGGGCAAGGCTATCATTATCGAAAAAAATGGAACAGTGGCACTTAAGAAAATCGTTGCCGCGACCGAGCGCAAGGCGTGCTCGTTTGAACGCATTTACTTTTCCCGAGGTAGTGATAAGGAAATTTACCAAGAACGCAAGGAGTTGGGGAGGCTACTTTTTCCCCAGATATTGGATGCCATCAATAGCGATATAAAAAGCACGGTCTTCTCGTATATCCCCAATACTGCTGAAACTTCCTTCTTTGGGATGGTGATCGCCGCCCAAAATTATATGAATAAAAGAAAGGAGGAACAAATTCTCTCCATAGGACGAAAAATTACCAGTGAGGAACTTCATGAGATTTTGGAGGTTCGGCCCCGTATAGAAAAAGTGGCAATTAAGGATGCTAAACTTCGGACTTTCATTACCCAGGACAGCAGCCGGGACGATTTGGTCGCCCACGTTTATGACATTTCTTACGGATCGGTCAAAGAAAATGATATTCTGGTCATTATAGACGACAGTATAGTAAGGGGTACCACCCTGAAAAACAGTATACTTAAGATACTTGATCGACTGTTACCAAAGAAAATAGTCGTTGTGTCCTCTGCCCCACAGATCAGATACCCCGATTGTTATGGTATAGATATGGCGAAATTGGAAGACTTTATAGCTTTTAAGGCGGCCTTGGAACTGCATAGGGAAAGGAATACCATGCCACAAGTAGAAAACATTTATAATAAATGTCTGCAACAGGTAAACTCCCATGATAATGACGTAATAAACTATGTGAAGGAATTCTATGCTCCCTTTACCGATCAGGAAGTTTCCAAAAAGATCGGTGAACTACTAAGTCCATCCGATATGAAGGCGGAAGTTGAAATTATTTACCAAACCGTTGAAAACCTGCACCAAGCCTGTCCCAAAAACTTAGGGGATTGGTATTTTACCGGAAACTACCCCACTCCAGGGGGTAACAGGGTGGTCAACAAGGCCTTTATCAATTTTTACGAAGGCAAGAACGAAAGGGCGTATTAACATTTTGATCGATGAAATGCACTATTATGTGCATTTCATCGATCATACTTGTATTTCAACAGGATTATAGCGGCATTTGGGATGCGCCAAGTTAATTTAGTCTTGCCATAGCATAAGTAGGTTAAGTTCATGGTAAGATTTGGGGCAAAAAAGGTGGAGACTTCTCCACCTTTTTTATTTATATGAGTCCCATAAAGCCCTAGGATAAAAAAGAAAAGGATATTTGTCGGTTGCGCCAACCCTTTCTCAAACATTGGTATCTACAGTTCAACAACAACTATCCTTCCCAAAAACATCAGCTCTTCCGTCCAAGCCATTCAAAAAAATACCTTTCAACGCTAAATCAAGACGTTTAGCCAAAATATTATTCCAGTGCACCAATACGAACCTATATTTGGAAGACCATAGCATAAGTAGGTTAAGTTCATGGTAAGATTTGGGGAAAAAAGGCGGGCTATTGTCCGCCTTTTTTATTGTTGATTATCAATCGCTTACATAACATTTTCTTCCTACAAATAGAGTTATTAACAGATATTTCCTTATATCCCGATAAAATTTCCATAAAATCCTTTGTTATTTATCGCAATACCAGTAATTTAGCGTTGCCATAGCATAAGTAGGTTAAGTTTATGGTAAGATTTGGGACGAAAAGAGCGGGGACTTCCTCGCTCTTTTCTATTTAAAATAGGTCATAAAAAAACCATCCAGCACTTTACCAGATGGTTTTTATAATTTTTATCGGTCTATCCCTTATTTATGGGCAATGTAAAGCTCTTCGACCTTTTTCCAATTGACCACATTAAAAAATGCAGCTATATAATCTGGCCTTCTATTCTGATAGTTCAGATAATAAGCGTGTTCCCAAACATCCAATCCTAATATTGGAAAGCCTTTGCAACCCGAATTAGGCATTAACGGATTATCCTGATTGGGAGTAGAGCAAATTTCTACCTTTCCTCCTTTTTGAACGTTAAGCCATGCCCATCCCGAACCAAATCGAGTTCCGGCTGCCTTGGTAAAGGCTTCCTTAAAACCTTCGTAAGAACCAAAAGCCGATTTAATGGCCTCGGCAACCTGCCCGGAAGGTGCCCCTCCACCATTGGGGGACATCACTTCCCAAAACATAGAGTGATTATAAAATCCTCCTCCGTTATTACGGACCGCTCCGTTAGACATGTCAAGATTTTTTAGGATATCCTCAATGGACTTGTTAGCCAAATCTGTTCCTTCTATGGCCTTATTAAGATTGTTCGTATATCCAGCGTGGTGCTTGTCATGGTGTATTTCCATGGTTCTGGCATCAATATGGGGTTCTAATGCATCAAATGCATACGGTAATTTTGGTAGTTCAAAAGACATAATGATATTGTTTTAAGTTAATGAATACTTTATACTCCTTCCAAATAGAAATCTGGAGTGAGTATGATTTCAAAATTACGGATTTAAAGAAGAAATTACCATAATAATTTGTTAAGAACTTAATGGGCTGCTATCGAATAACCCTAAGGGAATTTTTTAGGAAGTTTAAACGAGTTCGCTATATAATCCTTATTTTGCAAGCAAAAACAGGTGCAAGAGGCTCCCTACAAAATATTTAGTGCATCCGCAGGTTCTGGTAAGACTTACACGCTTGCCAAGGCCTATCTAAAAATCGTCCTTTCCAACCCCTCATATAGCTTTAGGAAAATCTTGGCCATTACCTTTACCAACAAAGCGGTCAATGAGATGAAACAGCGAATCCTGAACAGCTTGTTTCTTTTTTCCCAGACTTACGGTATAGAGGAAGCCTCCCCAATGTTCCTAGACCTATTGGATGAACTTCAAATTGACCAAAACACCCTCCAAAAACGTTCTGAAAAAACCTTAAAGGAAATACTGCATAACTACGCTTTTTTTGATGTTTCTACCATAGACAAGTTCACCCACAGGTTGATCCGGACATTTGCAAAAGATCTAAAGTTGCCCCAAAATTTTGAAGTTGTCCTGGATATTGAGCTATTGTTATCCGAGGCGGTGGCCAAACTCCTAAACAAAGCGGGGACCGAAAAAGAGCTCACCAAAGTACTCATAGATTTCGCTTTGGAAAAGGCTGATGACGACAAAAGCTGGGATTTATCCATTGACCTGAATAAGATTGGAAAGTTATTGTTCATTGAAACCCACACCGAACATTTAAAAAAATTAGTTGACAAAAATATCGATACATTTTTAGAACTGAAACAGACGATAAACCAAAAAATCAAAAATAAACAGGAAGAAGCGGTCAATAAGGCGACCGAAGTACTCGAATATATTGAGAGTGCCGGATTTAAATCTTCAGACTTTCCCTATGAAACATTACCAAACCATTTTAAAAAAATTAGAGATGGTGTCTATCTTCCCAGTACCCTGTATGCCAATAAACTGGAGCAAAACCTATTGGATGGAAAAATACTGAAATCAGGGGTGCATATTTCTGGAGATACCATACTCCCTAAATTATTGGATGATTTCCTGTCATTAAAAAAAATAATATATAATTGTTCGTTCCTAAAGAACGCTTATAAGAATATTGTACCCCTTACGGTGCTAAATGCCATACAGCAAGAGGTAAAATCTTTGGAGTTAGAAAGGGACCAGTTGCCCATTTCCTCTTTTAACGCCTTAATTTCTAAAGAGATAAAAGACCAGCCTGCGCCATTTATCTATGAGCGGCTTGGAGAAAAATACCGTCATTACTTTATAGACGAATTTCAGGACACTTCGGAAATGCAATGGACCAACTTGATCCCACTTGTATCCAATGCCTTGGAAAGTGAGGACGAGCTTGGGCAAAGGGGCTCACTTCTGTTGGTGGGAGATGCCAAACAGGCCATTTACCGGTGGAGGGGAGGAAAAGCCGAGCAATTTCTAGATCTTATCAATCACAATAAAAATCCCTTTGTAAGCTCTCCAGAGATTGCAAACCTTCCCGCTAACTACCGGAGTTATGACGAAATTATAAAATTCAACAATGATTTTTTCTCCAAGACCAGCCCATTTCTGACCAATGTAGCTTACCAGAAATTATTTGTCGAAGGAAACAAGCAGGAGCACAACTCAAAAAAAGGAGGGGTGGTGCAATTGGACTTTATTACGGCAGAGACCAAAATCGAGGAAGATGAATTGTACGGTGCAAGGGTCCTACAGACTATCGGGGAAGTTTTGGCCAAGAATTATTCCCTTAAAGACATTTGTATCCTTACCAGAAAGAAAAAACAGGGTATATTTTTAGCAGATCATCTTACGCAGTCGGGCATTCCGATAATCTCGTCCGAAACCCTATTGCTCAACAGCAGTCTAAAGGTTAGGTTTTTAGTTCAATTGTTGCAGCTGTCGATTCAGCCTCGAAACAAAGAAATCTCTTATGAAATCCTTTACTTCCTGGCTAACAAAAATGAAGGGATTCATCGTTTTATACAGAAGAATCTAGAACATCCAGAACACTTTTTAAGAAATGAGTACGATTTTTACTTGGAACGTCTATTGGAACTGACCGTCTATGATGGATTTGAATATGCAATCAAAAAGTTCAATTTAGCGGAAGGTTCCGACGCCTATCTTATCTATTTAATGGATGTGGTCTGGGAACTGGAGCAAAAGGAAGGGGTAAGCCCAAATACCTTTTTGGCCCACTGGGAGAAAAAAAAGGATAAACTGGGCATTGTGGCACCAGAAAATCTGGATGCCGTTCGGATTATGACTATCCATAAATCCAAAGGGCTGGAATTTCCCATCGCGATTTTTCCTTACGCCAACAGTAATATTTATGAAGAAATAGATCCAAAACTATGGCTGCCGGTAAATAAAAAGGACTTTAACGATTTTGAGGAACTTCTTGTAAGCAAGAAACAGGAGGTGCTCCAATATGGCGAGGTTGCGGAGCAACTATATAATGAGGAACAACACAAACTAGAATTGGATGCCTTTAATCTCTTATATGTGGTCATGACTCGTGCCATAAAGGCCCTTTTCGTGGTTTCCAAAAAAGATCTGACTTCCAAAGCTCAGCATAGGACCGATTACTATTCCGGGTTGTTTATCGATTATTTACAGGGGAAAGGATTGTGGGATGTTGATAGATCTTCCTATAGATTTGGAGATTTGGATAATTGTGGGGATCAGCCTGCCTCAACAAACCCCAATGAAAGTATTCCCTATCAATATTCCTATAAGGAAAGGTCGCAATTCCGTGTCTTGACAAAATCCGGGATGCTTTGGGATACGCATAGGGAGGATGCCCTGGCCAGGGGAACCCTTATACATTATATATTAGGGCAAATTGAAACCGAAATAGATTTGGAAAAGGCCCTTGTGGGAGCAATACGCAACGGGGACATTGCCAATGATGAAGTCGATGAAATAAGAACCAAGATAAATGAAGTCATAAGGCACCCATTACTACATACATATTATAAGGAAGGCATTACAGTTCTAAATGAAAAGGAAATTTTGACCAAGGAGGGAAATATACTCCGACCAGATCGTTTAGTTTTGCTTAACAATAAGACAGTAATCTTGGATTACAAAACAGGTGGGGTGAAACTTGCCCACCGAGAACAGTTGTTTGCCTATGCCAAAGCCTTACAGGAAATGGGCCTTGTTGTGGAACAGAAAATAATCGTTTATCTTGAGGGGGAAGTTAATCCCGTTTTTGTTTAACTACGCCCCCGTAGTTTGAAGGGACTCAAACTATACTTATAAACCTAATAAAAATATCATGTACGGAAAAATAAAGGACTTTCTGCAAAAAGAACTCAATGAAATAAGGGAAGCAGGCCTATTTAAAGAGGAACGTATCATAGTTTCCCCCCAAGATGCCGTAATAAAATTATCCAACGGACAGGAGGTCATTAATTTCTGCTCCAATAACTATTTGGGACTTTCTTCGCATCCAGATGTAATTAAAGCAGCCAAGGACACCTTGGAATCCCGAGGATTTGGAATGTCGTCCGTTCGCTTTATTTGCGGTACCCAGGATATCCATAAGGAATTGGAGCATAAAATAGCGGATTTCTATGGTACCGACGATACTATATTGTATGCTGCAGCCTTTGATGCCAATGGAGGAATTTTTGAACCGTTGCTATCGGCCGAAGATGCCATTATCTCCGATTCCCTAAATCACGCCTCCATTATAGATGGTGTCCGCCTTTGCAAAGCCAAGCGGTATCGATATGCCAATAGTGATATGGAGGATCTTGAAAAACAGTTGATACAGACCAATGCGGATGGGGCCAGGTTTAAGCTCATCGTTACGGACGGTGTATTCTCTATGGACGGGCTTCTGGCGCCCCTGGACAAAATTTGTGACCTGGCCGATAAGTACGATGCACTTGTAATGGTCGATGAATGCCATGCGGCCGGCTTTATTGGGGCAACGGGACGCGGGACGTTAGAAGCCAAAAATGTTTTAGACCGGGTAGACATAGTTACCGGGACACTTGGAAAAGCATTGGGAGGCGCCATGGGCGGGTATACCACCGGAAGAAAGGAGATAATCGATATATTGAGACAGCGCTCACGACCCTACCTGTTCTCAAATTCCCTGGCACCTGCAATCGTTGGAGCCTCAATTAAGGTGTTCGAAATCTTGGAACACGATACTACGCTGCGCGACAAATTGGAAAAGAATACCCAATATTTTAAAAAAGGCATCAAAAATGCCGGTTTTGATATCATTGAAGGTGATTCGGCAATCGTACCGATTATGCTATACGACGCCAAATTAGCACAAGAAATGGCAAATATGCTTATAGAAAGAGGAATCTATGTTATAGGATTTTTCTTTCCTGTTGTGCCAAAAGGAGGGGCGAGAATTAGGGTACAACTCTCGGCAGCACACGAAACAAGGCATTTGGACGATGCTATCCGTTCATTTATCGAGGTAGGGAAAGCCCTAAATATCATTTAAATTGTATTTATTTTAACGAAATTCATCAAAAAATCGAAAATTGATTTTGTTAATAATATTTAACAACTTACATTTGCCCATAATAAACACTTAAACTTAAAATATTGAACATGAAACATCTTAGCAAATTATTGGTTGTCTCCCTACTTGTTGTAGGTATGAACAGCATACAAGCGCAAGACGAGAACAACCCTTGGTTGGTTGGCTTTGGAGTAAATGCAGTGGACGTATATCCCACAGGTGCCGATAGGCCCTATGCGAGTTCATTTGGCGATGAGTACTTCAACGCAAGCGATCACTGGAACATTCTTCCTTCCATTTCTTACATCTCCGTTGCCAAATATTTGAGCAGTGGATTCTCTGTAGGAGCTAAAGGGTCGTTGAATCGTATTGATAAAATGGGAGACATAAGCGTAGATGATTATTCCTACTACGCTTTGGATGGCACCATTAAGTATGCTTTTATTAATAACCCCAAATCCTGGATAGAGCCCTTCATCGAAATTGGTGGTGGCTATACTTGGGTTAACGAAATTGG